>Ga0315281_10000039_pt1 | contig 153174 bp, 181 predicted proteins | sample YL17G07_0_MG_FD_204540 | JGI IMG/M metagenome (GOLD analysis project Ga0315281, IMG submission 204540) | Sediment microbial communities from Yellowstone Lake, YNP, Wyoming, USA - YL17G07_0 | ecosystem: Environmental > Aquatic > Freshwater > Lake > Sediment | place: USA: Wyoming | collected...
AGGTGCAAGGTCAAACAGCTCTTATGACGAAGGAGGAGCGGGTAGATCGCATAGACGAATGCTGTCAAACAGAGATGAACGTTTTTACGAGATTTGTTCACAGAAGATGGGTTATGCCCAGCACACAACTCCTTTTAGACTGTGTGCTAAATATCAGCTTATTCTTTGACTTGTTGTTCTATTAAATGTCGCAATTATACATTGGCTATTTTCACAAATGTATTTGAATTCTACTTCATAAGGGCCAAACCCACATGCATCAAGACATCCACCTAAAGTTGATTTGTCTGATATGCATTTATCAAAATATTCTGTATTACCCAAAAAACAAGGATTTGTAGAGCACATACAATCTGAATCCCTTTCACAATATTTAGGATTAGGAATTTGACATACAGATGATGTCCCTCCAATACACCCAGAAACAAAAATAATTGCAGATAATAAAATAAACAATTTTTTCATACTAAGAATATGTAAAAATTAGGATTTAAATATGTTAATAACTTTTAACCTAAATAGTAAACCGAGACACACATTTTTTTAGCAGATTGTTTTGTCCAGCACACAATTCTTATATTCCACTTCTTTCGAATCTAATTTCTTTTTTACTTTTCTTTATCTTAGGCTTGATTTTAACTTTTTTCTTTTCAGGTTTTTCTTCAATTTTTTTCTCTCTAACTTTCGGTTTAACTTCTTTTACTAAAGGTTTTATGTAAAATCTGTTTCCTGTCTCAAATCTTTTATTTTCTCCAGTTTTTCTTTTATTCTCCATATCACTCTTTTCTTTATAATCAATAACTTTTCTGGCAAGTCCCCAAATTACCAGAATAATTCCTATAAATACAGAGATATAAGACAAAACAGCAACAAGTCTTATTTCCGAGCAATTAACTATCGTTGCTTTTCCAATATCAACAGTAGAATATGGTAAAGAGCAATCTTTTAACAATAAAAAGAAATCACCTAGAACAACATAAAATATTGCTGGTGTTAATGTTGTAAATACGCCTGAGGCTATAAACGAACCTCCTCCAATTTTCTTTTCTTCAGACTTTTCCATGTTTAAAATATGTAAAAGCTTGCTTTAAAACGTTTTTATTTCTTTAATCAAATTTTCATTTAAGATAATTTTTTAATATTATAATGTATAATTATATTCATGCCAGAAGAAAATGAAAATAAAATAGTAGCTGAAAAACCAAAATCAGGAATTTCTGCTGTTAAAATCATACTGATAATAATAGCTGTAATATTGATTTTATTTGTCGGCATGTTTATTTACATGAGTATAGCATATAGCTATGCAGTTTCTGCATTTACAGAAAAATCAAAGGTTGCTGAAGAAACTATTAATAGTGTTACATCGAACTTACAAAAACAGGCTGCAATAGAAGGTGTTAAATGTGATTCAGGAGAGCTAGGAACATTAACAATAGCAATAAGGAATATCGGTACTTCAACTATAGATGCTTCTGAGCTTGAGGCATTCTTAGATAATGTAAAAATACCAGTTGAGTTTAGCTCTTTATCTCCAGGATCAGCTAAATCAATATCTTTTTCAGGTTCAATTAAGCCAGGCAATTACACACTAACAGTTGCTTCACCTGCTGGAGAAGATTTTAAAACAGTTTCCTGTGTCTAAATTAAGAACGTCAAATATATACCTGCTGCGATAAGAATCAACAAAGCCATTAAAAACCAGTTTGATGTTTCTTCGATTTTTCCCTTCAAGAAAATATTGACTCCTGTAAACACTGGAAACATTATTGTCAGAGAAAATATTATTGCCTTGAAAACTATCATCTGGTTAATGTCTGCATTTTGAAGAATTAAATAAGAAGTTGTATAATTTCCAATCCCCTTAGAATTACAGGAAGGTTTTTGAATTTCAACTAGCAGAGCTATCAGAATAACTATAAAAATAATTGTTAAAAAAATGCTAAGGATTCTGTTTTCATTCAAATCTTTTGGCATAATTGAGCTTAAGAAACTTAAAAATAAATACTTGAAGTTATTTAAATTCTTGTTTACAAATTCTAACTGAGTAAAAATGATAAAGATAGTAAAAGCTTCTGAGGCTATAGAAAGAAAAGTAGCTGATACGTACAGTGTCTTTGTTATGCTTTCAAAGGAAGATAGCAGTAATCTTTCAATATGCTTGAGTAAGGCTAAGAACCATAAGGAGATAACCTTCAACACAAAAAGCGACAGGATTTATTTTATTACAAAAGGAAAAATAAAAATAGAAGCTGAGGGTCAAACATTAGAGGCTAGCAAAAGTGATTTGATATTCATTCCAGCAAACACAAAATATAAATTCAGCGGGACATTTGAGGCCGTTCAGGTTCTTTCTCCACCTTTTGATCCAGCAAATGAACCATTAGATATAAACGGAAATCCAAAAAGATGAAAGTGACAAATGTCATACTAATAAAAAAACAGCTTTTAGCAAAATCTATATATAGTGGAATAATAATGAATTTTAATATGTGCATGAAATACAAGATAATCATTTACTCAATACTAACAGGTTGGTTCATTACTCTAATCACAGGTTTTTTCCCAAACGTCTTTTTGTCAGGAGTCAGATATTGGGGTTATCTTCTGCCTTGGTCAAGAGCAATTGCTTATTCAAGGGCACTATTAGATATACTGTGGATTAATTTTATAGTTGACATTGTCATTTGGTCAGTTTTAATATATCTAGCTCTGGTAAGTGTTGAAGAAAAGGAAATTAAGATCATAGAGAGAAAACCAGTCAGAAGACCTGTAAGAAAGCCAGTTAAAAAAAGAAAAAGATAATATTAAATAATTTAGCTTTAGTAATGAGTATTGATAGTATGGCAGATAAGAAAAATCTAAAAACACCTACAGGAATGGCAGGTCTAGTAAGATATGAAGAGGATTCAGAGAGTAAAATAAAACTAGAACCAAAAGTAGTCATTGCAATCGCATCCGGATTAATAATATTGGAAATAATTCTGTTGTTTTTCTCGATATGATTTATAAACTAGTTCTACGAATTAATATACTATGGTAACAGAATACATAGAAAAATCATGGAAAGTCTACAGAAAGAACTTTGGGCAGATCGCTATAGCTATACTTTTACAGTTTTTAATTAGCGGCACAATAATGCTGATAGGTATAGCTCCTTGGATTTTGATGATATTTTTTTCTAGCACGTCTAATTTTTCTTCGATGATTTTATCCTATTTGGGTCTTATCATATTCTCTATAATTTTTATAGCAATATCTGTTGTTATATCAATTGTTTTGAACGGCGGTTTTACAAGAATGCTTTATGATTCTATGAGAGGTAAAACAAATTATCAGACAATGTTTAAAGTAGCTAAGGAAAAATGCTGGACAATACTCGGAGCCAATTCGATTTTCTTGTTAATAACTTTACTCATAATTCTTATTATTTTTGCACCATTAGCGCTATTAATAGGTTTTTCCAGCATGATACCTTCTGAAGGAACTTCAATGATACTCCTCATAATTATTTTATTGGTTATTATTTTAGGGATAATAGCCATGGCTATTATAAGTGCCCTATTTGTATTTGTAAATGAAGCCATCGTAATCGATAATCTAAAGGCCTTTGACGCTGTTAAGAAAAGCATTGAGGTTTCAAGAAAATGCTACTTTAAGATCTTGGGTCTGATGTTCATCTTTATGCTTATCAATTCAGCTTTGGATACCTTGTTCTCTTTCGTTGGTTCATTCATAGAATGGTTTGTAACAATGCCAATGCTCTTTATTTGCTATATTTACCTCTATCTTGAAAACCGCAAAAAGTAAATTTTATAAGATGACAAGCCTTATTAAGATAAGGTGATTTATTGAAATTTAACTTATGGATAGACAGTCTAACAAAACCTATACAGACCTTCAAAAAAGAAAAGAACAACGCAAATTTAGTTGAAGGTATGATGCACATAGCTATTGCAGGTCTTATAACAGGCTTCCTATCAGGCCTTAAAATGCTTTTTGAGTCGGCCTTCTTAGGCATGTTAGGATCAGCTTATGGCGGGTTCGGAGGCTTGGGTTTATTTGGTGCAATAGGTTTCATAGCTTCGATAATACTAACTCCAATATTCAGCGTTATAATATGGCTCATAGTTTCAGGTATACTCTATATATTCGCAATGATGCTTGGTGGAAAAGGTAGTTATACAACTCAATCCTACTTGTATGCTATTTACCTAGCGCCATTAAATGTTATAGTAGGAGTATTTTCTTTGATTCCATTTGTGGGCGGTATAATCGCGATTTTACCAATGATTTATGGATTATATCTTCTGACATTAATCTTAAAAGAAACTCATCAATATACTCTAGGAAAAGCAGTGTTAACATGGGCAATACCAGTCATTATACTAACAATAATCTTGTTCATATTAGCAGTCATAATAGGCTTTGCACTACTAACTATGTTTATGGGAACTACAACACCTTACGTGTCAGGAATTTAGTTTTTTAGCTTTTTCTTAATTATTTTTTACAACCTCTAGTGGTCAGAATATTTTATTCGGTTCTCGTTTCTTATCTGGTTTATGAGGTGTTTAGATGAGCGTAAGAGTAGAAAAGATTGGTAATAAACTAATAGTTGAAACAGACTATAGCGGTTCTGATGTGGATCATTCTCTGATTCAGAGGGATAGAGAACTGATAGGTGCTATGGCATTCTGTGGGATAAATAAGCTTGAGGGTTCAAAAAGATGCGGTATTGTATCTCCTTCTCTTCGCGATGACTTTGATAGGCAGTACAAGGAAAAGACCGGTAAAAAACACGGATACTTTTCATTTTAGGTGATTGTATGATAGACAAAAAATCTTCACATTATGTAAAGAGCGAGTTCTCTGAAGGGTTGTACAAGGACAAAAGTTCTACGACGTTTGAAAGGACGCTGAGAGTTGACGGAAAGTGTAGAGACAATGTAAAGTCAGCTGCTGTTTGTGTTGAGTGCGAGGTGATGTGATGCCATATTATGGTAAGGTTCACAACAAGAGCACTGTCACAATGGGTAATGGCTATACTAAACTAGAAGGAGAGGGTGATGCTAGATCGAATGACATAGTAATAGCAAGAGCGATATCGTCAGGTCTGGCTGACTCTGTTGAGAGAGCGAATAAAATAGCATACGAGTCTCATAAAAAATCAATGGGGTGGTGAAATGCCTGAATTTTATGGTAAAATGAATGTTAAATCAATATGTACTAATAACAAGTATTTCTCTGCTATTTACGGTGATGGTTCTGCTAAATCAAATGATTTGAGCATAGCTCAGGATCTGAATCATAGACTGCCTGATCTGCTCGATAAAGTCAATTTCTATACATACGACTTGCAAAAAGGGAGATAAGATGATATACCAATCAAAAATTAGCTCGAAAATCACAATAAATCATAAGACAGGAAACACAAGATTAGAAGAGCTTGACATTAATGTAAACGGATACAAGGATAGGAAAAAACTAAGAAAAGCAAAAGAAACTTACAATAAAGACAGGGAAATGAAGGAGAAACTTGAAGAAAGGGATGACTGGCCAAAAGGTATGTGGTATTATCTATTTGAAGAATATTTTAAAATATTAAGAAATTATAAAGGAATGTCTAAAAATAAATAGAAAAAACAAATAAAATTGCTAAAAATTAAAATGATTAGCCTATTGTTCCACTAAGAGTACCTGTTGAAGTGAAGTTTTGTGCAGGTGTACCGTATTCATACGTTATTGTAACTGCTGCACTATAAGGTTTACCAGCTGCTTCCAAAGTCACACCACTTAAAGTACAAGTAAGAACTCCTTGTGATCCTGAACTTATAGGACCTGAAGGGTCTGTTGTACAAACTCCTGTGCCAGTACCACCTGTTGTAGGAGTTACCGAAATGCTTGTTGGGTTTATTGTTCCACCGACTTGATTCTGTACATTCATTGTTATAACGTTAGTACTATTAGTAAGACTCCATGGATTTAGAACTTGTACTTGTCCGAATCCTCTTGCTGTAGGACCTAGGAATCCTTGCGGTTGGAATATTCCATAATATGCCAATACTCCTGCTACAATCAAAATTATAAGTATAGCCCATCCGTAAGTCATTAGGTACTCAACTGCTGTCTGTCCTTTCATTTACATACCTCCTATTTAATTAATTTTATTTCGTTAATCCGATACTTAAAGATTACTATAGATTAAAAAATCCTTTGAATAACATCTTTATAATCGTGAGCGAAACCATCAATATCAATACTGATGCCGTAAGTAATACGGGAATCATTCTTAAGCCATTTTTTTCCTTACCGCTTTGAATCAATGCTATTATTAACGAACCAAAAATTGATGAGACAGACAATACAGCTATTGAAAACCAAAATAAATCATTCACAGATATCTGCGGCCCTTGGGCTTTCTGGAACATGCCTCCCATTCCCATTGAAGAGCCTGTTACCTGTGTGCCCACTTTTACTGAACCCCATATGTTTGTCATGGTGTCAACAAAGAAAATGCTTATTGAGAATAGGAATGGTGCTGCGATAACAGCGGCAAAGAGTATGAATATTGAATATGTCATTACTGATGATTTTATCTCTTTCTTAAGAGTTTGTGTAACTCTTATATTTGCTGCGACCTCCTCTAATAGATGTCCCATTTCACCGCCAGACTCAATGCCTTCTAACAAAAGCTTTATTGTTCTGTCAAGTAATTTAGATTTGACTGTCTTTGTCATTTCAGTGAATGCAACTTTCAATGATTTTCCTCCCATTGTTCTTGCTCCAACCATTTTGATCTCTTCTTCAAGAACTCCGAACTCAGGTCTTGCAGAAAGCCAGATGGCTCTGTCAATTGTCATGCCAGCTCTAACGTTCGCTGATATTAATTGTAGAGCATCTGGTAAAACTTTTTCAATCTGAGTTGCTCTTGAGTCAGCAATAAACATGAAGATAATGTACGTTAATATCACAACAGCAAAACCAACACCCAAACCAAATAGTATACTCATCAATCCGTAACCAAATAAAAGAAAAATAATTATAAAATTAATAGCTAATATTATTGAAAGGAAATAGGATATTCCAACTATCTTGTTTGTGGCATCCTCTTTGATGCCAGCATATCTTATCTGGGCTTTGAAAAACTCCCTGTAAAATTTTGGGGTTAAGTAGTAAATATCTTTTTTCATTTATCTCACCATTATCGGCCTTTTGGTTTTAATCATACCCATAAAAAAATACTGGAAGATTGCCAAACCAATTATTATCAAAGGAAACATTATCTTAGGTATCACAATGCCTGCAAATGAAGATAATATAATCATGAAGGTTATTCCCAAGGTCGGCATTATCACTGCAATCATCATATAAATCAAAGTATATGGACTCAACTCCTGTCCATATTTTCTTATTGCTATTATCTGTTCTTGGGTTAGATTGTGCACTATAGCTTCGAGAGCATCACCAATGTCGCTCCCAGCTTTAATCGAGTTGGTCAATTGCCATAACGTTCGTCTAAAGTATAAGGAAGGGTTTCTTCTTGATGCTTCCTCAAGAGCTGCTATCTCAGATTTTCCAGTGTTTACCTCTCTCACAACCTTTTTGAACTCTTCGCTTATCTCTCCATAATCATTGCTCACGCTTATCATGGAGTTGAAAAGTGGGACTCCTGATTTGATTTCTATTAGCATGTGTTGTAGAGAATTCAATAGATCTGATTCTAGAACTCTCATTCTTCTAGCAGCAACAAGTTTTGGGTACTGTATCAAGTAAAAGAAGATAAAAGTAGAGAAAACACCACCAACAACTAAAGGTAGAAAGAAATCTATTTTACCGGCAATCACGCCTATCCAAAAAACTAAAGGCGTCATTAACAAAAAATAAAAAAGACTTGTTAATACTATCAAGGATGCATATTCTCTTGGCCTTAAATCGAAGTTAGCTTGATATAAATTTAGTTTTATAGAAGGAAAAGACTTGCAAATCATGTCTCCAAATTTTGAAAAGTGTTCCACTGCCTCTTTTGCTGCTTTTTTATACGGAAATGGAACAAACGGTATTATCATTTTAAACAGCTTTTTCTACTTCTTTCATAAAGCTCGGGCCAAGAATTTCTTCAGCTTTCCCTTTTTTGTTAACAATGTTCAATATTCTGTCTCTGTCATGATAATAATCAGCAACTACCTTGCCTACAGTGTTTACAGTATTTACTTTATTGTCTAGCATCCATTGCAAGATTGTTTCTTTTTCTCTCAAGTCATTTTCCATTTCTTCGTCTGTCATTCCTGTATGCAATCTTATTTCATCTATCAGCCTTATACTGTCTTTAACTTTCAATATCTTATCAATCTGTGGTTTCCATCTATACAGCGTTTCTAATCTTGCTCCAGACTCTCCTCTCATACCGCCGGGAAGCAGTTCTGCTACTTGCAGCGTTCTTCTTATTCCCATTCTTCTATGTCTGAATTGCACTATGACAAGATGCAAGGCCTCCAGTAATGTTTCTGGCAAATTGATTGGTGGGTTTGTCAATCTTCTTATAACCTGTTCTGCTCTATCAGCGTGCAATGTTGCGTATACGCTGTGACCTGTGTGCATTGCTTCGAAAAGAACCTCAGCTTCTGCCTGTCTTCTTATCTCTCCTACTACCACCCTATCAGGCCTCATTCTTAATGAGTTTACTAATAAGTCTAGCATAGTTATCTCTCCTTTGCCTTCAGGATTTGGTTCTCTTGTTGTTAATGGTACCCAGTGCAAGAAATCTGGTAAACGTAATTCTCTCGTGTCTTCAATTGAAATGATTCTATGGTTTGGAGGTATGAATGGCATCAAAGCATTCAATACAGAAGTTTTTCCTGAAGCGGTTCCTCCAGCAACCAATATGTTTAACTCATACTGCATGCATAGCCACAATAAAGCAGCTATCTCCATTGTTATTGTTTTGTTCTCAGGATCAACTAAGTTTATCATTGTCAAGGGTTCTCTTCTGAACTTTCTTATGGTTATAGTGTTTCCTTTTGTTGAAATTGGGAATAATGTAGCATTAACTCTATCTCCTGTTATCAAGTGTGCATCCATTAGAGGACTCAGATTGTTTATCTGTCTTCCAATTTTTCTTCCAATCAAGCTTGCATAGTTGTAGATCTGTTCTTCTGTTGGAATTATTATGTTTGTTTTCAACCAACCGTATTTTTTATGAAATACCCAAGCACTCTCGCTGGAATTATTTATGACCAACTCTTCTAGGTCATCATCATTCAAAACAACTTCCAATCTTCCTAGACCAAGCATCTCATGAACAAGATAGCCAGCTAGTATGTTTTTTTCCTCGTTAGGAACCTTTGGCATCTCTTTGTTTATGATTTCAAGAGCGCTCTCTAAGAATCTTTTTTTAATACCTTCCATGGCTTTTGGATCTAGAATCTCGCTTACTTCTATTTTTACAATCTGTATAAGTCTTTCCTTTATAGATTCTAGTACAGCTTGAGTTCCAGGTTCAACAGTCGGAAACTTTACCTCATAAACAGGCGTATATTCCTCAGGTCTTTTTATTATTGTAACTTTTCCAGGTACTTTATCCGACACTATCTCATAGCTATCTATCACATTTGTCATTCATTCACCAAAAGTCTCTATAAATATTTGATTTGTTCTTTACCTTATCCTTTTTCTTTTCCGTGTTTTCTTTGATTTTATGAATCTTTTTGTGCAGTTCTTCGTGTTTCTCCTTTATCTGTTCTGTTTTTTTCTCATGTTTTGCGAACAGTTTTCTTAAAGGATTCATATGTGGAGTTTTTGTCTCACTAATCACAAGTTTAGTTAGCTTAACTTCTGCATCCAAATTATCTATATCTTTTCTTATCTCTTGTTTGAGTTCTTCCAAGTCTTTTATCTGGTTCCCATGAGATTCTATGAATTTAATCTTATCATTTATTTTTTTGTCAACTTCCTCTACATCAGCCTTTATTTTATCGAAATTTTTCACCGTGCTCTCTGCTACATTCTCTATTTCTTTAGTATCCTTAATTATCTCCTGCTTTTTAGATTCCATTGATTCTAGTGTCTTGAAATTCTTTTCAACATCTTCCAATCTCCTATGGAGTTCTTTCTCTAGTTCTGAGACTTCTTTATCTGTTATCTCTATACTTTTTTCAGTCTCACTTATCCTCTCTTCGAATTTTTCTGCCTTTTTCTCAATCTTCTCCTTCTCTTTCTGAAATTCTCTCTCCTTTTTGTTTATTCTAGCTTCTGTAACTCTTTTAAGAATTATTTCAGGTTGACCAATTGCTGGGTATCTTAGCTCTATAAAATTTCTTTCTTCCAAGACTCTAACCCATTCTTCTATTTGTGATTCAGAAACACCAAGGTTTTTAGCTGCTTCAGCAACAGTTATTCTTTCTCTTTCCTTAACCAATTTTATGAGCTTGTCGATTGGGGTTTCTATAAGCATATCTTTTATTTCATCCATTTAACTCCCTATTCAAATTATAGTTCGTTGACACCATAAATACCTTCATGGTTTGAATCTATTTTTAACCAGTTAAACAAATTATCATAACCGCCGTTCCTTATTGAGTTACCAACAGTGTTATTCCAATAAATATAGTCCACACGGCTCGCTTGGTCATGAATTAACTGGTAAAGCTCTGAGCTTTGTAATATTTGCAAATCATCTTGATGGACAAATGTTTCCAATCCGTATTTGTACTTGCTTGATAGAGTCAATCTACCTTCCAGCCTATCTAGAAAGCTAGGGCCATCTGATGATGAAGTGTAATACTTGTTGCTTGCAAATAACGTTAGATTCTGTAAATCCCAAACTTTTTTTGTTATTTCATCTAGATATATTCTTTCGCCTTCCTGAATCACTGTCAATGCAGTGCTTACGCCAACTATGCGCGGTACTGTTAAACCTACAGGAACATAAGTGTCCACGCTAACAACTCCTGCAAATTGGTTCAATGTTCCAACAGTATAACCTGACATGGTATTTGTAACAAATATTTTTTGATTGTCAGGTGCTGGATTAAAAGTTGCGTTACCGCTTACATTGCCAAGAGCTGTTGTTCCTTGAACTAAACCTCCTGTGAAATTGCTAAAATTAGAAACATGAATAACTCTCATCACCTTTCCATATGTTTTTAAAGGAAATAGAGGGTCTTCTATGCTTTCTATAGTAATTGCTACTCTAGAAGTAAGATTTTTTGCAACGCCCATATTAACGTTCGAATCTGATATGTTTAGAAAAACCTTTGCTTCAAAAAGAACATTGAAACTATCATTCTGAGTTATATTTATTTCAATGTTCTGAAAGTCCAGACTAAAACCAGAGCTGTCCGCTATATCAGTGACGTTTTCTTTCCATACCTCAAGATTATTATTGTCGATTAATGGTGCTATCTCTCCGTCTATTGTTCCGTACATTATCATTTCAGTTAAATTTGCTTGTGCATCCTTTAAAGGAAAACCTTCTGTAACAACCTTTGAAACTGCAGATATCAGAGCTCTTTTGCCGGCTATTAATAAGAATCTGCTCAAATCATCTTCAACGCTTTCCGAGAAGTATTCCAATTCATTCGCTCTTATGTTAGTGTCGATATTCATTTGAGTCAACTGTAGATTAAACAGAATTAGTCCTATGACTGGTATGATCAGAAGAGCTGCTATCACACTATAAAGTATACCTTTCATTTTTACACCCAAACATTCACCCTAAAACTAAAAGGACCGTACATAAAAGGAACACCGCCTACCCTGAAAGATTCTTTTGATATAACAGTTGCGCTTGCAAGTGATCCTAAGATTTGATTTAGCCTTGTTTCAGCATCATTTATAGCATCAGTTTCATTTTCAAATATTTTACCATAAGGCACTTGAGATGGTATCAAGAATGAGTATTCTATAATAGATAATCTATTACGCATTAGAGCAGATATTGTTGTATTCAGATATCTGCCACTATCCTTATCACCAACTCTAATTATGTTTATTTTATTGGTTTGAAAAAATTGGACTGGTGTATAAGAAAATGTCCCTGGCGGAGTATCTGTATCCATAACCAAATGTGCTTCAACAGGTTCGCTATCATTTACCCATGTCCATATAAAGTTATATCCATTGTCATTTCCACCCCAGGACTGTGTACCTACCACCCTTGCTTTGAATATGTTTGTTGTAAATGGAAAAGTTAGATTAAGAACAGCATCTTTACAAGAGCTAACATTATTTTTTGTTGTGCAATTCTTTTCGTTAGTTGTGAAATTCTCTACAGTGGTTATATCAATCTTTCCATATTCAATTCCATATCTCTCTTTGTCATGATAAAGGGTTACATTAGATTTTTCAGTTATGTAGCAATAATAATCATTCGTGTGACCTGCTGTGCCATTATTGGCAAACATTCCTAGATATTGCCAATCTTTATCGGGTTCGTGTCCTATCACTGTTGAATTGTTTGGAGGTCTTATATCAGCATAAATTCCTAATGTGTTGGTCATATTGTTGTAAACATTGTTTATTGTAACGTTTGTATTGAACCATGTGTTCAAAAGACTTCCTGCATCATTACGTTCATTTATCAATGTTCCAGTGTCATTGAAAAATAATTCATAGGATCTATTTTTAACGTCTTCTCCGCCAGTATTTTCGCACTTGCCGTTTACAGTTTTTGTTATTGTTAAATCATCTACCCAAAAACTTTTTTGATTACTAAAAATACTGCCTCTAAATCTGATAGCAAACCCATTATGTGAATATTGTGAATCTGTTATTTTTGATGCATAATTATTCCAACCTGAGCCTGTTGATAAATCTGCTATCGTGTTCCATTGACCGCTACTGTTGTTATATTGTAAATTAACATCATTAGCAACAGTATTACTTCTTCTATACCAAAAATCAACGTAAATTGCAATCGCATCAGAAGTGTTAACTGACCTTGAAGTCAAATTTCCTGCTGCAGTGCTTGTTCCTTTTTTTCCAGAGCGTGATCCTGAGTGTTGCTGATCGTTTACCCATGTCCATATACCAGATGGAGAAACTGTCCAATTAGTTGTTATATCAACTTCAAAACCATCGCTAAAAACAGTAACGTTTCTAGGAGATGTAGCATTCCAAGAACACTGAGGATTAGATTGACACTGCGTCTGACTCAACGAACCACAATCCACAGGTTGTGGATATATTCTATACAATAAAACATTACGTAAAGGATTTGAAAAATTATATTTGTAATTAAGTGTTAAAAGTAAGAAGGCATTTATGTCTTTAACTTCAACGTATGCTGTGACATTTTTTATTGGCATATTTACATAAAAGGGTATTATTTCATTGGCCGATGGCGCACCTCTGATCCAATCAGCACTAAAAACAGTTTCATTGGATCCAGATTCTATTTCAGAAGTGTTATATTTCATCTTTATATAACAGCCAGGGTGAAAGTGCCCCAAATCTATATCTGTTCTCCTGAAAGTTATGTTTATCGTATTCAGTCCTGGAACGATGTTATTTGTTATGTTAAATTCTCTAATTTGCCCAGCTAAGCTCGAGCCGTAAAAAACCTGATTTCCATTAATGGTTATGTTCGCATAGTCTGTATCAAAAGCCATTTGCATGTAAGCGTAACTTATGTTAGCGTCAGTAGGCAGTGTAAAGTTTTTTCGAATTTCTGCCCATCTATTTGCTACAGTTGCGCTAGGAGCGTAACCATTGTACCAATATCTATTAGCTGCTCCTAAATTCTCCGTGTAACTACCCCACTCCAAATTTATTGGTATTGTTTTTATTATGGTTCTCTTAATTTTTGTGGCCCATGCTCTTGCAACAAAGCCTGACACAGGCTTGTACTTCTCATATCCGGATATAATTCTTCCTGAAGATATTCTTGTTGAAGCATTTTCATAATATGGTCTTGTTGTATCTGAAGAATTGTAAACATCATCATTATCTATCATTATCTGATAGCCGATATTATAAGGTATGAAGTTCTCTAGTATGTCTTTTGATATGTTTGCAGCTTGATCCCTTTTGCTAACGTTGGCCCAGAGAGCCCCGATAACATCTGCAGGTTTTTTATCCAAATCGGCTGCTTCTAGTGTTTTATCTGCCAGATATTCATTTAATCTTGTTTGGTTAGTAACATCCCTAAGTTTGGAATTGTAAAGGACATTTAATATATCCTCTGATACTGAGTGCAGGCGCTGTGCTGTCAAGAAAGATGAAACTATCTCTGTTCTGAAAAAGGTTAGACCGCTTATTATAGCTATTATTATTCCAAAAGCTATTATTGCATCCAAAGTAAAAATAATACCTTTCATGACCAAACAACAACTCCTATTAATGTTTTTGTTATATTACCGTTTAGATCTGTCAGACCGTACCTCTCAACGTAAAAAGCCTGAAGAGTATTTTCATTGCTCTCCATACCAAAATCATAGGTGATGCTATCATTTCTTAAAACCTGTCCAGTCTCATTCTTAAGTGAAATATACAGTTCATAACCGCCAGCGCCCAATAAACTTTTGGCAGCATAGTAGTTAATATTTTTCAGTTCCTCAAACTTTGTTAGGTTTATTAGTCCTGAATCATAGAGCCCCAAAACCTTTACATTCGTGGAGTTCCAATATTGTGGATTCCCGCTGCTGGTTACTAAAAGATTTGCAATGTTATTAGCCTTGCTCTGTATGTCATTACGTATCGCATAATCAGAGATGTCGCTTTGAAGGCTGGCATAAAAAATCTCGAATATGATCATTGCTGTTAAAAATACAGTTAGACCTATTATAAAATCTGATGAAAATATTTGGGCTTTCAAGTAATTCAACTGTTTGTAATTTCTATCTCCCCTTCATTGTTCCTTATCATGTTGGTCCCAGGTTCTGGTATTCCGGTAACATTTTCGGTAACGATAGTGGAAACCTTATTTTCATTGCTACCCCATTTAACTTGAACAATCCTAAAATCCTTGTTGATATCAACATGATAGTCTTCCACGTTTGCAATTTTTTCAGGAATATCAAACTCCCTATAGTAGCCTTCTATCCTTGATGCAGTGTTTATTTCCGATGCTATGGTGTCAGCAATCCTCTGTGCATCAGAATAAATCATGGTTTCTGTTATATCCTGATTTTTCAAACCGATAACCATAACCATAAAAGTAAAGATAAGTAGCATTAGACCCACCAAAACAATAAATTCTATTGAAACTTCAGCCTTCCGTAACATTAACATAGCTACCTTCCGCTATTACCTTTATATTCTTCGTTCCAGAGCTCGTGGATATGGAACCTCTTAGCTCTGATTTTGATCTTGCAAAGATGTCAGTCACGCCTCCTGCTAATCTCACCTTCATTAAGATTGTCTTGTTTATGTTTCCGACGCTTATTGATTCAATTTCCTCGGGAATGTATATTGATAAGGTTATTTGAGAAGGTTTACCTTGAGTGCTAACAATGTTAGCTGCCTCTGCGATTTTGTTTACTGCAGTTATGATATTTGATATTCTTATGTCTTCTTGATTCCTAAGTGTTATTTCTCCGGAATAGGTTGTCAGAATGAGTGCCATTAATAAAACTACTGAAAATATTAAAATATACTCAAAAGCAGTCTGCCCTTTCATGAATAAGAATTGTCAGAGCTCCAACAAAAAGATTACTTATAGTTAAAAATTAGTAATTATATATGATTTTTGTGGCAAACATGTGGTTAGAGCTCAAAAAAGAAGTAGCTAAAGCATTGGAAGTTGATATAAATAATATAGAAGAGCCAGAAAAGTACGGCGACTTTGCTTATGCCTGTTTCTCTTTAGCTAGCAAATTAAAAAAAGACCCAAAAGAAATCGCTTCTGATTTATCTAAGAAAATGAAAATAAAATTCATAGGAAAAATAGAAGCAACAGGACCATATGTGAATTTCCATGTCGATTGGTATGAATTAGGTCAAGAGCTTTTAAAAAATATTAATGAAAAATACGGTTCGTGCAAAGAAAAAGAAACTGTAATAATGGACGTATTCCAGCCAAACCCTTTTAAACCATTTCATATAGGTCATATAAGAAATGCTGTTCTAGGAGAAAGCATAAGAAGGATTCTAGAGTTCTGTGGCAAAAAAACGATAGCAGTTTCATATATGGGAGATGTTGGGACGCATGTTGCAAAATGGTTATGGTACTATAGCAAATTCTACAAAGGAGAAATTCCTAAAGAAAACGTAAGCAAGTGGGCCGGAGAGATGTATGCCGAGGCAACAAGAAAGGTTGCTGAAAAAGAGGAATATGAGGAAGAGATTAAGGAAATAAACAAGAAGTTAGACAAGAGAGATAAGGAAATAATGAAAACTTGGAAGAAGATAAGGGATTCATGTTTGGAAGACTTTTGGAAAATAAAAGAAGAATTGGGAGTTCATTTGGATGGTAATTTCTATGAGAGTGAGGTAGAGGAACCAGGAAGAAAGATAGTTCAAAAGCTAATCAAAGAAGGAAAGGCTAAGACAAGTGAAGGTGCAATTGTTGTCGACTTGGAAAAATATAGCTTGGGAATTTTCTTGCTTTTGAAGAGTGATGGAACTGCTTTATACTCAACGAAAGACCTTGGCTTGAATGAGTTGAAAAGAAAGAAATACAAATTCGACAAATCCTTATTTATCGTAGCCACAGAACAAGAGCTTTACTTCAAACAACTGTTCAAGGCAATGGAATTGTTTGGAATACCTGGTTGGAAAAATAATTTTCACGTATCTTTTGGCCTGGTTGTTTTGAAAGAAGGAAAAATGTCTTCAAGATACGGAACAGTTATTTTGTATGAGGATTTGAGAGATGAGATGATTAGGAAAGTAGGAGAGCTGCTAAAAGATACTGTTATTGAACACAAGGAGGATGTTATAAGAAAAGTTGCCTTTTCAGCAATAAAGTTCCCTATGCTGAATATAGATAGTCATAAAACCATCACATTTGATTGGGAACAGGCTCTAGATTTCGAGGGCAAAAGCGGGCCATATCTGCAATACTCTTATGTTAGAGCAGTGAACATACTAAACAAAGCTAAAGTAAAGAAGTTTGATGCCTCTTTGCTTAAAGAGGACATAGAAATAAAACTGATTAAAAAAATCATAAAGTTCTCAGATATAATTAAACAATCAGCAGATAAGTATTCACCCAACATTTTGTCAAACTATTTATTTGAATTAGCTCAAGATTTCAATTCATTCTATCATTCTTCACCTGTTTTGAAAGCTGAAGAAGATCTGAAAAATGCTAGGTTGAAACTCGTGGAGTCGATAAAGATAGTTTTAGGTATCGGTTTAGAACTTTTAGGAATACCTATCCTAGAGAAGATGTAATCACGTGAAATTCAACAAAGACTGAACCTTTTCTAGAGAACTGAAAATATTATTAAGATTTATTCCAATTATAGGAACCTGAAAATTCTTTTTCTGCATCTCTTTTTCAATCTCCTCTATCAAAATTCCTTTGCCTGGAACATTCTTTTTCCCATTCAATATCTGATGAACTCCACAACTAGTAGATAGTTCCACGCCTAAAATTCCTATAACATCATAGCTGTTCCTAAGATACTTCTCCACCTGTTTTATAAGATCAGCAGATAACTTGTGGCAATGGGTTCTATAACCGTTTGTTTCAAAATGAGCCTTGGGCTTTATTGTTCTGTTAAAACCCTCAATATTATACTCCATCTGAGGACATGGTAATTGGACTATTCCTATTCCAGCAGAAGCAAACAACTCTAACAAATCTTTGAAAGAACCAGCAAATCTCTCTCTACCGACGGCTCTGACGTTTTGGTTCAAAAGACAATGAGATACAAAAATAACTTTTTTACTGCGTTCCATATAATAATACAATATATCGTTTTGATTTTATATACTTACTTGTAAATAGTAGTAAAAGTATAAGTACATACGTCAGGTAGCGATTTATATTATAACTTTTTTGAAATTTGAATTTTTAATATATGTTAGTGCTGTTTTATACTCTGTTTAAGATTAGAATCTTTTAGAAGATTTTTAAAGTTTTGTATGTTACTATTAACTATAAAAAAAGAGTGAAAGAAATGGGTTTTCATAACGGTAGTAAAGGAGAAGAAAATGCTGAAGAGGTTGTAAAACTTGGTTTGGAAGGCAAGCAATTAAACCAAAAGCAACGTGAAACATTTCTTGGAACAAACTTCACAGATGTAATGAGAACTGCAGCAAAAATTTTAGATATAGGCTATACAAATGAGCCTGTTGCTGTTGGTGGTAAACCTACTCTATCCGCCGCAATCCCAACCATAATTACAGCAATGATCAAAAAAGCACCGAGATTTTTTGATAGCAATGTTGGTGTTGGTATTCCTGTAGAAGTTTTTATGTACGAACATTCAAGACCCAAAGAAGTTAATATAAAAACAATCTCTCCTGGAGAGAAACTACGTCTAACAAAAGTTAAAGAAGCGTTTAACCTTAGAGTTGACAGAGATCTCCAGCACTCAAGAAAAATCGTTTTTTCTTCAGAAGATATGGATATTATAAGCGCTGCAGAAAATCTAGATTCTGAATCTAGAGAGATTTATCAACGTATAGGTCTTTCTAGACTTAATGCACTTTCAGACGCAGTTGAAAACAATGACGCTGATGCCAATGCATTCCTTAAAGTTTACAATCCTGAAGGTAGGACATTCTATGCTAAAGAGCCAGCAATTAAACTCCTTGAGAGAGGAATAAAGGTTTGGGATTGGAACGGCGGAGAAAAATGTGGGGCTTTTGAAACAGCTGAACCTCTTCCAGACCATAGACAAAAACTCCAAAAACTCTTAAGCGATTCTGGAGATTTGAAAAGAATAAGCGAAAAAACTGCAGTCGATAAAAAAACTCTTGAAAGATTAGGAAGAGGAGATATTGAAGTAAGAATTAGCTATAAAGATCTAAAGTCTTTACAAAAACATTTTCAGGAGCAAACATATCAAGAATCTTCTATGCGCAGTCAAACTTTATTAGTTAAAGAAAGACCCTTTGTATACACAATTTCGAGAATATTTGCTGAGGGTGAGAAACAACAGGCAACTGAACCTCAGGTGCATACATTATTTTCCGGAATCATAATGCCTGATTGGCAAAAAGCTTATGATTTTTGGGATATTCATTTCTCAAACTTAAGAACTCCAGAAAGAAGGGTTACGCTAGATAGTCTTTTAAAATCGCCTAAATATTAGGCATTCCCTAATTTGTCCCACCAGAATTCAAAGTTTTCTTTGAAAGCGTCTACAAGAGATGGATTATTGAACACCATAAGTTCATAAGTATTTTCGCCTTCTACACCAGGTTTACCGCCTTCAATAAGGTTTATGCCTTTCTTAGATGTCTTGATTGCTATATATGCACTCTTGCCGTCAATTATTTGACCTCTTAACAAACCACTATAACCTTTCTTTACATTTATGCCTATTCTTTTAGCTAACTTAACATTTTTTTGAATATCCTTAGAATCAAGAGGATCAAAAACTATTGACCTGACCTTGACACCTCTTTTGATAGCCTTTCTAAGATATGGGGCTACCTCTGCGAGCCAGGAAAAATCTCCAGAAAATATAAGTATTTCCCTTGTTGCTTTTTCTCCAAGATCCTGCATGTTCTTTATAACGTTTCTTCTTTTTTCTGTTGACCATATAGTAACAGTCTCATCTGGCAATTCTATAGGTTCGAATTCAGCAAGAACACTCTTGATGCTTTTTATATTGTTCTCCAAAGATTTGATATTGTTTTCAAAATTATCTTTCTTAATCTTTATTAAGCTGCTCAAGGCCTTTTCTGCAGATATTGGTCTGAATTTCTTTGGTCTGGTTTTACTGATAAGAACAAATCCTTTCTTCTTTAGTTCTGTCAAAGTATCATAAACTCTTGGTAGAGGTATGCTGCCAATTTCTGATATCTGATCTGCTGTTGATAATTTGAGCTTCAACAGAGTTATGTAAGCTCTGACTTCGTATTCTGTCAACCCAAACTCTCTTAAAAGACCTTGAACATTTTCCATTTTTTTTACACCAAGTTAACTGTGTTACGGTTAAAAAAGTTGTATAATATTTACTAAAAAACTAATTTATTTAAAGCTTTGTTTTAAAAGCCAGAAATTCATAATTCATAGTATGAGGGGTATTATCAACAAAAGAATTTTAATCATTTTGATGATTTGTGTTTTTATAATCATAGCAACTTTGTTCATTTATTATTCTATAACGCCTTACGAAGAAGAACCTGTAAACATCTCTGATCAAATTGGAAACGAAACCAACGGAACTGCTGTTCCGTTTAAATTTCCCAGGATTGTATTTCCATGGACTCCAAAAAAACCTAGTGCAGGCAGCGGAGGAAGCTCAGGCAAAGGTGGATCAAGCAGCGGTAATGCAACTATCCCGAAGGTATACAAAAATTATACATTATTTATCAATTCTACGCATGCACTAGAAGTTTCGATAATCTATACAATTAATGATGTTATTTTCACAGAAATAAAATCACTACCCTTTTCTTTAAATGTTCAAGAAAACACTTATGCTTGCATATCAGAAACAACAAGATCTGGTACGATAAGATGGCTGATGGAAGATGGAACTGATTGTCCATTTTCAGATTGTTCAGGAAGGTTGTATAGTTGCAATATTTTAATGGACAGAGATCATTCTATCACGCTTAGACAATATAGCTAGTGATTTTATGTCATTCAGATTTTTAGAAGGAATAGCAACAGCAGACATTGCAATAGAAGCAACAGGAAAAAATTTAGAAGAAGCGTTTGCTGAAGCAGCCTTGGCTATGTTTGAGGTTCAAGCCAATACAAAGAAAGTGAAACCATCAATACCTAAAAAAGTTGAGATAAAATCAGAGGATAATAAATCTTTACTTTTCGATTGGTTATCTAAATTGATTTATCTAAGGGACGTAGAAAGGATGTTCTTCAGCAAGTTTGAGGTTGAAATCAAAAAAATGAAAAATGGCTTTGAACTGAATGCAAAAATCTATGGAGAAAAAATAGATTATGAGAAACATGAAATAAAAATTGAAGTTAAAGGGGTCTCTTACACTCAGATGGAAATAAAAGAGAAAGCAAAAAAATGTGTAATAAAATTTATTCTTGATGTCTAGTTATTTCCAAAAATTGTTTTGATCGGAATGCGATAATAATATCTTGTACGATCTTCGACGTGGTATTTGTTTCTTGCAAGCCTTTTAGTTTTTGGGTTTTTCACTATTCGATCAACATTTTCCCATGTCATCCATGCTTCGATCCAAGTGTTGGGCTTCATACTAATTCTCCCCATTTTACTTCTTGGAGTCTTAACAAAAGCATACACAGCTTTTTTACCCATCTTATCTGCTGCTTTTTTGAGATCCTCATGAGCTTCAATATCTATTGAAAATCTTGCTGAACCAGGATGGCTTTTTTCATTAGCTTTTCCAGAATGCAAATGCCATGATGCACAGCTCTTAATTTCTACTAATCTTCCAAAATATTCCATATCATATTCATCAGAATCAGACTTTATTGCTCCATATTTTTTAACAATTTCTTTCTCTACATAAGCTCCTCTAATACTATTCTTGCTTCCGATACTCTTCATATTTTATAAATCTATAAGAAAAAATTTAAATCAACCCTTTACAACGCCTAAAGGTTTGAACCTGCAAACGATTCTACTTATTCCGGCTTTCTCACAAGCCTCAACAACTTCTGTTACATTCTTGTATGCAAAATCAGCTTCTTCAGACAATGTCTCCAAACCAGCGCTTCTGACAACAATTCCTCTACTCTCTAATTCCTTTTTAACCTCTATTCCTTTTTTTGTTCTTATAGCCTCACTTCTAGACATAACTCTTCCTGCTCCATGTGCAGTGCTAAAGAATGTCTCTTTGCTGGTTTCTGTTCCAGTCAATAGATAAGAATAGGTTCCCATAGAACCACCGATTATTACTGGTTGGCCTATTTTTCTATATATTTGAGATAAATCAGGATGTAGCGGAGGAAATCCTCTAGTCGCGCCTTTTCTATGAACCCATAATTTCACTTTCTTTCCATCGACTTCATGTTCTTCTATCTTAACGATGTTATGGCTAACATCATATACAAGCTCTAAACCTAAATCTTCTGCACTCCTATTGAAGACCTTTTGAAAACTTTCTCTTACCCAATGAAGGATCATCTGTCTGTTTGCCAAAGAATAATTAACAGAAGCGCAAGCAGCTTTGAAATAATCTTGTGCCTCTTTGCTCTGGGCAGGAGCGCATGCCAATTCTCTGTCCGGAACCCTAATATTATACTTTCTCATAGCCTGTTCTAAAATTCTTAAATAATCTGTTGCAACCTGGTGTCCTAATCCTCTAGAACCACAGTGTATCATGGCAGTTACTTGTCCTTCCTTTTCAATACCCATTGCCTTTGCTACATCCGGCAAGAATATTTTATCAACTCTCTGAACCTCTAAATAATGATTGCCAGAACCCAGGGTTCCTATCTGTGGAGCACCTCTTTGCTTTGCTTCCCTAGAAACCTTACTTGCATCAGCCTCTTCCATCCTTCCATTATCTTCCATTCTTTCCAGATCTTTTTCCCAACCATAACCATTTTTAACTGTCCATTCAGCTCCTGTTGTTAAAACTTCATCTAACTGGTTGAAATTCAACCTTATCTTTCCTTCGGATCCAACTCCGCTAGGAACATTTCTAAATATGCTTTCTATCAAATCTTTTATCTTTGGTTTCAATTCATTTTCATTCAAATTGGTTCTTAACAATCTTACGCCACAAGAAATATCATAACCAACTCCGCCAGGAGATATTATACCGTTCTCAAAATCAAATGCTGCTACCCCACCTATACAGAAACCATAGCCTTCATGAGCATCCGGCAGTACTATTGATTTATTTACTATACCCTTCAATTGTGCAGTATTAATGGCTTGCATTAAAGTTCTATCCTGTTGTATCTTTTCCAACATTTTTTTTGTAGCATAGATTCTAACAGGAACTAGCATCTTGTCTGACTTTGGAATTTCCCAGACAAAGTCATTTATCCTGTTTATTACGTTCATACTATCACTTTATTCTTCCATAATTTATAAACTTAAATTTCCCATGAATCATCTTTTTTCAAGAAATTATCTTTTAAAAATTCATAAACCTCTTCAGTCATTAGAAAATGAGTTACTCCTTTAGACTCATTTTTGAACCAGTATGAATCTACTAAGTTACTTTCATCCATTCTTTCAAGTCTTTTTTCTAATTCAGCTTTATCGATTTTTAATCTTTTTGATAAATATTCGAGCGTGTTGAATCTTTCTATATATCTTCTTCCTGCCCATTCCATAGAATGTAAAAGCTGTAAACCTCTATCAAATTTATATGGACATAAAATATCTATATCTCCGGAAACTATCGGAGGTATTTGTTTTGAGATGTATTCTCTCTGTTTGTAGAGGAACCTTAAAATCTTTCTATTTTCTGGCGATGCTAGTAGATTTCTAGCGCCTTGCATCAGATTTCTTTCGATTCTTTCATAAGTTCTTTCTTTGAATTTCATTATTTAGATAAGATGACAAAAACATTAATATTTGTACTTTTATAAACTTCTCAGTACAATAAATAGTAAGGTGAATTTTTTGCCAATAAGTACCGCTCCATATACAAGATCGTACAAACATAGTAGAAAAAGAGGTAGTGAGGGAACTGTTACATGTGGCTATTGTGGGAGAAAGCTTCCTAGATGGAAGGCTTTTACACAATTCAAAGGTTTTAGGATATCTGATCCTGCTTTAAGAAGGGACATAAAGAGTTATAACGTTCACATGTTTAGCAGAAAAATATATGTCTGTCCAAGCTGTGCAAGATTCAGAAAAATCGTAAAACCTGGAAAAAGCGTGAGGAAAAAGCATCTCAATATTTAAAAGCTTTAAAGTTCTAATAATAAATGATTTTTATGAAGATAATAGATGTTAAACCAGTGGGAATGTCCGAAGCAAAGAAGATTATGACTAGTCGTGAAAAGAAAAAAGAGTTAAGCTATGAGCAGAAGATTGCTTTAGAGCATTTGAACAAATTCACGAAACTTAGTCCTGCTGATTCCGAGAAGTTTTTAGAAGAACTATCTCAAGTTCTTAGAATGTCTTCTGAAACTATGGTTAAGATTCTCGACCTAGCACCTCAAAACCCTGACGAACTAAGGATGATATTTGCTAGGGAAAAATTTAGTCTAAAAGATGACGAGGTAAATAAAATCTTGGAAATAGTCAAGAAGTATTGTAAGTAGTGATTGTATGTTGTTTCTGAAAGATGAAAATGTTACAGTTTTAGATTTCCTGCCTAAGGGTCATGCAACCGGCAGACAGGAGCCTCTAGCCCAGGTTATAGGCTTGAAATACTTCTCTCTTTTGGAGGTTGTTGTTAAAGCAGGCGTTAATCTTAAACCTAGCGATACTGTTTATATCGGAGAATCAAAGAGAGACCAGATAGATCACATCAAGAGGAGAATAAATGTTAATGATTTATCCTCGTTTGCAAAATCTGAACTACCTTTTGTGGTTGAAAAATTGGTAAAGGAGAACGAACCAAGATTTGTTACTTTCTTTAACACTGCACAACCGATATCTACAAGATTGCACCAACTAGAGCTCTTGCCAGGGGTTGGTAAGAAGCACATGTGGGATATCATTGAAGAACGAAAGAAGGGTGAATTCAAGAGCTTTGAGGATATCAAGAAGAGAATAAAGCTAATGCCAGATCCAATAAGTTCTATAATAAAAAGAGTAATGGAAGAATTGGAAAATGACGATGTTAGGTTTAGATTGTTTGTAGCCGGTCCTGTAAAGAGATTCTGATGGACTTTAAGGTCTCGCATAAGTTTAAATACTTTTACTACTGAACGATAGTTTTAAATATCTTTCTGTCTATATAATTATTACGAGTAAGTGATTATTATGTCGACTATGTTTCCGCAAGGTGAATTTGTGTTCAGAAAACTAAAACCTCAAAGACCCACTGTAATAAGAGAAAGGGACATTGTTAGAACCTGTTATTATTACAAGGGTACTAAGACTTGTCTAGGGCCATTGTGCTTTTGGATAAAGGTTGGGGTTTGTCCTATCTTTAATAAGATGAAAAATAAGAAAGTTCATTTCACAGCAAAATAATTTTTTTATTTTATACAAATTATTTTAGTGATTTACAAAAATTCTCATAATCTGCATCAGTTTTTATTGCTGTTAGGCAGAAATGAGTTCTAGAGGCTTTAAAGCCTTTTTCTTTTAGTTTTTTCATAAAAATTTCAAATCTAGGTGTGTCAATTTTCAATTTTTTAGATATGACATGTAAGTCATAGAAAAAAGGAGGCATTTCCGCCTCCTCTATTATTAATTTTAGCAATTTTTCTTCATCTTTTACAAGCTTGAAATCTCTTTTTTTAACGTCTTTTAAGGCATTCTTACAGAACTTTTTATCGTTTATTTTTCCCAGATAGATTAAACCGCAATTCATAAAAATATGATTTTTTTCATCAAACTTTTCTATTTTTCCGAACTTTCTATCGCCGCAAACTTGACAATAATTTACATATCCAAAATCTTCCAGTAATCTTGTTATTTTTCCTGCATGCTCTATTCTTCCAAAAACCTTGTAATAATGTTTTGTAGAAAAGGATAATACAGGTATGAAGGCTCTGTCATACCTAGCCAAATTCGTTATTATAAATGTAATTAAAAGTCTAACTCCTAGTTCATTGTAGAATTCTGTGTCAATAGACTTTATTCCATATTTTCTTAGAGTCGTTTTTGGATAGGTTCCAGATAAAGCTGCTTGATCTGTAGCTGTTACGCATAGGAAACCCTTATGATAAATAGATCTTGCAACAGAGTCTATGAAGATGTTAGGAGAACCGAAAGGATCCAAATCTATGACATTAAAAACGTTTTTTCTTAGAAATAGATTTGCATCTTCCCAATTTGCTGTACATTTTTTAGAGAGTTTGTTTTCCTTTATATTCTTCTTTATCAGTTTCACTGCCATAGGATTTTTATCGTTCAGAACAACTTTCTTTATACCTTTGATTTCCTTGGCGTATCTCAAGCCTCTAACACCAGTTCCTGCTAGAGCATCGCATATTGTTATTCTTTCCTTGAACTCTTTTTGGAATGTTTCTATAGCTGCTATAGATATATCCCTGTTCAATTCTCCTTCAGGATTGTAGAATACAGAGGCATCATAAATTCTGCCTTCAGGAACAAACAGACTTATTTTACTTTCTTGGATTTTCTTGAGTTTCATAAGATGAGTTGGCTTTCAATAAATAAAAAGTATTAACGAATTGTCGATTGTTACTATTATGTTTATAAACCTTTTACAGCAATTATTTACCTATGGTTGATTTTAAACAATTTCTAGCAGAGAAAAAACCAATTATATGGGAAGAGATTCAGAAATATTTATTGAAAGATGCTCCTTACGGATTTGCTGATATAGTTAATGATTATCCTATACGTCAAGGCAAGTATGGCAGAGGTGGTTTAATCTTGTTATCATGCGAAGGTTTTGGTGGCGATATTAAAAAGGCTGTTAAAACAGCAGCCGCAATGCAAATGTCTGAAGACTGGATACTAGTTCATGATGACTGGATGGACAATTCTGATGAGAGAAGAGGAAAACCTGCTTTGCATAAAATTTATGGAGATTATTTTGCTATCAATGCTGGTGACATGATGCACATGATTATGTGGAAGATATTGATAGATAACAGGCAAGTTCTCGACGAGAAAACTACATTCAGAGTTTTGAAAGAGTTTTCAAGATTCCTTGAGATAACGGCAAGAGGTCAACATATAGAATTGTATACAACATTCAAGAGAGATCTAGAAGGTCTAACTGACAAAGATTATGAAGATATAGTATTTGGAAAGACTTGTTGGTATACCATAAACGGACCACTGAGATTAGGAGCGATAATAGCTGGACAGAGTGATGAAGTTCTTGAAAAAATAAGCGAGTTTGCTATTCCGATGGGTAAAGGATTCCAGACAAGAGATGATTTACTAAATATAATAGGCGAAGGTTCAGTATACGGAAAGGAAATAGGCGGAGATATCTTTGAAGGCAAGAGGACCCTTATGCTGATACATCTTATAAACAACACTAAAGGAAAAGATCACGAAAATATCATTAAGATAATGAAAAAAGAAAGGAAAGATAAAACAGCAGAAGAAGTACAGTATATTATTGATTTGATGAAAAAATATGGTTCTATAGATTATGCAGAGAAGAAGTCCGAAGATTATGCCAAAGAGGCGAAAGCAAAGTTCCATAAAAATTTTCCTAACATGAAAAACAAAGAGATGTTCGAATCAGCTATAGATTTCTTTGTAATGAAAAGAAAGATATAGATTTAAAAATGTTAAACATTTAAAGATTGGTTTCAAGATTGTTAATTATGGAACCAAATATTTTTGTGGAAAAAGCTTACAAATGGATGGAAAGAACTGCAAACATAGATGGCGGTGCAATAGGTGATTTTACCGTATATCACGGAGATTTATTCGGAGCTGTTTTACAATATCTAGGAAGATTAGAAGGTAATGAAGATAAAAGAACTGTAGCAAGAACAACAGCAAGAATTGTAGGAAAGTGTGCGCCACATGTTTTGGGTGACCTGCCAATCACAAATGCAAAATACATAATAAAAGATTTTGAAAGACTTGTCAACAATCTGTTAGATTAATTTTAAAACAAGTTTTTTATTCTATTCATACTTATACACCGTTTACCACTATGAGTGGTAAAAAAATGTCATAAGAGCACTTTATGAAATAAAATCGTGAAAGCGACTGCGATAGCGACTCCAAATATAGCTCTAATAAAATATTGGGGCAAGAGAGATGAAAAACTAATTTTACCGACAGAAGGCAGTATATCCTTTACATTGGATGAACAACTCGCAACAAAATGCACAATAGAGTTTTCTGAGGATTATAAAGAAGATGAACTTTGGATTAATGGTAAGAGATATCTAACACAAGAACAAATAGAAAAAAGTAAGAATCAACTTGATTTCATACGCAGGATTATTGGAACATCAATCAAGGCTAAGATAGTTTCTGAAAGCATAGTTCCCACTGCCGGAGGTTTAGCTGGTTCAGCTGCAGGTTTGTGTGCTCAGGCGTTTGCTGCAGTGAATGCATTAAATCTTGGAATCGACGAGAAACAGATATCGATAATATGTAGAATCGGTTCTGGCTCTGCATGTCGTTCTGTTTACGGAGGCTTTGTTGAATGGAGAAGAGGCGAGAAAGCAGACGGTTCAGATTCTTATGCTGCTCAGATTGCTGATGAAAATCATTGGTCAGATTTTAGATGCATTATTTGCATCGTAGAAAGAGAAGAGAAAAAGATAAAATCCAGGCCAGGAATGAAGAGAACTGCTGAAACGAGCATTCTTTATCCTAAAAGACTAGAATACTTACCTTTTGTTCTGGACATGACAAGAAATGCTATAATTAAAAAAGACTTGCAGAGTTTGATGAAGGTTACGATGCGTGACAGTAATAACATGCATTCTGTCATGCTTGATACATGGCTTCCGATAATTTATTTGAACGACGTTTCAAGGAAAGTGATATATTCTATTCACGATTTTAATGCTGACGGTATAAAAGCAGGTTATAGTTTTGACGCCGGTCCCAACCCATGTATTTTTACAGTTAACAAGTATGTTGACGAAGTAAAAAATATTCTAAAATCTATCGAGGGAGTAGAAGAAATCATAATATCTAAAGCAGGCAGAGGCCCTAGGTTGATTGAAAATCATCTGTTCTGATTTTTATGATTAAAGTTTCTGCCCCAGGAAAACTGATGCTTTTTGGAGATCATGCAGTTGTGCATAACAGGCCATGTATCGTTACTGCTGTTGATTACAGAATAAGCACATCGTTAGAAAAGAGATATGATGACAACATAATTCTAAACGCTCCAGACTTGGGGGTCACTTATAAAATTTCTTTGGAAGATTTGGAAAAGCCCCAGCCTAAAAAAACCATGTTTGTCTTAACTTCTGTTAAGAATTTCTTTGACAAGTATAAAATCAAAAATGGTTTGGAGATAAATACGAAAAGCGAGTTTTCCTCTGAATATGGATTGGGTAGCTCTTCTGCTGTTACAGTTGGCGTACTGAAAGGACTGTCCGAATTATTAGGAGTAGAATTGAATAACAGGGAATTATTTGACCTCTCCTACAAAACAATATTAGACATTCAAGGAGTTGGCTCTGGTTTTGATGCTGCATCTGCGATATACGGAGGAACCATTTACTTTGTTAAGGGTGGAAAGACTATAGAACCTGTTAAGGTTAAAGAACTTCCTTTGGTTGTTGGTTATACAGGTGTAAAGGCGGACACATCTACTCTGGTAAAAATGGTAGGCAGAAGATTGGTTGAGGAACCTAATACAATCAATAAAAATTTTGATGATGCTGCAAGAATAGTAAATGAGGCTAGAGTAGAAATTGAGAGATCTAATTGGAAAGAAGTTGGAGATTTAATGGATAAGAATCATAAACTGTTAAGAAATCTCGGTGTGAGTTCTCCAGAATTGGAAAAATTAATAGATATATCTAAAAAAGCTGGAGCGTATGGAGCAAAACTATCGGGTGCTGGAGGTGGAGACTGCATGATTGCAATAGCCGAAAAAGAAATTCATAAAGATATAATAGATGCAATAGAATGCAGTGGTGGTAAGTTTATAGAAGTTAAACTGAATGCTGAGGGAACTAAAATAATTTAGCATTCTATCCGTTTCACAGCGTATCATTGTCAAATTTATATATTCTTCCATCGGTTATTCTTTATTATGATAACAGAACAGAGAAAAAAGGATCATCTTAAGATTTGTCTAGAGAATGATGTTGAGACTAATAAGACGGATTTTAAAGATATAATACTGATTAATGATTCTTTACCAGAACTGAATCTGAAAGAAGTAGACACATCAACAAAATTCTTTGGAAAGAAACTCAACATACCTTTGACAATGGCTGCGATAACTGGCGGTACAGAAGAAGCAAAGCAGATAAACAAGGAACTGGCAGAAATAGCAGAGAAAAAAGGCATAGGTTTTTCACTAGGTTCCCAGAGAGCAATGATAGAGAATCCGAAATTAAAAGAAACTTATTACATAAGAGATATTGCTCCAAAAGTCCTATTGTTCGGTAACATAGGGATAAATCAATTGGGTAAGTTCAATAAAAAACAAATTGAAAATGCTTTAGAGTATGTTGGTGCAGATGCATTATGCGTTCACATCAATCCTGCTCAAGAACTGTTCCAGAAAGCTGGAGATTCTGATTTTAGAGGTTCGATAGTTTCTTTGAAGAAGTTGTGTAAAGAATTAAAATATCCTGTGATTGCAAAGGAGGTTGGCTTTGGAATCAGCAGAGAGGTTTCGTTGAAACTAAAGGATGCTGGTGTCAAAGCAATAGATGTTGGTGGATTTGGAGGATCTAATTGGATAGTTGTAGACGGGTTGATATCTGAAAGAGATTTTTCAAATTTTGTTGACTGGGGAATACCTACACCCATATCAATAATGGAATCTAAGGTCGGCTTACCGATTATAGCAACTGGTGGAGTTCGTTCTGGTTTAGATATTGCAAAGTCGATTGCCTTGGGAGCAGACATATGCGGTATCGCTCTGCCATTCTTAAGGATTCTAAAGAAAGAAGGCAAAGAGGCCGTTGAAAAATATATTGACAGGCTGCAAGAAGAACTGAGAATAGCAATGGTTCTAACAGGCTCTAAGAACATAGAAGAACTAAAGAAAGCGAAATATGTTCTGATTGGAAATACTAAGGATTGGGTCGAGCAGAGAAAATTAGCTTAAATCTTTTTCTGTCTTTAGTTTAATTATGAGGGTTTTTGAAGCAGATGTTGCTGCAAATGCATTTTTATTAGGAGAGCATTCAGTTGTTTATGGATACCCTGCATTGGTTACATCTGTTGATATGAGAACAAAATGTTCCTTGCATGGTAGAGAAGATGACAGAGTAACGGTAAACTCTGCGGGTTATGGAACAATCAATCAACGCATCAGAGAAATAACTTCTAGAGATTATAGCATTGAAGACCTTAAAAAAGATGAAATGAATTTAACCAGATTGTTAATAAAAACAGTTGAAGAAGAATTTGGACTTCCTTCAGGTTTTGATATGGAAGTAGACACGCAAATTCCTAAAACATGCAAAGGTCTAAGCAGATCTGGGTCAATTCTCTGCTCAGCATTTAATGTTTTAACTTCATTTTGTGGCGTGCCTGTAAAAAAAGAAGATTATTTTAAATACCTTTTACCTCTTCAAGAAGTGATGCATGGAGGTAAGGCCTCGGGAGCAGAGCTTCATTCGCATGTTTATGGAGGAGTTCATAAAGTTAAAAAAGATGGGACCAGAGAAAAAATAGCAAATCCTGGATTTGATATTGTCATCGGAGATACTGGTGTTGAATCAAAAACATCTGAAACAGTTGAATATGTAAGAAGAGGTTGGGAAAGAGATGAAAAATCTTTTGAAAGAGTCTTCCAGAAAATAGGAAACATTGTTGAAAAAGGTGTTATAGCATTAAAATCATCAGATGCTAAAAAGCTAGGAAAGCTGATGAATGAAGATCATGAAATTCTTGCAAGAGGTTTGGGAGTTTCTCATCCTAAACTTAATGAATTGGTTGATGTCTCAAGAGAAGCCGGCGCTTTTGGAGCAAAACTAACTGGTAGCGGAAGAGGTGGTGCTATGATTGCTCTTGTAGATGAGCTTCATAAAGAAATTGTAGCCAATGCTATTCGTAGAGTTGGTGGAAAACCCTATATAACTAAAATGGGAACTCAAGAGTTGTTTGAAAAAGTTACAGAATAAATATTTAAACCTAAATTCTGCTTTCGTCAATCATCTTATTTTTAAAATTGTCGTAGTTAGGTTTATATTCTAACGTCTTAATATTTTGATTAATTTTTTAGTGATGAAATGATATCAGATGTGGCTATAATCGATGCTGGAAGAACAACATTTGGAGAACTTTATGAAACAGAACCACAGAAACTTGTTGAGCAAGCTTTTTTAGATACTTCTAAAAAATCAGGAATAAGTAGATATGATTTAAAGGCCTGTTTTTTGTCAACATATTTTCTGCCATTGACTAATAAAATTGGAGCACAAGAAGGTTTTGCTTCACATGTTATGGGAATTCATGTTCCTATGGACCCTTCTAGATCTTTTAGTTCTGCACTTTCAAATGCCTATAATGCAATTAAAGCTGGAAGATATGATCTTGTTCTTGTTGGTGGAGTAGAAAAAATGACAGACAGATGGGATAAAATCAAAGACGATCTTATGCTCCTTGAAGATCCTATAAGTTATTATACCGGAGCTACTCCAGAAACAAACCATGAATTAATGTTAAGAGAGTATGTTAAAAAACATAGTATACAGGGTGAATCATTTGAAGATTTTAATAAAGCTTTGGCTCACATAGCTGTTAAAAATCATAGTAATGCAACAAAAAATGAAAATGCACAATATAGAAGAAAAATTTCAGTTGAAAATGTTTTGGAAGCAAGGGGGAGAAGATCACTGGGAACTTATGACTTCGCTCCAATTTCTGATGGTGCTTCAGCTATTTTGTTAGCATCTTCAAAAGTTGCAAAGGAATATACAGATAAACCTGTTTATGTATATGGTTTAGCTTCCGCTACTGATGACGTCAGTCATCAGGCTAGAGATGATAGAATTGGGTTCTTGTCAACTAGATTAGCAATAGAGAATGCATTAAAAATGGCAGAAACAGATAAAGAAAAAATTAATTTGCTTGAATTAAGTGATAAATCTACAATGCTTGAAATGATTTCTTTAGAAGATCTTGGTTTTGCAGAAAGAGGAAAGGCGTGGCTTGATATTTTGAAAAGTTGTGAAAGCGGTAAAGGATGCTATGAAATAAATGGTAAAAAACTTTTTGTTAATATGGATGGTGGTCTTAAGGCTAATGGAAATCCTTTAGGTGCTAGTGGCGGAGCTCAAATTTATGAAATTGTTAAACAGCTTAGAGGAGAGGCAGGAGAAAGACAAGTAAAAGAAGAAATGAAATATGGTTTAGTTTCAGAGATAGAAGGTTTTGGTTTTAAGAGTAATGTTACTATTTTAGGTGTTGATAATGAGTAGCGAGCCTGTTGAAAGAAGAGTGTCTTATGTTTTAGATAAATTAAGAGGAAGCAAGTGCGCTTGCTGTGGAAGTGAATATTCAACTCCTGTTGATTATTGTAGAGATTGCGGGAGAGAAAGTTTTGGGAAAATGCAAGAAATAAATTATTTTTTTCAAAAAGGAAAATTAGAAGTATGTGCATTAGTTGAAGAGCCAACGAACAGGTTCACAAAACTAGCACCTTTCTTACACGGAACAGTTTCTTTTGGTGATAAAATAAGATTTCCAGGGAGAATAACAGACATGATCATTGGTGATGAACCTATAGATTTATCAAAATTTGAGGGGAGGGAAGTTGTTCCAAGATTTAGGAGAAGATATTCAGTAAAAAGTCATGAGGTAATACCTACTATATCTTTAGCATTTACATTTGCAGATGAATATTATCCATATCAAAATTATGAAATAAGAAAACCAAAAAAAGAGTATGAAAAACCAGGTATAGTTGGTTTTGGCGTTTATACTTCTAAGTTTAGAATTAAAGAGGGAAATATAGAAAGATCTGTACCATTTTTAGATGAAGATGCTATAACTGCAGCAGTTGAAGCAGGAAAAATGGTTTTGATTCAATCAGGTGTTGATAACACAGATATAGGAAAAATATACGTTGGCTCAGAGTCTAATCCTTATGCAGTAAAACCAATAGCTTCTAAAGTGGCCCAGGTTTTGGATTTAGGAAAAAAAGAAGATGTTGGGGTTAGAGGAGTTGATGCGGTTGATACTGAATTTGCATGTAAGGCTGCCACAAGCATGTTTAAAGATGCAGCAGCACTTGTTAGTTACCCAAAATCAAAAATAGATTATGCTCTTGTAATAGGCTCTGATAATTCTCAGGCTGCTCCAAGAAATGAGAAAGGCGGAGAACTAGATTTTTCTGTTGGTTATGGTGCTGGTGCCTTTTTATTCGGAAAGAAAGATGTAATTGCTGAAATAGAAGGTTGGTACTCTTGCACATCTGACACACCAGATTTTTGGAGGAGAGATTCAGAACCACATCCTATGCATGGTGGAAGATTTACTGGAGATCCTGCATATTTCAAACACGTTAGACACACAACAAAAAAACTTATGTCAGAATTAAATCTGCAACCAAAGGACATAAAATATTTTATTGCTCATCAGCCCAATGTTCAATTCCCTGTGAGAATAGCAAAAGAACTTGGATTTAAAGAAGAACAATTTTCACCAGGTTTAAAAGTTAGCAAATTTGGTAATGCTTATTCTGGTTCTTCTCCGATTGGGTTAGCTGCCACTTTAGAAATTGCAAACCCTTATGAAAGAATTTTAATAGCAAGCTATGGTTCAGGTGCAGGTAGCGATGCATACTCTTTAATTACAACACCTCAGATAACGGAAATTAAAAACAGACAAAAGTTTACTGTCCAGCATCAGGCTGAAAATCCATTTTTAGAATTCGTAGATTACAACACTTACAGAAGATTAAAGCTCGGTATATAATATTCTGATGTTTTTTATGACAGAAGAATTAGTAGAGAGATTGTTAAAAAAAGAAATCAAACCTCGCTATGTTGAAGACTTTGTTAATGGAGATAGAAATTTGGGAGCGAGGATAAGAAGAGAATATTATGAAAGAAAGTATGGAATCGATTTGAGCAACTTAGCTCCTGAACATGTTCTTGATTTAAACGATACTGAAAAAAACATAGAAATTCCGATTGGAGTTTATCCATTTCCTCTTGCAGGAATAGAACTGATCATTGAAGGAGAACACACTCCAAAAAATGAATATCTTATAATCGGGGCAGCAACCGAAGGAGCATTAATGGCTGGGATAAACAGGGCAGCAGAAGCGATAAATGATTGTGGAGGCGTTTATTCAACTGTGATTGGAACCAATGTTACAACTTCTATTGGTTTCAAGGTTAACAGAAAACCAAAATCAAAATACTTGAAAGAAGCTATGAGTTGGGTTAAAGGACATGAAGAAGAGCTGATAAAGATTGCAAAAAAAGAATCCAGACATGCCAAGGTTAATGGTATCGATTGTTATTCTTATGGTGGTGATAATCTAGCAATAGTTCTTGGCATAGATCCTGTGAGGGCTGCTGGTATGAACACTGTAAGAAAAATGGGCAAGGCAATAATCCCTTATGTTGAAGAGCAAGGACATCTAAAGTCTTGGGGTGAGGCTGCGAATGTGGATGCTGATAAAAAACCTAGACCTAGGATACTTGGAAAAGGTCATCACGTATTTTCCGAAGCTTATCTGACAAGAGATGTGTTGAAAAGAAAATTGAACACCTCTCAGAAAAGATTCATAGAATTGTACGAAAGGAAAATAGCTGAAGCTTCAAAAAGTTTTGGAGTTGCTCCGAATGCTCATCTTGCTAATTCAGCAGCATCTTTTTTAATCTGTAGAGCAGATCCAGCTCACATAATAGAAGCAAGTTTAGGTTCTACGACGGTTAGGAAAGAAAAAGATGAAACTTTCATTGGTATTGACACATGGTTGAATCTTGGTAATGTTGGAGGCGCTGCGAGATTGTCCCAAACACAAACAGTGTACAAAGCAGAAAAATCATTTCCTGTTGGCGAAGATGAAGAAGGAATAACAGTAAAAAGTTCAGCAGAAAAAGGTGGGGCTTTCATGCTTGCAAGCGAAACTGGTTTGATTGCAGCATTATCAGCAGGAGAACTTGTAAAAGCTCACATGAAATTTGGACGCTAATAACATGTTACCCCTTCAATTCTAAACCCTTCATATTTTAATTTATCTGCTAGAAATCTTTTCATTGATCTTTCTTCAACAGGACCTAAAAGTTCTATTCCTTTAATATATCCTTTGTCTAAACCATGAAGACATTCAACAGCTATAGCTTCAGAATCATCAATCGGAACGCAATGAGGTAACTCTAATATTCTTCTATCAGGCTCTATTATAACTCCTTTCCTTTTCCTTGCATCACGTTTAAGTGTGGCTAATTGATTCAAAGTTAAATTAAAACCTTCCTTTTTAAACAACTCTTGTATATCACTCAAAGCACCTTTATGTGCATCTTCTAAATCTTTGATGATGTTATATGTCTCACGATTTATACATCCCAATCTGCTGGCTACATAATTGTGAAAAGCATTCATTCCTGCATAAAATCTTACATGTTTAAATGCTTTCTTTTTAGTTACTTTAGATAATTCTGCATATTTCCCACCTCTAAAATTAGAACTTATTGGAGAAAAGTATAAGCGACCCTCAGTATATAATGAAATAGAACTTCCAGGGTCATCAGCTATACAAGGAGGTAGTCTACCGTTATTAGCCAATTCAAAAACTGATTCTATACTTCCACCAAGAATCATTAATGGATTTTCTGATATATCATTGTCTAGCCAGGTTCTCAATTCAGTAAAATACTGCATAAATGTTTAACATTAAGAAAAGGATTTAAATCTTATTCTAAGAATAATCTTTTAAAGTTCTAAAATTAACTATTCTCTGATACTTATGATTAGACAGCCAATCGTTGTTACAGTAGGTCACTCGGACCATGGAAAAACGACTTTGTTAGATCGCATTAGAGGCACGGCTGTAACCTCGATGGAACCAGGTCTTCTAACACAGCATGTCGGAGCAAGCTATATTCCTATAGAGACGATAAAGGAAACCTGCGGTGAATTGTTGGACAGGTTCAAAATAAAAATAGAAATACCAGGTCTGTTATTCATAGACACACCGGGCCATGCTGCCTTCATATCAATAAGAAGAAGAGGTTCGTCTATTGCAGACCTAGCTATATTAGTTATTGATATAACCGAAGGAGTGCAAGAGCAAACAGATGAATCAATAAGAATTTTGAAAGAGTTTAAAACGCCATTTCTCATAGCTGCTACTAAAGTGGATAGAATAGAAGGATGGATTCAGACAGGCGATAAATGTTTCCTAGACAGTTTTAACAAGCAGCCTGATTGGGTTAAACAAAAATTTGATGAGAAATTCTATAAGATTGTTGGTCAATTGTCTGAAAGAGGTTTTGAATCTGAGAGGTTTGATAGAATAACAGATTTCAAGAAAACGGTTGCTATCGTCCCTTGTTCTGGAATAACAGGTGAAGGCATACCAGACTTATTAGTAATGTTGGCTGGACTTGCTCAAGCATTCCTTAAGGAACAATTAGAAGTTTCAAAGGGAATCGGCAAGGGTTCTATTCTAGAAGTAAAGGAAGTAAGAGGCTTGGGAACAACCTTAGACGTTATACTGTATGATGGCGAAATAAAAAAAGGAGACTGGGTGATAATCGGCGGAAAGGAACCGATTGTTACAAGAATCAAAGCATTATTGAAACCGAGACCGTTGAAAGAAATAAGAGTTGAAAAACAATTTGAAAACATTGATTATGTTTCTGCTGCTTCTGGAGTAAAGATATCAGCACCTGGTTTGGATAATGTGATTTCTGGGAGTCCAATAGCATTCGTTTCTGATGAAAAGAAAATAGAAGAAGTTAAAAAAGAATTACAGGCTGGAATAGAGGAAATAGAATTTGAAAAAACAGGAGAGGGTATAATACTTAAGGCTGATAATCTAGGGAGTCTAGAGGCGCTTATAGGAATATTCAAAGATAAGGTTCCAATTAAAAAAGCTGAGACAGGTAAGGTCTTGAGAAATGATATTGTTGAGATAGAGGCAGTTAAAGACAGATTGAAAAGAATAATAATTGCTTTTAACGTTGATATCGACGAACTAGCGGTAAAAGAAGCTAAAGACAAATCGATAAATGTTCTTCAAAATAATGTTATCTACCAACTCATAGAGGGATATGATAAATTTATAGAGGCTGAGAAAGAAAAAATCAGATTAGAAAAACTCGAGACCATAATAATGCCTGCCAAGATCAGGATTCTTCCTGGTCATGTGTTCAGAGCATCCAAACCAGCTATTGTTGGAGTGGAAGTTTTGGCAGGAACAATAAAAAGTGGTTACAAACTCAAAAAAGATGATAAGGAAATCGGGGAGATCAAAGCAATTGAATCAGAAGGAGCGTCTGTTGGAATCGCTGCTAGGGGAGAGAAGGTTGCTATTTCTATTGAAGGCCCCACTGTCGGTAGGCAGATAGAAGAAGGAGACGAACTTACGACTATCATCAATGAACAAACTTTAAAGGTTCTACAAGAATTGAAGATGGATGGAGAAATAGAATTAGCCAAGGAAATATTATAGTTGTTTCCGCTGATTATTTTCATATAACGTATGGAAAAAGTTAAAATATCTTGAATCCTAGAGCTAACAAAATTAATATTAACAAAGGTTGATGTAGAAGATAGATGATTAGTGAATTTCTTCCAAGAAAATCCAGAGACTTTACAACAGTAGAATTAGAATAATCATTAATCTTGAACGTTCTTTTCCCGTTCTTATATAGAATATTTCCAAAGAATATTCCCAGTAGAGTGACTCCGAACCATGGTAAGACTGGGAAATAGTCGAACGTAAAAAAGTTTTCTGGAATGAATCCCAACCATAGTAAACAGGAGCAATCAATAGTAAAATTCTGTATATACAAGCCTAGAGCAATCAATAATAGACCTAGGAAAAGATTCAATCTTTTATATTTCAAAAAGAATTGTCCAAATATTATGGAGAATCCGATGAAATGAAGTATTCCAAAGACTACGAATGCTTGAGGAAATGCTAGAAACGTTATAACGGTTATCAGAATACCATAACCGAATATTTTCAAACCCCTCAAAGATAATTTCTTATAGATTTCTCTTCTAGAGTTATTCTTTTTCTGGTTATAGTATAATGTGAGAGACAGACCTGCCAGAAAAATGAATGCTCCTCCTATGAATCTAGGAAAAGCGTACCAGTACAAGAGGTTGTTGCCAAAGGAATATATATTTAGATATTTGATGGCAAACGAATAGTTGAATATTATCATCAGTATGACAGCTATTCCGCGAAAAAGATCTATCTCCCAAAATCTTTTCATCTGATCACTTTTATCGGGACTCCTTCCACTGTTGTAAATGGTTTCACATCTCTGTTAACAAAAGAACATGCAGAAACAGTAGAATTATCTCCAATAGTGACTCCAGCAATTATAGTTGAATTTATTCCTATCATGACATTTTTACCAATCTTGACCTTTCCTATTCTCCATTGGTCAACAAGAAACTCATGAGCGATTATAGTAACATTCTGACCAATTATTGTATTATCTCCAATTTCTATTAATTCTGGAAAGAAAATATCAAGCATAGCTCCCAATCCTATTGAAACGTCTTTTCCAATTTTCACTCCTAAACTTTTATACAAAACTACCTTCAAAACTAGAGATGGAATATATCTGCATAAACTAACTATGATAAAATTCCAGGCAATTCTTAAAGGATTCTTAACTTTATACCATAGTTTCAAGGAATTGCCTTTGCTCAAATAATTAAAGTATTGCAAATCTCTAGGACCTTTCTTTAAAGCCATATAATTTTATTTGTTTATTATAAAGATATAAGTGGTTCAATGAGATTTTGGGTTGGAATAATACCTCCAAAGAAGATTTATAAAAAGATAATTAAATTGCAGAAGAATATATCAGAAAAATATAGCACTTATCATGCTATTGAAAGCAGAATAGGACCACACATAACACTAACATATCAGGAAAATGTTAAAAGTAAAAACTTAAAGAAAATTGAGAAAACAATTGATAAAATTTCTAAAGAAACAAGACAATTTAAGATTAGAATAGAAGGTATAGGTAGGTTTAACAAATTTAATGTGATTTATGCTAGGTCATTAAAAACAAAAGAGTTAATCAATCTTCAAAAAAAGATATCTTTTTCTATTAATAGGTTCGGAAGAACAAGGGCGCTTAGAAAATATACCCCTCATATAACCCTGATCGATGTGGATATAGCAAGAGAAAATTTCAAAAGAGCTTTCAAGGAAATTGAAAAAGATTTTTATTATGAGTTTATTGTAGACAGAATATACGTTGGTAAATCAAGAGCAAGAATAAAGGTTTACAAGAGCTTTAAACTAAAGTTTTAAATAGTTTCCTTATAATTATTAAACAACCCGGATATGTGCCTAGTAAGCAAAAACTGGGGGTGAAAAAATATGGCATTCAGAATAGTAATAAGCGAACCGAAATCTAAAAAAGCTTGGCAAGTAGAAAAAGAAGCACCTTCTTTAATTGGAAAGAAGATTGGAGAAAATTTTGATGGTTCTTTGATAGGATTATCAGGCTTTACTCTGCAAATAACTGGTGGAAGTGATAAAGAAGGCTTTCCTATGAGACCAGACCTACCAGGAATTCTAAGAAAAAAAGTTCTCTTAACAAAAGGAGTTGGTTTCAGCGGTACAAAGAAGATAAGGAAAGTCAAATACAAAGTGCATGGAATGAGAAAAAGAAAATATGTCAGAGGAAATATAGTATCTGATTCGATAATACAGGTTAATTGCAAGGTCATTGAAGGAGAGGGAGACATTCCAATGATTCTAGGAATACCACCAAAGGAAAAGAAGCCTGAGGAAAAAACACAAGAAACCAAGGAAGAAAAACTTAAAGAAGAAAAGCCTAAGGAAGAACCAAAGAAAGAGGGTGAATAAGTTCGAAGAAATAGATTCGAGACTGATACCAGAAGTAAATATTGGTACGCTTGGTCATGTTGATCATGGTAAGTCGACTTTGGTTCAAACAATATCCGGAAAATGGACTTCTGTGCATTCCGAGGAACTAAAGAGAGGAATCACGATAAAATTAGGCTATGCTGATGCAACAATATACAAATGCAACAAATGTAATATTTTTTCTCAGACAGAAAAATGTCCTGCATGCTTTGAGATCTGTGAGTCTCAGAGAACAGTATCATTCGTTGATGCACCAGGACACGAGACCCTGATGGCTACAGTCTTGTCAGGAACAAGCCTGATGGATGGAATACTTTTCGTCATAGCTGCAAACGAGAAGTGCCCTCAACCACAGACAAGAGAACACCTAACCGTGTTAAACATAGTCGGAATAAAGAACATAATAATTGTTCAGACAAAGATAGACATTGTAAGTAAAGAACAGGCTTTAGAAAATTATAGACAGATAAAAGAATTTGTCAAAGGAACAGTAGCAGAAAATTCTCCGATAATACCTATCTCTTCCCAAAACAAGATAAACATAAGTTATCTATTAGAGGCTATTCAGAATCACATTGTTACGCCTAAAAGGGATATCTCAAAACCTCCTAAGATGCTAATCGCAAGATCATTTGACATCAACAAACCTGGAACAGATATAGAGAAATTAAAAGGTGGTGTTATAGGTGGAGCCTTGATAGAAGGTGAACTGAAAATAAATGACGAAATAGAAATAAGACCCGGCATACAGGTGAAGAACAATTGGATTCCTTTGAAAACAAAGGTTGTCGGATTGCAAAAAGCCATGAAGAATTTGGAGAAAGCTGGTCCAGGTGGTCTACTTGGCGTACTAACCGGTTTGGATCCAAGTCTTTCAAAGGCTGATTATCTATCAGGTTCTATAGCAGGAAATAATCTACCTCCTATTCTAAGCAAGCTAATCTTGAAGGTCATTTTATTCGAAAAATCACTTGAAGAAAAAGTAGAACCTATAAAAAAAGGAGAACATATAATGTTAAATGCAGGAACAGCTAGGACATTAGGAATCGTCGAGAATATTAAAAAAGATATAATAGAACTTGAATTAAAAATACCTGTATGCGTTGAAAAAAATGACAGAGTGGTTTTGTCAAGAAAGATAAAAGATAGGTGGAGACTTATTGGCTATTCAAAAGTTGCCTGATCTATATGAAATGCCAAAGATGTGGAAAGGATGAAGGAGAATATCTCTGCTCAGTTTGTAACAGGGTTGTCTGTTCAAACTGTAAAATGATAGACCAAGGTAAAATCTATTGTTTGGATGACGCTTCTAAAACAAATTACCAGAACATTCAAGAAAAGAAGCCAAGAGAGTATAAAGCAATAAAAGAATTGATTTATGCTGATGTGATACTACTAATTGGCGTGTCTCTATTATTCTATATATCCTATTCCATGATAGCAGGTCTGATAGTCGAGAATTATGATACAATAAAAAACAACTTTCCTCAGCTCTCTTTCATATTTGTTCTGTTAGAATACTTCAGCACATCAGGTCTGTATGCGATTTTAGGTCTTTCAGCATTTCTAGTAACGCTTATAACAATCCTTATAATAAAAAAACGGAGAGATAAAAATATTTAAGCTTGAACACACAAATGTTTGATATGAAAATAGTGATTTTCTCATTTCTATTCGCTTTGCTATTCTTTAGCTCAATAGCATTAGCTCAAGATTTCACAATAAACTTGGATGTTAAGGATTATTACATTGCAACACATACGGATTTTATAATTCTAAAGATAAACAATCCGCTTCCAGAAGACTGGTTCTCGATAAGTCTTATAGGATCGGAGAAATGGGTTTATGCTGACACTTCCTTGCTTCGAGTCCCTTCGTACGGTAGCGAAACAATGAATATAATAGTAGAACCTCCAAAAGATGTTGTGCCTCTTTTATATCCTTATCAATACTTTCTTAAAATTAGAAGAGTAAGAACAGATTCTGTTTTAGAACAGTCGATATTGTTAAAGATAAAACAGATAACAAATGCTATAATAAAAGATTTCAAGCTGAGTTGCACTAGCTGTGTTGACAATGTTGTAATTTCTGGAACTGCTTATAATGTTGGTTCAAACCCTATAGACTTGTCTGTTGTTTTCAAGGTCGGAGATCAGATAAAAACTATATCTCTTGGCTATGTAAACATATATGGTAAAAAGGAATTTGAAACAACCTTTCTTCTAAACGGTATGAAGCCTGGTGACTATACAGTTGAGGCGAAACTGATTGATGTTAACGGAAAAAATATGTATGAAGAATCAGGTTCATTCAAGATTCCTTTAATAGAGAATGTGATGTATGACAAGAATGTTTCTTCAACAATATTCGGGAGTATGATAACTGTTACGGCAACGAACAAAGGAAACATAGTTTCTGATGTTGATTTGCAATCTATAGCTCCGAAAGCATGGTATTCTGTTTATTCAGGACCTTCGCCAACAGGTATGGCAATAGGCGATCATTATTTTTGGAAAATTAGTCTGGCACCTAACGAGAGCAAGAGTGTATCCTATTCAGAAATATACTGGTCGACTTATGCAATAATTTTGTTGTTCATCGTAGCCGTGGGCATAGTATATTGGCGATCAACAGCATTCAATTTCAGCAAGAATGTTATAGGCAATAAAATAGTAAAACCTGGAAAAGAGATTTCGGTTTCTCTTAACTTCAAAAACAAGAATAAAGACATTGATAGGGCGGTCGTAACTGACTATGTCCCTTCTGATTATTCTATAGTGAGCAAGTTCGAAACTGTTAAACCATTAATAAGAAAGGTGGCGAATGGAATCGAACTCAACTGGAAGATGGGAAAACTAAAACCGAACGAGGAGAGGGTTCTTCACTATACAATCAAACCTAATGAAATGGTCAAACAGGTCAAGTTGCCTTCGGCGAATGCAAAGGCTCTTCGTAACAAGAGAATCATACAAAGAAATTCCAATGGGGTCCCCTTAAACACAGAAAAGGAAGAAGAAACAAGAACCTTATCTGTAAAGGTAAGCAAATAGCTAAAGCTTAAATGAAATTTTAAATACTTTAATCTTTAATTCTTGAATAGCCCGACTTAGCTCAACAGCAGAGCGATCGGCTGTAGCTTTTTGCGATTCGCATGAAGCACTTAGCAATCGCTCATACAGAAACCGATAGGTTGAGGGTGCGAATCCCCCAGTCGGGACATTCTTATTCCCTGGGAAAATCATTCAATATGTTTCTTAATTCTAGAAAATATGCTATCAAGAAAGGTATTATGAAGAGTCCGATTCCGCTGCTAAGATCTTTGAAAAAACTTCCAAAACTGACTGACAAAACATATAGCATGAAAGCAGTGTCCATTCTCTTTTCAAAATTCGTTCTTCTCCTGAAATAGTTTAATATAAGGAAAAGAATAGAAGAAAAAATAACTGTTGTTATCATGACAGATAGGATGTAGTATATCGTTTGTATTTGCATTAACAAAATAAAATTGTTTATTAGAATATTGTACATAGGAAAAAGGAAACCTATAAGGAACAATAACAACCATTGCCAGAGCTTGATTTTGTTCTTTTCAGGCATATATAATATTCTTTTTATTTAAATAAGAGTTTTTTGTCTACCTCTTGGTTTATATGCTATCCAATAAGACCTTTCATCTTCGGGTAATGGTTTTTCTTTCCACCCTTCTATAATCACTCCCTCTATTTTTTCTCCGCTTTTAATCCTCTCTAAAACACGAGAAATAGTTTTCCTTTTGATTTCATCTATTCTATCTTTGCATTCTCTGCATTCCAGTTGACATATTGGGATATTTTCATTCTCTATGAGTATTTTTTCACTGCCATACATTTTGTTATCCTCTTTGACCATCAGAGCAACTTCCAATAGGCTCAAATCATCTGTAACCTTTTTAATCATTTGGGACAAAGGAACCTCATAAAAATTTGCAAGTTTCTGAAAGGAGTTTAAGGAAACATGCTTTATTCTGCTAGCGTCATGCTCTATAACTGGAGAAGGCATTGTTATTTCTCTGGCAATCTTATCACATGTTTTCTCTTTGGCCTCCCTTTCAAAAATAGAAGAGCAATTTACCATTTGAAGACCTCCGTTCTCATCAAACCCTATCAATCTTTCCGAGGTCTCATGAGCGACGGTAAAGTCTCTTTCTGTTTTTTCCAATCTTTTGTTTACAGTTATTTTAAAAGAATCACTAGAATTATGTTTAGGAGGGTTAAGATAGCCAAATGTTTTTGGAAAGTCATCATAAGATACTTCCATATGTAATCTCGTAGCAACTTTAACGGGGTCGAATGGCGGCTTGATGGTTTCTGATCTGTTTATTCTGTATAAAAAATCAACCAAGCTTCGGTCAATAAAAAAAGGATCGTGACAACCAATGTTCTTTGCTAGAATATCCATAAATCTATAAGGGGCTGAGCTATATGCTGGAAATTCAGAGAAGAATTTTGGGTGCATAATAGTTAGTTAAAAAATAATCTTTAAATAGTTTCAAGAAAAACTAATGAATGGTTGCCGACCAAAGAGAGATGGCAAGACCCGATCCCGTTTCGAACTCGGTAGTGAATCATCTCGTCGATTTCGGTTGTACTATAGAAAATATGGGAACCCGAAGAAGTTGGCTCCACTCTTTTTAATTCTCAAAGTATTTAAATATCTTTCAAAATAAAAGAATAGATATGCCTTGGTAGTATAGTGGTTAGTATGTGAGCCTGTCGAGTTCACGACATGGGTTCGAATCCCATCCAAGGCGCTGGGCCCGTAACTCAGGTTGGTAGAGTGCTTGGCTTTTATCTGTCGATAAAAGCATGTATAGTGCAAGTTCGCTTGCATGATGACAGGAAGAAAAAACATCTTCAAACCAAGAAGTCGAGGGTTCAAATCCCTCCGGGCCCACTTTTCATTCTTAGATAATTATTTTAAATTAAGGTTACAAACTAGAATGTAGGTCAGCGTGGCTCAGCCTGGTAGAGCACCAGACTCATAATAATGAGTTTTGATAAAAAGATGATATAAGAAATCTGGGGGTCACGGGTTCAAATCCCGTCGCTGACATTTCTTATAATATTAGGAAGATATATAAAAACTTGCTATATATAATCTTTTTTATGCCTCGGTAACTCAGCCTGGTGGAGTGCCTCACTTGTAATGAGGATGTCGGGGGTTCAAATCCCTCCCGAGGCTACCTTCATTTTCTCAAGAACATACATTAGACAATTTAAAAGTCGCACTCGTGTTCCAATTTCACTCTTAAGAATTCTTTTCCTATTCTGTTTACTACGTCTTTTGATTGTTGTAAATCTCCTTTAGAAGTAGCATGCCTATCGTACACGACGTCTCCAACTGCATCAACATTATCATGACCCCATCCAGCATACGATCTTGAAGCGATCTGAAGAAGCTCCGGAGAATTAGCTTCAAATTGCGGGAATGGACTTCCAGTTATAACAGCTAAATCCTTTGCCAAGAGTTGATATCCAACATTTCTAACAACAGGTAACTGAATTCGAATCTCATAGTCTACACCGTCCTCTTTCTCTGCATCGCTTTGAAGAACCCTGCTCAAAATTTGTGTATTCTGGTCAAACAAGCCGTTAACTACAGAACCATAAAAACTATATCTTGGATCAACATTTCCAGTCTTAGTAAAATCAATCACTTCCTGAGGATATCTTCTCTTAGCCTCTCCTGTGAATCTATCGCTAACTTTTCTTACAGCAGAAGACGTCTCTAAGATAGTTCTTCTCAAAAAGTCTTTATAAACAGGCAATTCTCTTTCCCATGGTTCGAGTTCTGATCTCATGTTTTCGCGTTCAAACCTCCAGGGCATGCTTCTCTTGAAATTTAAATCGCCATCAAAATAAACTTCCAATTCGTCTGTTTTAATGCCTTCTTTTTTTAGAAAAAGTCCCATTTCTATAGATGGAAAATCCTTAGATAATGTTTTGACACTTAGAAGATTTGGAACTTCTACAGGAAGTCTCGTGACAAGTCTAAGCTTCTGTTTGAGTTTATTTCCTCTATTCTCTAAAGATGTTATTATTCCACTTTCATGACGATATAATTTGATTGTGTTTTTTGTTATAAGACTTGTTGCATAAGGCCTTTTTATTCCCTGAGCTTTCCAAGCCTGGAATGCAGTTGTTCCTGAACCCATGTCAACGCTTGCGCCAGTTGGCTCGAAAAAAGTATCACTCAATTCGTACTTTGTGCCTTTCAAATGCAACCTAGCCCTTTCAGTCTTAATCTTGGCTTCCCCCTCTAATATTTTCCTGACAGATTTTAGTTTTTCAATTGATTCTTCTTGCATTCCTTTAATTAAACTTTCAACACTTTCCGTTGTATTTCCTTTGTCATCTTCGGACATAATTTAAATTCGAAAGAAAAGAATTTAAATTATTAATTCCACCAGTCTATGACTAGTGGATAGTTAAACTTAAAAATACGAATCAGGTTATTTTCCATCCTCTTTTTCCTATGAGAGGTACGAAGCCCATATCAGCTATACACTCCACTTTTGGGTTATCCTTATTTGCTTCAAACAGAAAAACTCTGCCACCATATGAATTTTCTGTAAATGGAACGACTAATCTTCCACCAATTTTTAATTGTTTTAATAAAATTTTCACATCATAATTAGGTGGGGCAGCAGATGTCATATAGATCGCATCAAAATCAGCTTCATCTTTGAATCCTTCTGATGCATCACCAAAGTGTACATGAATATCAGCCATATCAACCTTCTTTCTAGCGTTCTCAATATTTCTCCTAGCAAGTTCTGCCAACTCTTCGATAATGTCAAAGGAATGAACCTCACCTTTTCCTATTTGTGCACCAACTGTTGCTGCATGATACCCACAGCCAGCGCCGATTTCTAAAACCTTTTCACCAGGCTTCAACTTCAAAGCTTCATTGAATACAGCAACAACATACGGAGCTGAGCAGGTCTGATAACAGCCTATGGGCAAGGGTCTTAACAAATATGATCTCTCTTTAAAATCTGTAAGAAATTCTTTCCTATCGACCTTCCTCATGGCAGAAAAAACTTCATCACTTATCAATTCATCTGCATACTTTTTCATGAAATCTATCATTTCATCATTACTTTCAAAATATTGTCCATCAGCAATACTCATGAACTCATTGAATCTATTTCTTCTATCTTCTGTCATACAAAAATAATCAAAGGAAATAAATTTAAGCTTAACAAACCAGTAACCCATTTAAATTTTTCTATACTATTTACTGTATGTATTTCTTAGAAAAAGTGGATGAGAAAATAGAACCTCTTGTTCATAACATAAACAGACATATAGAATCCCTAGATGTTAGAAGCACGGCGTCATTCTACGATGCAGATATGGGAGGAATACCCACACAGGCTTTGCTGAATAGGATATGCAGGAAAGTTCATGGTTCAAAACCTCTATCACATTATATAACTTATGCCCATACTAAAGAGGCTGTAGGGTTCTCAAGAGAGAAAAATCCTTCTTTCGTATGCTTCACTGAATACGAACCACACGAAGAATTGGAAGATATATGCAAAAATGCAAAGAGTGTCGCAATATTCGGCCACCATAAGGGCAGGGATGATTTGAAGGAACTGACCAGAAGAGATAACAGATTTTCTTATTTCAATCCTAGGGATTATTTGGAAGGCGATGATTTAGTACTATCAGAAAGAGGCATACCAATATTATATCCATTCATAAAGGTTGCACAGCTTCATAAGTTAGAAACCACATTCTTGGATGTTCTAGGCACAAGAGGTTACGGTTATAAAAAATTATATGACCTGATGTTTCAAGATAAAAAACCTTTTGCAGAAAGAGATGTTGATCAGGCCATAGATAATATCGTTCTAGCAACAAGCTTCAGGCTAAAAAATTGCGATAAGGTTGTCAAAGCCTTGGAAGAGGCAGATAGTCCAAAACATGAAGCAATGAAGGCAGTGAGAAAAATATGCTTTGAGAACAAGCTGGCAGGCAGAAAAAACAGAACTATTGTGGATGCTATAAAAGAATCTGCTGTGTTCGGCGATGCTGTTCAGGTGTTCCCGGTTAAGACAGATTTTGATATCATAAAACCATTTGTTTCCAGGTTGGATGAAGAAAGAGAATATGGAGGTTATGGTGCAACTGTTTGCGTTCAGCGTTCTAACAACGGATCTAGGAAAGTATCTATAAGAACAGGCAGAAGCGTGAATATCCCAGAACTTTTGAAACTTTCTCATGATGGAATTACCTATAAGAATTTCGGCGGTCATGAGAGGGCAGGAGGTTTTATTTCAAGTCAAAAAGATATGAAAACTATTTTGAGAAATTTCCTGATTTTATACTTCTCTAAGACTCGTCAGAATCAAAGAATAGGACTAGAGAAATTATCTTCCCTGGATCTATAAACCCAATCCAGGGAAATCCAGCAGGTGTTTGTGTTCTTCCACAAAATTATTGACAACATTAGGGTCCATATCATGCTTTTTTGCACCTTTTTCAACTGCTTCAGCCTGGTTTATTCTCCTTCTCATATCGGCAGTGATGAAATCAAGAGTAGATATGGTCAAGGGTATTACATCTCTACTGATATGTGTTTTCAGGCCGTTTATCATGGAAAGCTCTCTGCTAGAAACTATACAGGGTTCTATTAGGAGCAGTGGTGGTTCACTTCCAGGAAATTTCGAACTCAACCATGCGTCATACGCTGTTAACTGTTGTTTTCTACGTTCTAATTCTCTGTTTGCTAACGATGAAAAAGCTTTCACTTCTGCAAAACACATTAGTATGGTAGGTTCATTGTCATCGAAAGTTATCTCAGGTGGTAAGGGAACTTCAGCACCCAGTATCATATCAAACCTGATTTTCCTTTTATCAATTTGTCTAGGTCTCTTCATTGGTTGATATCTAGGTTTAAGGAATGTATCCAGAGAAGGTTGTTCAAGATATTTGGTCAGATCCTGTCCTTCCCTTCCTCTTATTTTTCTTAAATAATTAAGTTTCTTTCTTCCTGATAATGCTTTGTCTATAGCATTGAAAGAGTCTCTTAATCTTTTGTGCATTTCATAAACATCTTTTAATTTTTTAGCGTCTGTAGGAAGAAAACTTTCTAATGGTACTGCATCTGGTGGCCTATATACATAAATTGTTTTCTGACAATCTAACACAGGCAATGGCATATTGATTCCTGCAAGAGTTCTTTCGTAACTGTCTTCTGCAGAATGTGTCTCTCTATGAAACCATGTTTGTGGTGAAGAAAGATAATGCATTGCCTGCGAAAATTTTTTCAACTCCTGATTTTTAGCTCCATTTTTTGCAGTTATTATAAACTGGTTCTTGTAACTAGAAATGCCTACATCATCCCCAAACCTTTCTGAAACATAACCGGTTATAAAACCAGGAACATCCAAACTAATAGAAACCCCTGAACGTATATTACTTTAGAAATTTAAATAGTGTTAATGATCAATTTTTGATGCTTCTTAATTAGAGAAAACAGATAAGCTTTAACAAGGATTTAAATCTTTTTCGATTCAAATAGTGATTATGAATATAGAAGACATATTTCCTGGTGTTGTTGTAAGAAACACAAAAACCAAAAAAATAGGAGTTCTTTTTACAGGACATGTCTATGAAAAGTTTGACCAGAGGGAGGTTCCTATAATCTATCAGGGAGACGATAAAAATCCACAAGTAAAACCACACTTCGAGCTGACGTCGCTTGAAGAATTAGAAGAGTATGAACTTGAACAAAATGACCTATTAACATGGACTCATATAGAAGATGTTTGCAAGCTTGGAAAGGCAGGCGTCTGTAGATACCTGATACCAGCACAGCAACCAGGCGCTGGAGGATATAATTGTGCTAAAATTTTGAGTAATACCAATGTTGCAGAAAGGATAGATGGAGAGGCTGAAAAACCTGATTTTTGGGCAAAGGGTAACAACTGCGGTGGAAGATATAGTATAGAAGATATTCAAAGACAGAGAGCTTTGTTTTCTAGAATTTGATTTTAAATAGATTTAAATTCTTTTACAACTTACCGATTAATGTGGATGAACAAAAAAAGTCATTCGAAGATGAAGTAAGAAAACTTGAAGATGATATTGTAGAATCTATCAGAGCAAAGAATCTACAAGCTTTATTGAGTAATCTAGATAGCGTAGGTCTTGAATTTTTAGGATTTAAACATGTCAAAAGAGTATCATCCCAGTATATCGAAGCTGCTACATATTTCCCTAAAGAAAAAATTACTAGAACCTGTGATGTTAAAGCCATGAGAGAAGCGGATAAAGAAGCTCTTGTAACAGGTTCGAGTGAATGTAAAGAGAACAGCACTTATCTTTTAGGTACAACAAGCAACCATTATTATGATAGATTATTTAAAAAGAAAAATGGATTTGTTAACATCATCAGAGTCGAAGGTTTTGTAGAAGATAAGAGATGTGATTTACTTAGAAATCCATCTATGAAGGCAACTCAGATCTCAATGTGTGGTTGGGGTGAAAAATGGAGATATACAAAAAAACCTGAACAACTTATCTGTCCGGTGAGGGCTAAACAGCTAGGTGTCCCAGGATATGAAAAAGTAAAGGAACTGGAACTCTCTGATGTTATGGAAAGAATAAGACTAAACATACCAGCAAAATACATGTAACTTATTTCTTAAATACCAAAATCTTGGATTTTTTCCTAATAATTTGCTTTAAAATAACATCCTATTTCATCAAATTTTAAAATGGTGATTAGAATGGATAATGTTTTAATAAAAAAGCTTGTAGAGAAAGAGTGTTGTCCAGAGTGTACAAACATTGAAGCATGCAAACCTTATGAAGAAAAAAAGAGTTATAAATGGTCTAAAGAGTGCTGCGAGAAATGTAATGACACTACATGCTCCCAAAGCCCTTTTTACATATTAGGTTTGGTGCAAAATGACAAAAAAGAGAGAAAGGATCTTGATAGGGATACAACCGAATATTATGTTGAAGAGGCTTTAAAAAACATCTTAAGTTCCTAGTTTAAAGGTTTACACATTCATTTTTGACATTATCCCAGCATTTATTTTCTCCACAATCGCAAATCTTTACATTATGACTATTGTCAGAAGAGCAACCACAACCGCCTATCAAACAAGTGTTCGGAAAGTCATCAACAGCTTTGCAACAAAGTTGTGTTTTAACAGTTCCACCTGATGCTATACATAAATCTTCAATACTAACTGATGAATTGCATGGAATAGAAGGCGATAGACATTTTGGCGTGCTATAGTAACATTTTGGATTGCATACATCTCCTTCCTGTACATAATCTGTTGGACAATTACAGATTACAGACGGGCAAGGAGCGAAATCACAACTTGGTGGAACTCTTCCTACAGAGCTACCATCTGGACATAATTTAGCTTCTTCTGTGCAAGCTGTGTGTTGAGGGTTCTGAACAATAAAACCATAGATTAACGCTAGCACAACCAGTACAGCTATTATGGTTATCAGAATCTTGATTCCAGCGTTCATAATAGAATATGAGGCTATAGAATATTTAAGACCGTTAGCTGTTCCAGTAACCTTCATACTTCAGTTTTCTTTTCAGCTTTATTCTAAAAAAGCTTGTGGCATAGAATCTCAGAACACTGAAGTAAAAGCCGTATCTGAGATGTCTGATAGACACGGGCATCAATAGTTCCTTTGAAAATCTTATCTTTCCGATTCTTCTGATTCTTTTTACCAGCTCATAATCCTCGAGAAAATTAACTCTGAAGGGATACTTTTCAATCGTATCTTTTTTGAACACCATGTTGGGTCCCCATATGTACTTCAGACCCAAAAGGCAAAAAAACCTCGTGACAAGATTGGTCCATACCTTGAAGTGCACTTTCATCAGCATGTTGCCGTCATACGGATAGAGAGGACCGGACAGGCATATGTTATCGCCCATTATTCTTGAAATTCTTTCAACCCAATCTCTTGTTGGTAGGCAATCTGCGTCGCAATAGGCCACGATATCTCCTCTGGCAATCTTACAGCCGAAATTTCTCGCGTAGGCCAATCCTGTTTTGTTGTCTCTAACGATCCTATCTGCATATTTCTTTGCTATAGATACAGTTCTGTCTTTCGAGTGTCCGTCCACGACTATTATCTCTGGTTTGATCGTCTGGTTCTTTAGGCACTTCAAACAATTTTCTATGTACCTTTCCTCGTTTTTGGCGCAGACAACAACAGATACATTCATAATTTAATATTTTTAAATCAAACTTTTATATACTTAAGTTTCAAATCCCAAACATAGATAACTAACTGAAGGTATTACAAAAAAATATAACTTAATAAGAATCATTAATTATAGTGAAAAAATGCACTTTTTTAGCTTAAGAAACATCGATGTTAACAGTATAAACTTGCTTAAGAATTCGTTTCAGTTTATCCTAGGTGCTGTTCTTTACTTCACTATTTTCAATGATTTCTACATCTGGAAATTTTTGATAGGTCTGGCAGGTTTTTTGATATCATACCAATCGGTGTACCAGTTTAATGACCTGATGGACTATGAAGACGATAGAAAAGACAAGCTAAAGGTAAAGACAAAACGCCTTGCCAGAGGCGAGGTGAGCAGAAAAGTTGTGGAATCCTATTCCTTCCTATTTACTTTTATAGGTCTTAGTCTATGTTTCTTGGTGAGCACGCTCTTCGGTCTGCTCGTATCTCTGATACTGTTTCTCAATTTTTTACATTCATCATCCTTTGTTAGGCTCAAGAAGTCTAGATTTCTACTAGTAAATCTGTTTCTGATAGAATTCGTCAAATACTCTCTGGGTTGGTTTGCCTTCTCGTTTTCCGTTTCCGGGTTTCCTTTCATTTTCATACTATGCTTGGTTTCAATTTATTTGTTAGGATACCTATATTACAAGAGAAACGCAGTTAATTTTTTCAAAGATATAAGGATAAAAGTGCTGTGCTCATTATCCCTGCTTTTTTATTTAGCTTCCATATTCTTGTACTCTTTCAAACTGCCTCTCCTGATGGTCATTCCATTCTGCTTTACATTCCTTATTTTCAAGAGGTTCAAGGACTCTTTCTTTAGGCTAAAGCTTGGTTCAGTCATGTCCCTGATTATTGCTATATTCCTCATAATCTCCCTTATCATCTGCTCGATGGGTGCGTTCGCTAGAATAAATGACCAGATTTCAGACAACATAGAAAAAATAAGCGATAGTGTGCCTATTAAGATAGATGTCCTAAACAAGTTCACGCCGTCTCTAGAAAGAGAAGTGAACAAGATAAGTGAGGCAATAGTAGAAAAATTACCCTAAGACATTTTCGTAAATCTTCACTAGTCCTTCGACGTGCTCTCTTATGTCAAAACTCTTTATCTCTTTCATCGAGTTCTTCACGTAAGAGCTATAGTATTTTTTGTTGAGAAGCATCTCTATTTTCTTTATGCAGTTTTTTACTGTTCCGTATTTTATGGTAAAGCCAAACATCTCGGAGCTACTCTCGCTTCTCAACAAGACAGGTTTTCCGCATGCAGCAGCCTCTATAACACACAGACCAAAGGATTCGTTGATTGAAGGGAACAGTAATATGTCACCTGCGTTGTGCGCACCTACCATGTCGTTCATTACTCCGGTTAGAATAACGTTCTGGGGTTTGTTTCTGATCTCTCTCTTTAGCTCGGATGCCTTGGGTGTGAAGATTGTCGGCGCTCTTCCATACCAAACGAACTTTAACTCTGGCATTGATTTTGCCATTTTCATGAACTCGAAAAAACCTTTTCTTGGTTCTATTCTAGAAGCAGAGTAAACAACCATGTCATCCTTTTCTAGGCCTAGCTTTTTTCTCATTATCCCTCTTTTTTTGTTGTCAGGCTTGAACTTTTTCATATTAACACCATGCCTTAGAAGCTCCAACTTGCTCTTTTCGATGCCTATTTTTTCCATTTCTTTTCTCGACTTTAAGGAGTTCGATATCACCTTATCAAAAGAGTTATAGAATTTTTTGAGATAAGTCTTCCAGTATTTATCAAAGATAGTCGGAGTTATGCCGGGCATCGTCGACGGTAGAGCGTGTGTGGTGGCGATAGTTATTTTACTTGTTATCCTATTGGTTAGAAGATGATGAGGTAGGATGTCATGAACATGAACTATGTCGCAATCGTGGTTAAACTCGTTCATTGCTACCTCTATTCCTCTCTCTTTTAACAGAGGCATCACTTCTCTTACATACGTATATGGTCCGGTGTTCTTGTAAACGAATTCCGGATACAAAACAAAATTTACTTTCATAATCATCTTTCTATTTTTCTGAATAACGATTTTATGTGAGGTTTTATGCCAGCGTTCATATGCTCAAATCTCATATTATTTTTCCTTATAAAATTAAATATAGAATCTATATTTTTTTCACAGTTCAAAAATGCTGTCACGTTGCCGATCTCTTCATAAAAATGAGCATCACTACCAACTATCTGTGGTATTTTGTTTTGTATAGAAAATTCCTTTGCCATAGAGTTAAACCTATTAAACAGGCATCTAGAATTAAAGATTTCAACTGCGTCTGCATGCTTCACGTGCATCAAATGGTGGCGAATGCTGGCACTAAACCTCAAAAAATCAAAGGGATGTGGTACGATTAGATAATGGTTCATCTGCCTGCACCTTTCACAGATGTCATCCAGGTTTCTGTTGTACTTACCGTCTGAAAGAAACACTATCACTTCTCCTAGGTTTGTCATTATCTCTTCGCCCGGTATAATCAATATTTTCTTGCCGCTTATTTTCTTGATTAAGTTGCCTCCTTTGATGTTGTTATGATCGACTACGCCCAATACATCATAACCTTTTGAAACGGACACCTTAACTATTTCTTCTGGTCTCATATTTGAACATGGCGAATAAAAAGTGTGTATATGAAAGTCAGCCTTTAACATTATACCAACACTAAATTTTTAGTAAAACTCCGATTTCGTGTATAAAAAATGGCGAAGAATATTCTTTTATTATTTTGAGCTTTATACTATCACATATTTCTTTTATTTCATCTCTTGTCACTGGTTTTTCGTCCCATGTCCATTTGTTGGCCATTTTGTAAATCTTTTTGAAGACATAATAATTGAAGTTTTCATGCGGCGCAAAAATAATTATAAGGCCGTTTTTTTTACAAAATTCGGCATGCTTCTTGAAAATTTTGATTCTATCCTTTCCATAAAAATGCTCGACCAAACCCTCCGAATGAACTATGTCAAATTTTTCCTTTAGATTTAAATTAAGAACGTCTCTTTTCAAGAATCTTATCTTTACATTCGAGTCCTTGAAAACGTCTTTGCTTATGTTCAATGCCTTTTCATTAAAATCTACAAGAGTTATCTCATCTGCTTTAAAGGTTTTAGCCAAGTTTAGAGAATTAATTCCAGAGCCGGATCCTAATTCTAGAATCTTAACATTTTTCATTTTGACGTTTTTTAATAGCTTTTTATAAACGTGCGAAATCCTCCAATCCCAAAACTTCCAAGAGACACTGTTAAAAACGTCCCAATGTTTCGTCCAGTCAGTTTGCATAAATATCATAGTGTAGTTAATTTATATAAAAGATTATAAATGTTAAAACGTTAAAACGTTAAAATAACCTCGAATACCTTTATAGGATTAGTAAAAATTTAAAGAGATAAACATGAGATGGATTAATTATTATTTTCCAAATATTTACGAATGGTCACTAAAAATTTTGCACGGAAAAAACTTTAGAGAAAGATACCATTTCATAGCTGAAAACATAGAAACAGGATCCAACGTTTTAGATATGGGATGCGGTACTGGAATTTTTGGAAGCTTCGTGTGTAATAAGTGTAATTATATAGGTATAGATCTGAATAATGAATTTCTAAAAGCTGCTAAAAATAAAGGTCTTAAAGTTTTCAAGTGCAATATATTTGATTTCAAAAAATATTCAAAAAATGTTGATACAATAGTTATTTGCGATGTTCTTCATCATATTTATCCTAGACATAAAACTTTGTTAGAGAAAGTTGCAAAAAGCGGTATTAGAAAAATTATAATCTGTGAACCTTGCATATATAAAGATAAAAAGAACTTTTTAGAAAAATGTAAAATATTTTTATATGCCTTATTTGACTCTGACGGAATTAACCATTTTGATTTAAAATATAGTAGTAAGTGGAAATATTCAAAAAAACAGTTGAAGAATTTTTTTATTAATTCTGTTAAATTTAGAAAGGAACTTATTTTAAGAGAGATTGGAAAGGACATTATAGCAGTTTATAATCTTAGGAACTAAACTAGCAAAAATATAAAAATGCTTATTATATATTTCTTAAGAAGGGGTTATAGTCCAACCAGGCAAGACGGCTGGCTCCAGTCATGGAGCATTGATAAAAGATGATAGAAGAAACCAGTTGATGGGAGTTCGAATCTCCCTGACCCCACTTCGTGATAATATGGATTGTATATTTTGCAAGATTGTAAAAGGAGAAATGCTCTGCCATAAGATTTATGAGGATAATGACTTTATAGCAATCTTAGATATAAACCCAAACACTAAGGGAGTGACTTTAGTTTTAACAAAAAAACACTATCATTCTTATGCGTTTGATATGCCTGATGATGTCTATAAAAAATTACTTTTAGTTACTAAAAAAGTTGCAAAGACATTAGACAAAGCTTTGAATGTTAAAAGAACCGCTATGGTGATGGAAGGTTTGGGAATAGATCACAGTCACATAAAACTTTATCCAATACATGGCTTGAAAGAAAGTTTTGAAGAAATTTGGGCTCCTAAGAAAGTATTCTTTGAAAAATATGAAGGATATATTACAACACAATTAGGTTCTAGAGCAGATGATAAAGAACTGGAAAAACTTGCTAAGAAAATAAGAGAGTCTTTTTAAATTCTTTTATCAGAATTTATTCTATAAAGCGTCGATAGTCTAATGGTAGGACATGAGCCTTCCAAGCTCACGATCCGGGTTCGAATCCCGGTCGACGCACTAAAAAGATTTTCTTAGAATTATTTGGTCCCTTTTAGGTCCTACTCCGATTATAGTGATGGGAACTTCTATCAGTTCTTCTATTCTTTTTATGTACTTCTTTGCGTTTTCAGGTAAGTCATCAAAATTTCTTATATTGCTTATATCTTCTTCCCATCCTTTTAATTTTTCAAAGACAGGTTTGCAGCCTTCCAAATGTACAGGAAATCTATCTGAAACTTCCCCATTCCTATTATAACTTGTGCATAGAAATATCTCTTTCAAACCGCCTAAAACGTCTAACTTTGTTAAGGCGATTTCACTGACATGATTTTTTCTACATGCATATTCTAAAGCAACCATATCAAGCCATCCACATCTTCTCTGTCTTCCTGTTGTTGTTCCAAACTCGTTCCCTTTTTTAACAATGAAGTCATGTATTTCCTTGTCGGCTATCTCAGTTGGGAAAGGTCCTAAACCTACCCTTGTTACGTAGGCCTTTGAAATTCCAATTACCTTGTCCATCCTTGTAGGTCCAACTCCTGTTCCAGTACATGCTCCTCCTGCAGTTGGATTTGAAGACGTTACAAACGGATAAGTTCCATGGTCTATATCGAGCAGAGTTCCTTGAGCGCCTTCGAACAAGACATTTTTTCCAATATCTAAGAATGAATTAATTATAAAGGAAACATCTCCGATAAGTTTTTTTATCTCTGGATTTTCTTCTGCATAATCTATTGCCATAACACCCTTTCTGCTGATTTTATCAGTGTAACAGGGTCCAATTCCCCTTTTCGTGGTCCCTATCTTACCCTCTTCTTTTTCCTCGTCAATATGCTTTTGAGTTATTATATGAGCTCTCTCATCCAATATAAGGTCAATTTTAACTCCTTTAGATTTAAGTTCTTTGATTTCATTCAATAAGATTTCTGGGTTTACAACAACACCGTTGCCTATTGCAACTTTTTTCCCTCTTATTGCACCAGAAGGTATAAGATGTAAAGCAAATTTTTCATTTCCGACCTCTACAGTGTGACCTGCATTATTTCCACCTTGATATCTTACAACAAGGTCAGCATTTTCTGCCATATGATCTACTATTTTCCCTTTTCCTTCGTCTCCCCATTGGAGTCCAACAATAATAGTTGCAGACATACAATCTAGAGAATTGTTCGTTGAGCAGAAATAAATAATTAAGCACTTTACAACAGATGAACCATTATTATAAAGATTTCAGAGCCGATAACATGAACCAAAAAGCTAGGTAGGAAAGATTTGCTCCTGTAGTTAATACTTCCAAACATTATTCCAGCGAATGCCGCGTAAGGAATCTCTAGAATCGGTTTTCCTATATGAAAAAGAGTATAGGGAACATCCTGAATTATTATCGACCATCTGCCAAATTTTCTAGAAAAACCGAATAGGAAAAAACCTCTGAAAAGCAATTCTGTTACAAACAAACCAAAGGCCCTATCGAACATTCCTACAGGCGTCAAAGGATAGTTCATATAGTAGTTCTTAAAACTCGGAATCCTTGCTGCCAAAATTGATAGTGGTAGTGATAATATTAATAGCAAGAAAACTATATACAAATCTTTTCTATTTATTCTATTCAATCCAATAGGGTTTTCCATATAAATCCTATTAACTTAATAATTTAAATGAAATATCAGCATTTCAAACAGATAAAGGATCAGAGAAAACAGATAGCTTTGGAAAGGATAGAGATACTAGAAGGAATGATTGAAAAGAAACCAAAGTTCGCCGAACGCTATAGAAAATTGATAAAAAGGTTAAAGGAAAAATACAGACTACAAAAATTTTGATTAGAAGTCTAAATCAGTTTTTCAAATCTTTCTAATTGAAACTTTAATGGTTTAACTATAAGAGGCAGATGTGCAACATTTTGAGTGCTAGCGACAAAACCATTTTCTGAATTCAATAACCTTATCAAGGGCTCACCTCGTCTATCATAAATTAACCCAAATTCCTCATCACCATAACTAATCGAATGCACGGAATAATGCGATAATGAAATAGAGACATCTAACATTCTTCTCATTTCTTCCTCTTTTTCAGACAGAAGTTTTTTAGCAGCGCGTTGAGTTTTTATAGCATCTTCTATCCTTTCTTTAATGGTTTCAATTTTATTTACACTCAAATAATTCAAACGGGTGATTACTTTGGCTTCGGTTTGTTTATCGCTGGTAGGAGTTTGGGTCATGAATTTTAGTGAGTCGATGTTTCCTGTGGCTTTATATTGATGGTAGTTGGATTCCTCACGCATTTTTCTAGTATTGTCTCCTGGACCCCACCTTTTCATTAAACTGACAAAATATCCAACGTCGCTATCATCCGTAGAAATGCCTCTACTTTCTGCAGCCCAACCGTAAGAACCTTTACATTTATCAAAATTTACTTCTCTAACGCCTGTAAGATTCTGAAAGGCTTTTTCTAAGAATGCATTTGTATCTTCAGGCATTATAAAAGTTATGATATTAAATATTTAAGTTTTACATAACTCTAGTTAACAAAGAGGCAAAGATTTTTAAAGGTAAAAACAATATTAGGAAAGTATGACTATGAGGGATGTTGCGCCACAAAAGCTTATTCAAAAGCTTTCAGAAGAGTTGAAGAAGAATGAGAATATCAAGCCACCAGAATGGTCTAAGTATGTGAAGACAGGAGCTTCAACAGAGAGACCGCCTTTGCAGGATGATTGGTGGTTTTTGAGATCTGCTGCTGTTTTAAGAAAGGTTTATATCAACGGACCTGTTGGTACTCAAAGGTTAAGAACAGCTTTTGGTGGCAGAAGAAGAAGAGGTCATAAAGGTGCTCATCATAAAAAAGCCGGTGGAAAGATAATAAGACTGATTTTACAACAATTGGAAAATGCTGGCTATATTAAAAAAATTGAAAAACCAAAAAAAGGAAGGATAATAACATCCAAAGGCCAAATGATCTTGAGTAAAGCAGCAAGTGAATCAAAATGAAGGATGCCGATATAGCTGAGTTCGAAGCTTTGAAAAAAGAGGCTATAAGAAAGATATTAACAAAAGATGCTTTAGAGAGATTAGGTAGGGTCAGGGTAGTGAACCCGTTGGTTGCTACTCAACTGGAAATTTATTTGTTTCAACTCTACCAGTCAGGTAAATTGACGGAAACCATTGATGATAAAAGGTTAAAACAAATACTAGAAGTTTTAACCCCCCAAAGGAAAATGAAAATTAAAAAAGTGAAAAAATGACCAAGGTTGCTATACGTTTACCTAAAAAATTGAGACTGATAGCTGTAAGCAAAAAGAAACCAGCTCCTAGATGGGCTGATCTTAAGAAATATAATAAAAGAGCTAGGACAAGAAGAATACCTGTTCATAGAACAAAACACTGGAGACATGGCAGGTTAAAGAAGTGATGACATGGCTGAAGAAAAGATATTTACCATACCATTAAGAAAAGCTTTCGACGAACCTAGAACAAAGAGAGCTAAGATTGCTATGAATATTGTTAAGGCTTTTCTGGAAAAGCACATGAAATCTGAGAAAATAAAAATAAGTAGTTCTATCAACAAGGAAATATGGAAGAGAGGAATACAACACCCGCCAAGGAAAATAAGAATTCATGCTATAAAAGAGGAGGACGTTATTTACACAGAGATGTTAGGCGTTGATATAAAAACTCCTTCTAAAGAAGATCTAAAGAAGAAGGAAGAGAAGAAAAAGGAAAAGAAGGAAAAAATTAAAGAAGATAGAAAGGAAAGAAGAAAGAAGACGATACAGGAAGAAATCAAGGAAGAGACTGAAGGAAAGCCAAAGGAAACTTTTGAGACAAAGGAAGAAAAACCCAAAGAGTAAAATAGATTTAAATCTTTTTCTGATATTATAATAATATGACAATGCTAGAATCTGTTAAAACTGAACTCGTTAACAGTCGCGTACAAGGCAAAAGAATATTGTTTACTGTAAACATGAAAGATCTTGGTGGAAATCTACTGTATGTTTTTCCAGGTTCCTATAATACAGAAACAGGAGAGTGCGAATGTCGTTACCAACCGCAAATAAGTGGGGTTCCGCTGGCACAAGACTTTAAGGGAAAAGATGGAGTTTGTAAAAATTATCCAGCTAGAAAATGCGACATACTGGGTTGCGAAGAATTAGACAATCTCATAAAATCTATGAAAGATAAAGTAAGAAAATCATGAGGCAGATTCTACAGCCATTTTAATTCTTCTTGAGGCTTCTGCGATTTTATCTATTGGTGTTGTATAGGCAAATCTTGTAAAACCTTCACCACTATTTCCAAATGCGCTTCCAGGAACAGTTGTTACATTAGCTTCTGAGACTAAAAGGTCAGTGAACTGTTGAGATGTCATTCCAGTTCTTTCTATGTTAGGAAATGCATAGAATGCGCCTTCAGGATTTGCGCATCTAACTCCTTTTAAACAATTTAAATCTCTGACTAAAAAGTCTCTCCTTTTTCTAAACTCACTAACTGTTTGTCTTATAAACTCTTCGGATTTTTCTGGATTTTCATAAGCAGCTATTAATCCATATTGAGCAGCTGTATTTGGGCATGTTGTTCTATCGCTTTGTTTTTTAGAAATATTCTTGGCAATTTCTTCATTTGGAGCTATTGCGCATCCTAGTCTCCAACCTGTCATGGCAAATGTCTTGGAAGGAGCATCTACAGTTATAACATTATCAGATAGCTTACCTATTGGGACATGTTTAACCTCGTATACATATCTGTTATAAACTTCATCAGAAATAACTCCAACATTATTCTCGTTACATATTTCTAATGCATCTTCTAATATTGCTTCGCATTCTTCATTTCCTGCAGGATTTCCTGGAAAATTAAGTATTGCTATTTTAGGTTTATGCTCTTTAACAACTTCCTCCAATTCTGTTAATTTTAAAGTGAATATGTCAAGTTGTTTGGTTTTTGTTCTAATGTTTATAGGTATTGGAATGGCTCTAGCATCTTTTATAAAACTTACATATTTTGGAAAGTGTGGATTCGGGTATAAAACTTTATCTCCAGGTTCTACATGAGCTGCTATCGTAGAAGAGATAGCTTCGGTGGCTCCATTTGTCATAACAACCTGGTTTGGTTTTACTGTTTTTTCAAACAAGCCTGAATAGTATTCTGCTGTAAGCTCTTTTAATCTTTTAATACCCCCAGTTGGACTATATTTTATCCTACCTTCATCCATAGCCTTCTTTATTGCTTCATTTATATGTTGTGGCGGACAAATATCTGGTTCCCCTATGTCAAAACGTATAGTATCACTGTTTACATATGCAGCCATTTTTCTTATGGGATCTTCTTCAGAACATTGCATATTCTGACAGGGTATCCATGCCATGCAAAACTTTAGGATGTAAAAGGATTTAAACTCTTCTTTCAAATGTAATGATTAAATACTTCTCTTTCTAAATTCAACTCATGCCTTTCAAATTTTTAAGAGCAAAATTCAATGGAGACCCTAACATAGGTCTGTATGGTTTTGCTACTGATGATTATTGTTTGCTAGGAACTTGTCCAGAGAAGATGTCAGCGAAGATTAAAACTACTCTAGATACTGATATAAAAATAACGACGATCACAGGCACGGAATTCATAGGTTTGTTTGCAGCAGGAAACAAGAATGGTATCGTTTTAACAAAGATAATAGAAGATCATGAGATTAAGAGACTAAGGTCTCTTGGTATAAACCTAAAGATAATAAAGTCAAAGGAAACAGCCTTGGGAAACCTTATACTTTGTAATGACAATGGCTGTATCATATCCGAGAGGCTGAGAAGATACAAGAATATAATAAAGGATGCTCTAGATTGCGAGACAGAGACAGGAAGGATTGCAAGCTTAGAAATGGTTGGATCTGTTGCAATAGCAAACAACAGAGGCTGTTTATGCCATAGTGAGGCTAGCGAAGAGGAAATAAAAAAAATAGAGGAAATATTGAAAGTTAGAGTAGATGTAGGGACAGTAGGCTATGGTAGTCCTTTTATAAAATCAGGTATAATAGTTAATAGTAACGGAGTCGTATTCTCAGAGCTCTCAACCGGTCCTGAGATAGGAAGGATAGAAGAGGTTTTCCATGAATAAAAAGGAAGAGGATTTGCAAAGAAAAATGATAGAGTTTCAATTCTTAGAAAACAATCTAAAGATGCTTCAGGAAAAGGCAGAGGCTAATAATGATAGATTGGAAGAACTACAAAAGACAAAAGCTGCTATTGAAGAGCTCAAAATTATCAAACCAAACAAAGCATTGATTCCTCTGGGTAGTGGAAATTTTGTTTATGGAACTATAGACAGTTGCAATGAGATAATTGTAGGTATAGGAAGCGACATTGCTGTTAAAAAGAAAAAAGAGGATGCCATAGCATTATTAGATAGAAGATCTAAGGAAGTTGAAGACATTTTAAAGGATTTGATAAGACAGATCTCAGCTTTCGTCTTACAGTTGGAAAGAGTTCAACAATATATAGAAAAACTCCAAGCGTGATTAGATGTTCGGGTTCTTAAAAAAGAAGTTGAAGGAAGGAATAGACAAGATTTCTAAGACTATTACAAAGAAGGAAGAGGAAAAAATAGAGGAAGTTGTTGAGGAGATAAAGAAGGAAGAGCATATAGAAGAACCCAAGAAGGAAATCATAAAAGAGGTTGAAAAAGAAATCGAAAAAACTGAAGAGAAACCCGAAGAAATCAAAGGAGTTAATATAACTTATTTTGTTCACGGAACTACAACTGACAATGAAAAAGGAACATCTTCAGGCTGGAATGATCCGGAATTGTCTGAATTAGGAAAAAAACAATCCATTGAATTAAAAGAATTGATAAAAGAAAAGAAATTTGATGTTGTTTTCTGTTCTGATTTGAAAAGAACCGTAGAATCGGCAGAGCTAACCTTTGAAAATAAGGTTGAGGTAATTCAAGATAAAAAGTTGAGAGAATGTAATTACGGTGATCTTAACGGAGAGAAATCGGAAAAAATAGATTCTTCTTTATCAGAACACATAGATAAATCGTTTCCAAATGGAGAAAGCTATAAGGACGTTGAAAAGAGAACCAGAATTTTTCTAAATTACATATTTGATAATTATTATGGAAAAAATGTTGCTATTGTTGCACACAAGGCTCCTCAATTCGCTTTAGAAGTAGTAGTTAAAGGCAAAACATGGGAACAAGCTATAAAAGAAGATTGGCGTTTAAAAAAACCAAAGGAATGGAGACCAGGTTGGAACTATGAATTAAAACAGAAAATAGAAATTCCTAAAGAAGTCGAAATCAAGCCTGAAACAAAGGAAGTTAAACTAGAGAAAAAAGAGGAGATAAAACTTGAAAAGAAGATTGAAGAAGTAAAAACTGAAATAAAAGAAGAAAAAATTGAGAAAATACCAGAAATCAAGATCGAGAAAGAAGCTGAGAAAAAAATAGAAGAAGCAAAGGAAATCATCGAGACTGCAAAGGAAATAGAAAAAGTTAAGGTTGAGGAGAAACCTAAGAAAGGATTCTTTGAAAGAATACTGAAAAGAAAACCTAAGGAAATCAAACCAGAGATAAAGGAAGTCAAGAAGGTAGAAGAGAAACCGAAAGAAGAGAAGGTTGAGAAAGGAATTCTAGAGAAGATTAAGAAGAAGATAACAGAGAAGAAGATAGAAGAGGATGATGTTAAAGACTTACTGAAGGATTTAGAGACTAGCTTGTTAAGTTCTGATGTTGCTTTAGAGGTCAGTGAAAAAATCGTTAATGATTTGAGAGGTAATCTTGTTGGCAAATTCATCAAAAGAGGAGAAGTCGAAAAGGTTATAAGGGATTCGTTCAGGAAATCCATTCTAGAAATTCTTGATGTTAAGAGCTTTGATCTGTTTGAAAAGGTCAAAACCAAAAGACCATTCCTAATTGTTTTCCTAGGCTTTAATGGTTCTGGTAAAACTACAACCGTGGCACGCTTGGGGTATATGTTAAAGAAAAATGGTTTTACCTGTGTTTTCGCAGCAGCGGATTCCTGGAGAGCGGCTGCCATCGAGCAGTTGGAAGAGCACGGCAAAAAGCTTGATATTGAAGTTATCAAACACAAGTATGGAGCTGATCCTGCTGCTGTAATATTTGACGCAGTCAAGCATGCAAAATCAAAGAACATTGATGTTGTCCTGGCAGACACTGCTGGTAGAAGCCATGCAAATACGAATCTTATGGAAGAACTGAAAAAAATTATAAAAGTCAACAAGCCTGATTTGAAGATACTTGTTCTAGACTCTCTGACAGGAAATGATATTTATGATCAATGCAAGATGTTCAATGATGCTGTTGGAGTTGATGCTATGATACTGACAAAATCAGATGTCTATGAAAAAGGCGGTGCTACTTTATCTGCTTCTCACACAATCAACAAACCTATTCTATATCTAGGTGTAGGACAAAATTATGGAGATTTGGAGAATTTTGATAAAAACAAAATAGTAGAAAACCTATTAGAATAATTTATATTTTACCATCTCGTCTAAGCTCTCGTTCCCTCTGTTTTAATAGAGGTGCGATTTCTTCGATATTAGTTATAACTTTTCTGCCATCGTCTCTTATTACATATTTTCTAGGAACACATCCCCTCACATCCATTCCATTATATATTATGTAGTTTGGCACAGAATCACAGAAATTAGTTATAAACTCATGAATTTAAAATTTTCGTTGTTTTTATAATTATTTCGGTATGATTATTCCATCCAAGTCTTCATAATTTCCTTCAAGATATGCTTTTGCAGTTATTGCGCATAACAAAGCGTCGTATTCGTCCTTGTTCTTTCTAGGTTCCTTTGTTAGACCCAGTATGCTTTCCGAAGCACTTGAAAAAACTTCGATAACTCTGTATCCATTCTCTCTCAGATTATTTACTAATCTAGAAGCTCTTAATGCTAGAATTCTCATAGTTGGCAATAACGATGATATTGGTTGAAAACCTCTTCTCAAAAGTTTTTCCTCGCCAGTTCTCCAAGTTCCTCTCGTAGGTAGCCAGAACGGAGCATCTACAGCAATGCAATCAGGCTTTATCATATTCACTTCATTTATTATTTCTTCGTCAGTAAAAAGCAGTTTAGTTTCTGTTCCTTCGTCAGTCATTGAGCAAAAGCCAGTGGGGTTTTCGAACTTACCAGCAAGGTCTATACCAACGACCCTCATATAAAATATTTGGTAGTAAAGCGTTAAATAAGTTTAGATTATTAGAGAAGTTTAATAGCCAGAAAAAGTCATATTCTCATGAAAAAATGGAAATTAAAAATATAGCTCCCGCTAATGAAAATAGTAATCTAATTGCTTAGAATTTACTAAAATCTTCTTGGTGCTTTTTTAGCAAAACAATCCCTACAAAAAACAGGCTTGCCTTCTGTTGGTTGGAATGGAACTTCACATTCCTTTCCACACTCAGAACAAACAGCTTTGTGCATTTCTCTTGGACCTCTATCAAAGCTACTGCCTCTTCTGTCGAAACGTCTATTTTCAAATGGCATTTAAATTCTCCTTTAATTATAAGAATTGGATTAAAGGTTTAAATAGCTATATTTTAATCCCGAACTCATATTTTTTATTCTAAATTCTCTTTGATTTGATTTCTTCTAATTTGTTAGAAAAGATTAATAAATATTAAATCTTAATTCTTTTTATGCTAGAGAAACTTAGCGAAGGTCTAAAAGAAGCTCTAAGTAAGATAACAAAGGCAGGCTATATTGATAAGAAAGTCTTAGATGATTTAGCCAAAGATATACAAAAATCTTTGATATCTGCAGATGTTGATTTGATTCTTGCTCAGAACTTAACCAAGAAAATAGAGGAAAGAGCCCTGAATGAAAAACCTGCTGCAGGCTTGACACCAAAGGAACATGTGATAAAGATAGTTTATGATGAATTGGTAAAATTAGTCGGTAAAAAACCAGAGATAATGATCAAACCAGGAAAGGTAATGTTCATCGGTTTGTATGGTTCTGGAAAAACAACGTCTATCGGAAAGGTGGCAAAGTATTATCAGAAGGTAGGTTTGAGACCAGTTTTGATAGGTTGTGATATTCACAGACCGGGCGCTATGGATCAATTGATGCAGTTGTCCTCGCAGATTAATGTGCCTTGTTATGCTCCAAAAGACACCAAGGATCCTGTTGAGATTTTAAAAACAGGTTTTGAGAAATTCAAAAAATATGATATAAAAATAATCGATGCTTCTGGAAGAAGTTCTTTAGACAAGGAATTGGCAGTTGAACTTAAAAAGATGGTAGATTTTGCCAAACCAGAAGAAGTTCTATTAACAATACCAGCAGATTTAGGACAGGCTGCTGGAGAACAAGCAAAAGGATTCAAAGAACTTGTAGGCATAACAGGAATATTCTTGACAAAGATGGATGGAACAGCAAGAGGCGGCGGCGCGATAACATCCTGTGCTATAACAGGAGCGCCAATAAAATTCATCGGAATTGGCGAGAAGATAGATGCCATAGAAGTTTTTGATCCTGAGAGATTCATTTCAAGGTTGATTGGTTTTGGTGACATACAGGGTTTATTAGAAAAAGCAAAAGAGGCTGATTTCAAACCAGAGACAGCAGAAAAAATAATTGAAGGAAAATTCACAATGAACGAATTCTTAGAACAACTCAAGGCAATGCAGAAAATGGGTTCTCTGAAATCTGTTATGGGAATGATGCCTGGCTTACCAAAGCTGCCAAAAGGTCTTGACCTTGACAAACAAGAAAACAAAATGAAGAAATGGTCAATAATGATACAGTCAATGACTAAACAAGAGAGAGAGGACCCGACATTAATAGATGCTTCAAGAGCCAAGAGAATAGCAAAGGGTTCAGGCGTAAACGAAACTGATGTTAGGGATTTGTTAAAGAGTTATGAGCAGATGAGAAAAGTTGTCAAAATGTTTTCTGGTGGCGGAATGAAAAGAGGAATGCTTTCAAAGTTTGCCAAGAAGTTTAAAGGTTTCTGATCATAGGTAATAATGTGATAGATAAAATAACTAAAATTTTGGACAAGAGTCTGTGCGATCATTGTTTGGGTAGATCTTATGCTCAGTTGCTCTACGGCCATAGAAACGATGAAAGAGGTAAATTCATCAGAACCGTTATTGCTATGATGATAGATGGAAAGATGATCGATTATTCAAATATGAATCCAAACAATTTTTATGGTTTCACATTCAAACAAAACAAAGAATTTGCTGTAAAAACTAATAAAGAAAAATGTTGGTTGTGCAATGATATTTTTGATAACATGGATTCCTTGGCAAAAAAGGCTGAGAAAAAGCTTGGAAAAATAGACTTCAACAATTTCTTGGTTGGCTCAAAGGTCCCTGAAGAAGTTCTTGAAAAGGAGGAATCCTTATGGGAAATCACAGGCATTGAGTATGTCGAATCAATAAAGGCTGAGATAAACAGGGAGCTAGGTAAGAAGTTAGGCTTTATATTTAGAAAGCCTACGAATTTTAAGAACCCGGAGATAGTTGTTCTAGCTGATTTTGATAAAAAGGATGTTGATGTCCAAATCAATTCTTTGTATGTGTTCGGTTATTATCAGAAATTGATAAGAGGTATACCGCAGTGCAAGTGGGGAACGCCTGGAAAATATAAAACATCAATACAAGAGATAATTGCTAAACCGTTTATGAAGGCAACGAAAGGAAAGGATAATGCGATGCACGGATATGGACGCGAAGATGTTGATGCTAGGTGTTTCGGATGGAGGCCGTTTGTAATCGAGATAAAGGAACCTCAAAAAAGATATATCGATCTAAAACACATTCAAAAAGAAATTAACAAAACCAAAAAAATCAGATTAAATAAGCTAAGATTCGTTGACAGATCAACTGTCGTAAGAGTAAAGACAGAGAAGGGAGATAAAACCTACAAGGTTATCGTTGAGTTTGACAAAAAAATAGACAAAAAAAATTTGAAGAAACTAAAAGAATTGATAGGAACTATCTCTCAGAGGACTCCTGTTAGAGTTGCTCATCGTAGGGCTGATTTGATAAGAAGGAGAATTGTAAAGGAATTGAGATACAAGCAGATAGGTTCTAAAAAAATAGAGCTCACGATAAAAAGCAATGCCGGTCTATACATAAAAGAATTGGTTACAGGCGATGAAGGAAGAACAAAGCCTTCCGTAGCTGAGCTACTGAATGTCAAAGCTGTTCCAAAAGAACTGGATGTCATAAAAATCGAGTCACCAAAAAACTTATAAAATTTCAAGACTAACTGCTATTATGGAAGATTCTGAGCTCAAAGAGGCTATAAGAAAAATAGATGACAAGATAGTTAGAAAAGATATTGATTCTAAAGAAACAGAAGTAAAAGAAGAATATGAGAGACCTACGTGGGATGAGTATTTCTTGGAAATAGCAAAGATGGTTGGATTAAGAGGAACATGCGATAGGGGAAGAAATGGTGCTGTGATAGTAAAAAATAAAAGAATCATTACCACGGGTTATGTTGGTTCTCCCATGGGTATGTCCCATTGTGATGAGGTAGGACATCTGATGAGTGATTCAATAAATCCAGACGGTTCTATTACCAAACACTGTATAAGAACAATTCATGCAGAGCAAAATGCGATAATTCAAGCTGCACTACACGGCATTTCAACTGACGGAGCAACTCTTTATGCAAAATTCGAACCCTGCTTCGTTTGCGCGAAAATGATAATAAACGCAGGAATTAAAAGAGTTGTTTGCCAGAAAAAATATCATGCAGCTGATCTAACTAGAAAATTCTTCAAAGAAGCTGGCATTGAAATAGTTTACATAGAAGACAGGATAGAGGAATACCCCAATCAATAAGGATTTATTTCTTTTCAGGTTTACTATTTTAGATGACTGGAGAAATTTTTGAAGTAGATGGTATAATACCTAACACAGATACAGCAGAAACGCTTGAAAGTTTTGATTTTGGTAATGGCATCTGGGACATTGAGGTTTTGGGAAGCTTGAGAAGGAAGTACGGTACTTTTTCTGTAGAGAAATTACCAGATAAAGATGTTTATGAAAAGAGTAGAAAGATTAAGGTTCTTGGTGGAGAGAAAGCTAGCGTATGTTATAGTCCTAAATTACCTTTCAATGTCGATGTTTTTGAGGTCATAAGATACGGGAAGGATTATGCTACTCAACCAGCTGATGTAAGCAAACTTGCTGCAGAGATTATCATGCAAAATAAAATCAGTGAAGGCGATGTAATCCTATGCCCAGATCATGGTTTAGGTGCTTTGATACAAATGCAAGCTAAACATCCTGATACGATTGTTGACTTTGATTGGCATGCAGACAAAAAACATTTTATGCAATACAACAGAGGTTCTTGGGTTTATTATATGAGAAATAATCCTGAACTTTTTGGTTTTAAAGAAAGACCTGTTGTTATTAGAACGAAAACGAAGTTGATGAACGGTATGCTAGATAAAATAAAAGGTAACGTAGCGATTACAGTGTGCATGGATGTTCTGAATCCTTATTTTGCAGATGCAGTTTTGGAACTCAGAAAAAATGGAGGAATGGAACTTGAAGATTTGCTTAGCGATATAGGAATGTTGCAAAAGAGAAATAACGTTGTTTCTCTCAGCGTATGCGAAAGGAGAAGGGTTCTAGATGATGAAGAAAACACTGCCTGTACAGTTAGAGATGTTGTCGAAGGGTTCCTCAAACATTGATTCTTTGCATCAGCTCATCTACTTTCTGATATAAATGTCCTACGCCCTGTTCATTGTTATATATTGTAAAATCAGCCATCTTCATGACCTTTCCCAAGCCCATAAATTCAATATTTTCATTATCTCTTTTTCTCAGATTTTCTATAGTTGCTACAGGATCTTCTGCCTTTCTTCTCAAGAATCTTATACCCTCATCAGCGTTAACAAGTACAAGATAGAATCTCTCAAAATTCTTTCTAAATAAGCTGACCTCTTCAACAGATCTGAAACCATCAACAACACTTCTTTCAATCTCTTGTGCTCTTATCTTCTCAACCAATTTTTCTGCTAGTATGTCCCATCTTCCAGATTCCTTTCTCATATTTTCTCCTAATCGAGATAATATGTATTTCTGTTGCTCTGAGGAAGCCGTGTCTATTAGAAGATTTCTTTTTCTTGCCTCTTCTCTTACGACGTCAGAGAAGACAAGTTTCTTGAAATCATACTTTGTTGATAGATATGTGGATACCTCACCTTTGCCAGAACTTGCTAGACCTGTTAAACCAACAACCAAAGGCATATAAAATCCATAGGCATATAAATTTATAAGGTTTTAAACAGTTAAATTAGAACAGTGCTTTTATGGTAGTAAAGTCACATGGACCAAGAAGGAGAACAAGAGAGAAGTTTAGAAGATCAATAAAGACTCCTATAAGTGATTTCTTGAGAAAGTTTGAAATAGGAGACAAGGTCGTGATTGTTATAAACTCTTCTTCTAGCAAAGGCATGCCTTTCAGGAGATTCCAAGGATTATGTGGAGAGGTTATCGAGAATAGAGGCAATGCTTATGTGGTAAAAATAAAGGACGGAGACAAGCTCAAGAAAATAATAGCAAATCCTGAACACCTGAAAAAGATATAATTATTCTAAGAATATTTAAATCCTCTGGATAAAAGTTATTATATCAAAGCGGAGGTCTGATAGCATGGTCAATTCAGCAGGCTTGAGGAGCCTGTTCCTTAGTGGATCCGCAGGTTCAAATCCTGCCCTCCGCATCCTGCTCCAGGTTCGGTGCGTATGTTTATATTAAACTTAATTCTAAAATCTATAGTATATTATGGGAAACAGAAAAAATAAAATTATTATTGTTATAATTGTAATGCTTTTAGCAATATTTTTAATTATACTAATTTTCAATGGTATTTTTGATTCTAATGTATCAAGTCATTTTTATGTAATTGGAAATGTAAATGAACCATTTTTAGGAAACGGTAGTAATGATTATGTGATTAATTTTTTATTTAGTTCTAAAGGAGCTTTTATAGCAAACAAAAAGGTTAACGTTCAAGTGGAAATCTTAATTAACAATGATTCTGTTAAAAGAAACACTTTCTTTATACTATTTAATGGAGCTTCAAATTACATAGAAATTACAAAACCAGCTTGTAAAAATAAATTTGAATTTGATTGCTATCTAAATCAACTCCTTCTTTCTGAGAACAATTCTTTCAAAGGTAATATGGATTTATTATATTCTGTAGGAGGTGATTTTGAACCTTTTAACATCGTTGTTAGTAATGGTAGTATACCGTCTATGCCACAATTTAGAGGAACTAATTACATAGTATTTCCTAATTCTATAATACATATAGCAAATTTAGAAGACACTGCTCAGATTGAACTTAATAATCTTATTCTTATGTTATCAGTGTTTATTGGAGCATTCACTATTATACAGGTTCTATTTGAACTCTTAAGAGACTAGAATTCAATAGCCAAACCATCTTTACACTCATTTTAACAATTCTGATACGAACCTCGACCCTGTAGCATGCCCTCCGCACTCTACTCGAGATTCAGTGCATATGTTGATTAGTCTTAAATTCTATTTTTTCATAGCTGTCTTTAGGCAGCAATAAGGTTTTAAAGATTATTTTCTTTTAATTTATAGGTGAACTTATGGAGATAATCGAAGAGAAATGGCATATCTACGATCCTGAAAGTAAAGGATTGAAAGAGATTAACATTAGCGAAATACCAGAAAATCCAGGATATGCTTTCTTGAGACAAACTAAGAAAAAAGGTGAGCATTATCATGCCAAATTACTGTTGTTCTCTCCTTCCGGAAAAGTAGTTCAGAGAAGATACATCATCGGTTTTTCAGATCTTGTAAAATTAAATATAGAAAGCAGTGCTGAATTGAGAATCTTATCAAAAATGGCCCATAGTCTAAGCACGCCAATTTACTAAGATGAACGCTCGATAAAACTTCTAGAATAGATAAATGAAAAAAAGATTTAAATAAAATAAAGATACAATTCTCATTATGTCTCTTAGAAAGATACAGGACGATGTTGACAAGTGGGTTTCTCAATACAAGATCGGTTATTTTGAGCCCCATCAAATTCTAGCAAGATTAATGGAAGAGACAGGCGAGTTGGCTAGGGAAATAAACAATCTTTATGGTCCAAAGAAGAAAAAATCCTCTGAGGAAACAAAGGAACTAGCAGATGAGATCGCAGACATTTTCTTTACCCTCTGTTGTCTTGCTAATTCTAAAAAAATTGACCTTGAAGACGCCTGGCAAAAAATGATGGACAAAATAAACAAAAGAGACGATGATAGATTCGATAAGAAATAATTTACCACCATAAAGTAACATTTTTATACTTTCTTATGCAACAATAGAATAGGTGTTTTATGGTGGAAATCAAAAATTATGATCCCGCATGTGTTATTTGTAATCTGCTAAAGACCGATGATACAGGTCTGGTTTATGATGGAAATCTCAATGCAGTGTTAATCTATCCTAGAGAGAATCCGCATCCATTTAGGGTTGCGGTAGTTCCAAAGAGACATTTAGGAGAAGATGGTATGTACTGTCTAGATCTTTTGAGTGGCGAAGAGAGAGAAGAATGCAACTCACTGAGCATAAAGATGACAGACGCCATACTCAGCGCTCTAGAGATTACAGGAAATGAGCCAAAGAGAACAAAAGAAGGATTGCCACTCATCAATCAACTGATAAGACCTTCTACTCATCCTAATCTGGATCATTTTGTTCAGACTGAAGGAGCTGCGAGAATTGGCAGTTACGTCTTTCCAAGATATCATGATGACGAAATCGAATCGAACAGCTCAGGCGTCAGGGTCGGTTTTGTAATTGTTGCTTCATTTGCCAACGCTCCGCCCAAACCAAAAGACCTTATAACTAAAGAGGCAAAAATTTTGAAGAAAAATCTTAGAATATAAAAAATATTTTGTAAATCTTTTTAAACTGATAATCTAATAGTATTTACATGAAAGGAATGATAATACCCAATCATCTGGCAGTTATTCTTGATGGAAACAGAAGATGGGCAATAAAACACAATCTAAATCCATGGGAAGGACATTTCTATGGTGCGGAAAAATTTGAAAAGTTCTTGGAATGGTGTACGGATTTGAATATACCTCAAGTCTCCGCATACGTTCTCTCAACGGAGAACCTTAATAGATCAGACAGAGAAGTCAAAGAATTGCTAAAACTGTTTCAGAGAGAACTAGAAAAACTAGAAGGCGAGAAGAAATCATTCTTAGATAAATACGAGATAAAAATGAAGTTCGTTGGAGATTTAACAAGATTACCCACGCCGCTTCGCAATGTCATGGGAAGGATAATGGATAAAACAGCAAAATACAACAAGAGAGTTTTCAATCTTTTAGTTGCATATGGAGGCAAGTTCGAACTAACGAGCGCCATAAAGATGATAGCCAAGAAAGCCATGGAGAGCGGAGTAATAACAGTGTCTCAAAAAACAATAAACAAAAATCTGTTCATAAAAGACGATGTAGATTTGGTTGTAAGAACTGGTGGGCAACAAAGGTTGTCTAATTTCATGCCTTGGCAGACCACCTATGCTGAGTTCATAGTTCTAAAGAAATTCTGGCCGGATATCACAAAAAGAGATTTGGTAAAGTGTATTGAAGAGTATAACAGAAGAAAGAGAAATTTTGGTTACTGATTCTTATCAGGTTTCATCAAGGGAAATGTTGTACACTCTCTTATAGACTTGTCCATTAGTAATGAGAATAATCTATCAGAAACACCGAATCCACTTGCCGGAGGCATTCCATATTCTAATGCTTCTACAAATTCTTCGTCATACATCTGAGCCTCTTCGTCCCCGGCCTCTCTCAGCTTTGCTTGTTCTTCAAATCTCTTAGCCTGATCAATAGGATCGTTCAGCTCTGAATAGCCATTTCCAGCTTCTGTGCCACCCAATATCACTTGGAATCTTTCTACCAGATTTGAATTATCTGTTTTCTTTTTAGCGAGTGGCGAAAGCAGGATTGGATGATTTATTATAAAACCTGGACCAACCAATTTTCTTTTACAATACTTCCATAAATTGTCAATCGCTCTTTCCAAGTTTATTGTTTTTTTATCATAATCTATTTTCAGTTCATCTAATTTCTTCAGACATTCTTTTAGGCTAGTTTTGTTTATATCGATGTCACTGTATTTTTTGATCTGTTCAGTAAAATCATAAATCTCCCATTTCTTACCCATGTCAACATCGAAACCACGTATCTTAAACTTTAGGGTTCCAAAAGTTTTCTCTGCAACATACTTGTACAATTCTTCAACAAGCTTCATAGAATCTGTATAGTCTGCATACCCCCAGTAATATTCTAGTTGATTATAATCCTGCGCGTGTTCTGGATCAATCCCCTCGTTTCTGAATATCCTTCCCAACTCAAAAATCTTTTCAAACCCAGCTACGAGCAGCTTCTTCTGCCAAAGTTCACCGCAAGATATTCTCAAATAAACATCAATATCCAAAGCATTGTGATGCGTTACAAACGGTTTAGCGTCAGCTCCGCCAGTCGTATTCTCAAGTATAGGCGTGTATACTTCTATAAATTCCTTTGAAATGAAAAAATCTCTCATGCTCTTCCAAAACAAATGTTTCTTGACTATCATATCCTTTACCTCAGGATTCATCAGAATATCCAGGTACCTTTTTCTATACCTTATTTCCTCATCTTTGAGTCCATACCACTCTGATGGTAATGATTTTATTGATTTTGTTAGAAGGGTTATTTTCTTAACAAGAATGCTCAGCTCACCTTTCACAGTTTTTATTATTCCACCTTCTACTCCCATTATATCTCCAATATTTAGTTTAGAGAATAACTTGTATTCTTTTTCTGAAACATTATCAGCACCTACAAAAACCTGAATCTTTCCTGTGAAATCTTCTATATGAGCAAAGCTAAGTTTTCCATGCCCTCTCTTAGATCTGATTCTTCCTGCTATAGATATATTAACACTTTCTATCTTTTCTCCAGGTTTGACATTTGAATAATTTTCTATTACTTCCTTTATGGAATTAGTTCTTTCAAATCTGTGAGCATAAGGATCAATACCCATTTTTCTTATCTCTTCCAGCTCTTTTACCTGAATTTTTCCTACCATTTTTCTCACTAATAATTGGTTTGATTAAAATATTTATACTTCGCAACATAAAAGAAAGCATATGATAGACCTTTACTTTTTATCAGTCTTGATATTCTTCTCTATAATAGCGATATTAATAATCAAAGACAGGAAGAACATGGACTTCAAATACTTCCTGATAATGAGAAGAACAAAAAAATTTAGAAACACCATAGACAAGATAGCTAACAAGTCAGTGTTTTTCTGGAAGATTGTTGGTACGGTTGCTGTCATAGTCTGTTTGGGTGCCATGATATTCGGGACCTACATGTTTCTTAACGTAACCTATCTTATTATCACAGGAGTTATAAAACAACCAGCAGCTCAGCTTGTAATACCTATTCCTTTGGAACAGACTGCTGTTGGTCCAGGATTCATAGGAATACCTTTCTGGTTCTGGATAATAATAATCGGAGCGATTCTCATACCTCACGAGGCATTTCATGGCATTATTGCAAGAGCTGAAAAAATAAAACTAAGAGACGTTGGTTTGATGCTCCTGCTTTTGCAGTTCATATCTATACCCATTGTTATAATCTATTTTATCTACACTGGAACCTTTGATTTTATGTTGTTTCTGATAGCACTTCTTATGTCGTTTCCAGGAGCTTTTGTTGAACCTGAAGAAAAACAATTGAACAAGTCTAAACTGATGACGAAATTAAGAATCTTCTCTGCTGGAAGTTTTATCAACATATTCATAGGACTTCTTTTGATATTACTAGTTCAAAATTTGTTATGGTATCCGAATGTTAATGGCGTATTGATAACAGGCGTTAATGAAACATCTCCTGCTGGCCAGATAGGCTTGAAGCCTGGTATGATCTTAGAAAGCATCAATGGTAAAGAAATAAACATAGACTTCTATAGATATTCTTCCATGCTTCTAACGATCCCTAAATCGAATACTGAAAATATAACATATGTTATTGCAGCTCAGAGCTTATTTGAGAATCTTGCCGATTATAAACCTGGGGACGTTGTTAAATTGAATGTTAACGGTATTAACTATGATCTAAAACTAGGAGAGCATCCATCGTATAAAGATTTTCCATACATAGGAATAACATCAAAAGCTTATACAAAAAATATTAGCCTTTTCTCTGTGGTATTTCCTCTTTTTGGATTGATGTCATTACTCAGCATTCTTGTAGGAACTTTTAACATATTACCCATATATCCTTTGGATGGAGGTCTTATAGTAAAGGGTATAACAGAAAAATATTTCAAGAAAAAAACAGCCAACAGAATAACAATGGCGATAACATATATTCTATTCATTGCTATTGTCTATGCGTTTGTCAGAGGTCTTATTCCGTTCTAAGGAAGAATCTTTAATTCTTTTACATTACTGTTTCTTATAAGAAGTTCTCTTATGATCTTTATGTTGCAACCCTCGCGACCTATGACAGAGCCTCTGTCTTCTCTGTTTATTGTCACAATTGCCTTTTCTTCCTTTATTTCAATCCTCAGGACTCTGCCTACCATGTTCTTAATGAATTCTCTATCGTCTTCAGCCCATTCAAAAACCTTGATTGGTTTGCCGAGCATTTTTTCAGCAGTCTTTATATTGTGACCATTCTTACCTATTGTTATTGCTATCTTTCCAGGGTTTACTAGAAAATAGACAATGCCAGAACAGATGCAATCTCTAACTTCTGTTCCGGTTATGTTCTCGAATGCTGTTATTACTCTTATAGTATCGTTATCAAAGTTTCTCATTCTTTTCACTTAAGATCGCTAAGCTTGCTATCGAAAATGGTTTACCGCAAAATATGCCAAGTTGTTTTGCTGTGCCATCGAATTTTTCCAGTTTGATTCCGGTTAATTTAGTATAGTGTTCTAAATCCTTTCTAACAGTTTCCGGACAGTTATTTGCTAATACAATTGTTTTTACCTTACCCAACTTTAAATATTTTATTGCCCTACTACTGCCTAAGATAACTTTGTTTTCTTTCACTGCATTCCTCACATCTTCTAACATAGAATCATTTTTTCTTTTTAATGTTTTTAAACTTATCGTAAACAAAGACTATAAGACATGATAAGAAATAATTATGATTCCAATAATATTTCTTTTTCATATTTTAGAATTAGAATTCCTGGCTTTTATTCTTTCTTGGGTCTGAAAACCAGTTTGAACATTCCAGTCCCGACAGGGACGACCTGGTTTATTATGACGTTCTCTATTATAGAATCTAGTTTGTCTACCTCTGCATTTATAGCAGCTTTGGTCAAGTGCTTTATAGTTTCTTCGAAGTTTGCTCTTGCCAGGACAGACCCTTTAGAGCCTGCAACTCCATATCTTCCTATGGCCTTTATTCTTCCATCAGAAGTCATGATGTCAGCGACAAGCATGATGTGTCTTGCATCAACATCCAATCCTCCGTCCTTCATAGTATCCAAAGCATAATTAACTATTGCCTGTCTTGCTGCTTCTATTCCAAAAGCTTTCAAGACTTCATGTATGTTATTCGAGAATACTCTTTTTGCATCTACACCCTCGATGTTTAAAACCTGAGAAAGGTTGCTCCCCAATGTGTTTAGTATCCAATCTTCCTCTTTCTTAACTACTCTAACCTCTGAAACATTTTTAACGCCTTTTATATGAGATTTTAGAATTCTTGATTTCAATTTCTGCAATTGTTTTATTGTCATTTCATTTTTTGGTTTGATTAGTATTTTTTCTCCCGAAGTTTTTATATCTAAATCCTTGAACAATGTTTTTAAAATCTCAATCATTTTGCTCTCTTTTACAGCTCTTGCTTTCATTTCCTTATAGTCCAAGGGAACTTCTATCCTCATATTCAATATGTCAATAGCAGGTTCTATCGCTATGTCATTTAACTGTGTTTCTTGAATTTCAGAGGCAACTTCATAAGCTTTTTCCATTGTGTTATACTTCTTGTTCAAGTAGATGGTCATCATAGGTGTCTTAGGACTCCTTCTGGCATCGAATATTTCTACTAACCTTGGCAAACCCATTGTTACTTTGATTTCAGAAGCACCTGCCAAGTGGTACGTACGCATAGTCATTTGGGTTGCCGGTTCTGATATGCTCTGAGCAGCCACAACTCCAACAGCTTCCCCAGGCTCGTAGCAACTATCCTTATAGACACTGATAATATGTTCTATCACCTTTTTCTTTTGTGCTTCTGTTAGTTTGAATTCCTTGAAAGCGACTTCTAGATCATCTATGATTTTTTGAGGCAGCACATCTTTTAGTTCGGATAGTTTCATTGTTTCACCTTATTATGTTTTGTATTATTGAATTAACATCTAAAAATCCCCAGTCTGATTTTGAAGGATCGATATTATCTTCTCCAGGAATGAATTGAATTATTATACCTCTATTGTCCTTAACAGTATAATTATAATCAACCTTCAGATCTTGCAATGCGTTCATCAATCTTCTCTCCAAATAACCGCTGTGTCTTGTTCTCAGTGATTTGTCCATAAGTGATTCTCTTCCGGATACAGCATCAAAGAAGAATTCAAACGGATTCAAACCAACCCTGAAGCTGCTTCTAGAGAATCCATGTGCTGCTGGAGAAAGATCTCCAACAGAAAAGTGAGATAGCGTTCTGTTTCTATATCCTCTACTTATCCTCTCACCTAGTATTCTTGACTGTCCCAAGTTGGCAGTTATCTGTGTTAGGTGCGTCATTGACGCTCTTGCTCCAGATTTTATCATTATTGTCGCACAGCTTTCCTTTATGTTCTCTTTTATTATTTTTTCTGCATCCTCTACGGATTTTGAAAGGGCTCTGAGTATGTGAGCCTCGAGACTTTCTCTTGAAGTGCTTCCAGGCAAAATCTCTATCTTGCCTTCTTTGTATATCTCAATAAGTTTGTCAACTTCTTTTTCTGAAGCAGATATCTGTTGTCTTATTTTTTCTAATACGTTTTCCTTCAATTCAATTTCATCTAATCCGATTGTGAATCCTTTTTTATCCAGATATTTTATTCCCATTGAAGAGACCCTATCTATGAATATATGAGCAACATCATTTCCAAACTCTTTTTCTATAACATCGATAAGCTTTCCATGTTCAGAACTTATCGCTTTCGAGTCTATGACACCTCTTTCTAACTTTCCATTTTTTATAACAACATAACCGTCATTAGGGCAGGTTCCTTTGACACATTTGTCGCATCCACAAACCTTTGCTTTAAATTCTATGTTCAAATCTTTTGGTAAGAGATAGCTGAACACCTCTTTTCCTGTAAATGTTTTTTTATCAGGTATGTCAGCATAGATTCCTATGTCAGCCAAGAGCTTGAAGGCTTCTTCTCTTGACAAAACAGTGTCTTTCTGCGTGAGCAGGAAACAGCCTGATATATGGTCCTCTTTGCAACCTATGATTGGTCCACCGAATCTTGGTGATCTTATATGTCTCTGTACTTCCATAAGCATCTCTGCTTCTGCCCTTGCTTCCTCTGTTTGAGGAACGTGTAGATTCATTTCGTCACCATCAAAGTCTGCGTTATAAGGTGGGCACGTACAAAGATTTAATGTAAAAGTTCTCCACGGTGTTACTCTGACTCTATGAGCCATTATTGACATTCTGTGAAGAGAGGGTTGTCTGTTGAATAAAACTATATCGCCATTCTGCAAGTGCCTCTCAACAAGATAACCAGGAGTTATTTCTTTTGCTATCTCTTCCTTTGTCTCGTCGGTTACCTTCTTTCTTTTTTCATCAGGTCTTACCACGTAGTTAATAGAGGGCCACGCTGGAGAATGCAAAATCAAATCTCTTATGTATTCCATATTGTTTTCCGTAACAGTAACAGGAATGGTTAGCTCTTTGGCAATAAACTTTGGAATTCCGACCTCGTTTATACTTATGCAAGGATCAGGAGAAATCACAGTTCTTGCAGAAAAGTTAACTCTCTTACCCGTTAAGTTTTGCCTAAATCTACCTTCCTTTGATTTCAATCTATCTGACAGAGTTTTCAATGGTCTGCCAGATCTATGCCTAGCTGCTGGTATTCCAGACAAACTGTTATCGAAAAATGTAGAAACATGATATTGTAATAATTCCCAAAGATCTCCTATAATGAAATCAGGAGCACCAATCTCTATGTTCTCTTTTAATCTTTGGTTTATTCTTATTATATCAACTAACTTGTGTGTTAGATCATCTTCGCTTCTCTCACCAGTCTCTAGCGTGATTGATGGTCTCATTGTAACTGGAGGAACAGGTAATAATGTTATTATCAACCATTCAGGTCTTCCACCCTTTAGTTTTAATTGATCCAAGTCCTCATCAGGTATCTTTTCGAATCTTTCCCTCAAGTTTAATGGGGTTAATTCTACAACCTCTCCTTTCTCTCCTGTTTCAAAGAAAGTGTACGGTTTCTCAAACTTTACCTGTCTTTGTTCTTCTCCGCAATAAGGACACTTCTTTATTGTGGTTGTTGTTGAAGTTGAAATAATTCTTCCACAACTTCTGCAAGTTGCTTTCAGTATTTTGTAGATTAACTTTGAGTATAAAACATGAATAATCGGTTTCGTTAATTCTATATAACCAAAATGCCCGAAGCAAGAACCCATGCTCTTTCCACAACTTCTGCATCTCAATCCAGGATCTATGACTCCCAGTTTCGGATCCATAACTCCTCCTTCCAATGGGAAGCCATCATTATCATACAACTCTGCTTTTGTTATTTCAGTTGTCGCCATTTTCTTTATCATCTGAGGAGGTAGAAGGCTAAAGTTTAAGGTCTCGATAGATCTTCCACTAGTATTAACTTTAGGATATATTAACATCGTTTTTAATTCATCCAACAATAGTTTGAATGCGTAAGACATCTCGATGTCATTAACATCACTCTCTTTACAAACAGGACAAATGTTTTTCTCTAGTTTTCTATCCCATATCGCGGTCAAACCACACTTTTTACAGAATGGAACAATAACTTTATCAGAATCGAATCTTTCCTTCAGCGTTAACACGGCACCATGAGCAATCAAGCAATCTTTTTCCATTTCTCCTAGTCTCAGACCACCTTCTTTGGCTTTTCCTTCTGTTGGTTGTCTGGTCAAAAGAGTCACTGGACCTCTTGATCTTGCTTGAATCTTGTTCGCAACCATATGATCCAGTTTTTGATAATAAATAATTCCGCTGAATATTTCGAACTCGAACTTTTCTCCAGTTATACCATTATAGAAAACTTCTTTTCCATCGCTTCTGAATCCTAAACCATGCAGAATCTTTCTCAAATCATTTTCTTCGACACCAGTGAAAGGTGTGGCATCAATCTTTTTACCGTTTAATGCAGCGGTTTTTGCAGTTAATACTTCTAATAATTGGCCAATACTCTGTCTGGATGGAATTGAATGAGGATTCAAAATAATATCGGGTATTATTCCTGATGAAGAAAAAGGCAGATTTTCCTGAGGAGCTATTAAACCTATAACAGCTTTCTGGCCATGCCTTGAAGCGAACTTATCTCCAAGCTCAGGAATTCTTAGATCTCTCACAGATACTTTAACAAGCTTATTTCCATTTGCTGTTTCTGATAAGAATATTCTGTCAACAACACCGCTCTCTCCATGTCTCAAACATATGGAGCTCTCTCTCATGTTGGCTATTCCAGACATCAACTCATTCGCTGATAAGAATCTCAGAGGAGATATTCTTCCAACCAGAACATTGTCACTCTCCACTTGAGCCTCAGGCGATAAAACACCATCTTCTGCTAATTTTGAATAATCCTCCTCGCTTCTATATCCTTTAACATCCTTGTCTGGAACAGCGATTTTATCTTCCTGACCTCCCCAGTATCTTTTTTCTTCAGCAGAATATATTCTGTAGAATATTGACCTGAACATGCCTCTCTGTATGGATGACTTGTTGAAGACAACGCTATCAAACATGTTATAACCCTTACTGCATGCAATTGCAACAACGACATTTTGCCCTGCAGGGTGGCCTTTGAGATCTATCACATCATTCATTTCGGTTTTTACCAATGGTACTTGTGGATAAATCAGAACATTTGATTTCGTATCACTTCTCAAAAAGAAATTAGGCTGATACAGACCTATGGACTGGCAAATCATTTTTGCTCCTAGATTTGACCTGTCTCCTCTGTTGTGTTGTGAAAAAGGCAACAGACTTGCAGGTATTCCAAATATTCCTATTGATGTTAGCTCCAAATGAGTATGAGAATTATTAATGTCTTTCTCGTTCAATGCAATCAAACAATTATCTTCTTCTTCCGTGTCCAGATATTCTATACAACTCATCTTGATAAGATCATACCAACCGATTTCATTGCTAGATAGTTTCTTCAGGTGCTCTTCCGTAAGTCTTGGTTTTCCTTCCTCTAATATTATCAGAGGTCTCCTAACCCTTCCAGCATCTGTGTTTATTCTTATCTCGTTCAGATCTGATACAAAACTTAGATTGATTTCTCTTGATATCTTTCCTTCTCTTCTTCTCTTTCTTAATTCTTCAATAAACTTTTGAGGATCAGCAGCATAACCTATGGTTATGCCGTCCAAATAAACATCACAACCCTCTTTATCCAATTTTATGTAAGACGATAATTTTTTCTTTTCGTTTTGAGTTGTGCCTGGAGTAACCTCTGCGAACAATGCCAAATGTTTTCTTAATCCTATTGTTGGACCTTCTGGTGTTTCTGAAGGACAGAAACGTTGCCAGTGAGTCGGATGCAACTCTCTTGCTTCAAAATGTTCTTGTGTTGATGTCAGTGGCGATAGAACGAGTCTCATGTGAGATAGTGAGTCAATATAATTCTTCCTTTCCAATCTCTGAGAAACACCTGTTCTTCCACCTATCCAAGCTCCAGTTGCCATGGCAGAAGCCAATTGATTTGTTACAACGTTTGCCTCAACGATTGTTTGGACTGGAGGTAGCTTTCCTCTCTTTGCCATCTTCTGATAATTATATTTTATTCTTGCGACCAGTCCCCATCTTCCAACAAGAATAGATCTGAACAATAATTCTAACAAATCCCCTGATAACTTGATTCTTTTATTACCATAATAATCCAGATCGTCTTCTGGTATTTTTCCTAATGCAAGTTTTATTATTTTGGTTATTGTTTTTAAAAGGTAGATTGCTTTTTCTTCTCTATTCTTAGGTTCTTGACCTAAGTGAGGCAGTAAATATTTGTTAATGATCTGTTCAACTCTTTCTTTCCTATATTCCTTCTGAACAATCTTCAGATGCTTTCCTATATACTCTAAAGCATCCTTTTCTGTTTGAACATCAGTCTCGTAGAGGTTAACGTAGAAATCATTTATTATTTCTTCGCTTTTCAAACCTTCGATTATCGCTTTATCCTTTTCAAGGCCTAGAAGTTTCAACAAAACTACTATAGGCAGTCTGCGTATGTTCGCAAAAGATATGTATATAGTTCCATCGTTCTTTCTCTCTATCGTATGTCTTTGGATGAATCCATTTCTTTCAGAATTTATTCTTATTAATTCTGTATAGTTTCCAACATTCTGTTTTTCAAGAATCATTCTGTTTGGAGCTATCTCTTCCATTAAGACTAATACTCTTTCAGTTCCATTTATTATGAAATAGCCTCCAGAGTCTTCCGGGTCCTCTCCTATAGATTCTAATTCTTCTCTAGACATCTTGCTCAGAGGACAGATTTTTGATTTGAGCATTATCGGTATCTCTGCGAGCAGAACATTAACAGGCTCTTGTTCAACCTTGTTTACAATCGGAACCACTTCCACGTAAACAGGAGCTGTGTAAGAAAAATCTCTCAGCCTCGCTTCCATAGGCAGTATGTCTCTGACTGCTCCTTCAGATTCTTTGACGCATGGTTTTCCAACAGATACCTTTACAAATTTTATTGTGAGATCTCCAATTTCTGGAACTTCTGGCTTTATCTCACCGATCTCATCTATTATTTTTTGCAGTCTGTTGTCTATAAAATCGTTATAGCTATCTATCTGGAATCTTACAAAACCTACATCATTCTTAAAGGTTTTCAGTATTTCTTCCATGATATCACTTCTTTATAACGATTCTATAATAAAGAGAAACGCCTGCTGTTTTTGATTTCCTAACGATCTTCAAAATATCTCCTTCCTTCGCTTCTAGTGCTTTTGCTACAGGATCCGACGTCATTATCTTTGGTAGATTTTCAGGTTTTATACCATATTTTTTCAAAACTTCATTCCTTTCATCTTCTTTTAATATAGTGTGCTCAGGTACCAATTCATGTTTTAGAATATTAAACTCTTCAGCCAACAAACCACCACATATATCCCTGCGTAGGAGTAAAAACTTTCAAAACGTAATTTTTATATTATTATCCAGTGTTTATAAACTTTACTGTTTGACGAACTTTTTACCTTTTCGCCTTTCTTTTAGCCTTTTTAACAGTTTTCTTCTTTTTAGGTCTTAAATGAGTTTTTGACATCGTCCTAGGTTCTTCTGTTACAACCTTCAGTTTAACATACTTTGGTTGCTGTGGTGGAAAATAAATCAGCATTGCAAAGCTGATCATAGAAACTGATATGAATAGCATACCCAATATTATTGCAGTTGGATTTATTGGAAATTGAATTATTGTCAAAAAGCCTACTATAATCAAAATAAAATTCAAAACTACTAATGAAAGCCTGCTCATAATTTATTTATAGAATGTTCTGCTTAAAAGTCTTTTGGTTTTTATCCTTTAGAAGTTTCATCAAGAACTTGATTAGTCATATTTTATTCATTCCTTTTTTTATATTTTTCTCTATCAAATTAATAACATCTCTTATTTCTTCTGAATTCTTTGTCTTATTTTTAATATCTTTTAATTGTTCCTTCATTTCTTTAAAACAATTATTCTGTTCTGTGAACCCTTCATGATATATTCCTACTATAAAAATATTTGAAACTTCGTTCGGTTTAAATCCTTTTTCTAATCTTAGTTTTATCATTTCTATCATGACATTTGAATGTAAATCAAGAATAGATTTTGATTGCTCAATAATTTTTGACAATTTTTTACCAGAAAATTCTATTTTAGGTTTAATATTTTTACCCATCCATAATAGCCTAGTAATCAGAAACTCATGATATTTTCCAGGTCCTAGAACTTTTTTATTTCTTCTATACTTTTCTGGCAATCTTTCAAAATACTTCCCAGGTCTTTGCTTTCTAGATTCTATTTTTCCCCATTCACTAAACAATTTTGGATTTTTCTCTTTCGTTATATTTTTTATTTTTACATAATTAGTTACAAGAGAATAGAAGTAATCAAAAGCTTTATCAAAACCTCTTTTTTTCATCACTATATCCGGTATAGGACAAGCAGCAATATCACCTAACTTCTTTATCACTGCCTTCTTTCCTTCTTTATCAGGTTTTTTAGAACTGATGTTAATAAAGTCTCTGGTCAGTTTCCCAGAACCCCAAATATCATCTCTGTTGTATTTTTCGTATTTCATAATTTTCATGGATTTATACCGACCCATTTGCATTGATCGTCTATGCAAGCATATCCTTCTCTAAGAGATTGTGTTTTACAATCAGAATTCACTGAGCACGAAGTTGTTTTTTCGCAGCCATTATTGCCGCAACTACATCTGTATAAAATTTGAGGTGTTGCACACATTTCACACATTGCTTTTACGCCAATCAAATCTCGCCTATTTTGAATTTCTTCTGCTTCTCTTAATGAGACGCATTGCATTTCAGAACTTGAGCTATCACAAGTTCCGCATGGCTCCAATCCAGTATAAGCTAATACGCAGTCAGAATCAATATTACAAGACTTGTCTAAAGGGTTTACTATATTTGTAATTAAAAGTAATGCTAAAATAATTATAGCTACTATAATCAAAATAATATATCTCTTTTTCATATAAGAAAATTCAAAATTCCAACTTATATACATTGTCTTTTTGTTAGGTAAAATACCCTCATCCCTCTGAAGAATAAGATGGGCCCAGAGGGATTCGAACCCTCGGCCTTCTGATTAAGAGTCAGTCGCTTTTGGCTTTCTTTCCGAAATCTACCAAGCTGAGCTATGAGCCCGTGAATTAAAATTAAGAAAGAGAATTTATAAAATTACTTCTTCCTGTGCCTTTTCAAAGGATGCTTCCATTTCCAGTTATAGTCAGCTAGTTTCTTAGAAGGATAGCCACATCTACTGCATACTCTTTTATTTAGATGAAATGAGTAAGATCCGCAACGTCTACATCTTGCGTGAGTGACTTTTCTATGTCTACCAAAAGAAGGAGTTCCTTTAGTCATTTAAATCACTTTTATGCTGGTGAGATGTAAATTATTGTGTCTCCCCTGATTAGAGCTGTACCAAGCTTTATTGTTGTCTCGTCCTTTCTCTCCTCGGCATTCTCTAGCCAAAGATTCAGGTGCAGATCAAAAGCTTGCAGGGTTCCTGTTATCTCTGCTCCATTCTTTAGTTTCAATATTACTCTTTTATCTTTTGCTTTTTCCAAAACGTCTAATGGTCTTGTCATGTCAATCAACAATTAAAAAACTCTATAAGAGATATTGTATGAACATATTTAAATATATCAGATCACGCAACGGACTTAAATCTTGAGCGTGGACTCAAGCTTTTCAGGCTATCTACAGATTTTAACGGAAATTTTGAAGACAAGTCCCATCTCAAAAACAAATAGCTTGAAATTGGTTCGGGTTCCGGGATCCAACCCACAGTGCCATCTCCGATGTTCCTCTCAACCATCGAACACACTCCTTCCACTATGGCATCATCATTGCCGTACACTTTTCCGTAGCCTTCCCATTCAAATTTGCCAAATCTATGAACTTCTCCAAGATAAAAACTGTCTTTTCCTTCAAGGAAATCTACAGAAGCAAATCTCAATGGAGGATTGAACTCCATGGTTATTTTTTCGGCCAGCTTTCCAAGCTCCTCTGCAATTTTACTGTCCTCGATTTTTTCTGGTACGCCTCCTCTTGCCAGATTTGTCAGATATGCAGAAATATCACTCCTCCTAGAATAGCTAGCGCAACATTTATTATCAATAATCATAAACCTGTAATCCTTGGCTCTGCCCTCTTTGGGAGTGACATAGCTTTGTATAATGAACGACGGGGATTTTTCTGTCGCAGCCTTAAAATTTCCACAATTTAGATTTTGGAAATCTACCAACATTCCACCCCCGCCGTAAGTAGGTTTAATCACAATTTCCTTTACCCCTTCCGATTGAAGACGCTCGAACGACTCATCGACCGAAAGTTTTTTAATAGAATTTGTAGCCACTACTGTGATTGGATCACCTTTCCTTTCTCTGAACATGGTCGTAGGGACATTGTACCCCTTCTTTCCAAGCATACTTAGATACATGTGTTTCATGGCAGAATCTGAAAAAGAATCGGGATGATCAATCACCAAGTTCATCGGAGGCAAAGCTTCTACTTTCAACAAGACCCTAGGCATCTCTCCTCTAGGAAAATATATGCATCCCTCTCCTAGGGAATTTAACGGGTCGAACAGAACAGTTACCCTTTTATTGTAACTTCCAATAAATCTATCAACATTGTTTTTTTCAGACTTCATAAATCTGTGTGATGAGTTAAGATTTAAATCTTTTACCATTTTGCGTACAAATACGGTAAAAAATTTAAATGTTTGGTTTATTCCAATCTTTTTATTATATGCCAACCAAACTCTGTTTTTATTGGCTGTGATATCTGACCTTTCTGTAAATTAAATGCAGCTTGCTCGAACTCTCTAACCATCTTACCTCTTCCGAATGTTCCTAGGTCTCCACCCTTTTTACCTGATGGACATAATGATTTTTCCATTGCTATTTGAGAAAAGCTAGCACCTTTATTCAGTTGATCTAAAACTATTTTCGCTTCCTGTTCAGTCTTGACAAGTATGTGAGCACAATGCACTTTATCTACCATAAAATCACCTCAAATTATTTGTAGTTACACTTATAAAATTATTCCACTGCCTATTATTCTTGGCAATATATCGTTCTGTGATGCGATTATGCAATGTTGATTCTTCCAGTAAGCAATTTTCTGACTAGACTTCAATACTAGCTCATCTTCTATTGATTCAACATTGCATGACACGACCTGAAGACCTACTGACAATAAAACAGAAATACCTTTCTTGATTTCCTGCTTGAAAAACCCGTTCTTCTTGAATCTTACTCTAAACTCAGTTGATTTTTCGATTTTTTCTCTGCATATGACGAAACCTCTTCTCAGTTCGTCTACTTCTATATCTTTGAGATTCAGACCTACTCTCATGCTTGCGCAAGCTTCTTGCAAGTCGTTGTCTTGCGATTGTATTCCTTTGACAATAACTTCCTTTTCTAATGGTTCAACAAACACTTTCTCATGCAGATTTATCTTTCCGCTCTTTATTATTCCTAGAATTACTGTGCCAATACCCTTCACATTGAAATAGTTGTCTATTGGTATCAGCAAAAAATCATCTTTCCTCTCTATTTTCGTTTCAAGAAGTTTTAATCTCAAACCATTCTCATCTATTATCTCAAACTTTTCAAGGGAAGTGTTCTTTATCATAGGTTGAATCACTTCTTTTACATCCGTTATTATGAAACCTTTTTCAAAGTTCATCTCATTCAAACCTATTATCATCTCACCTATTTCTTTTGTCAGATTCTTTACAACTAGAACAGGTATGTCTATCATGTTCAGAACCTGCAGCAATGAGCTTATCTTCTCAGAATTAGGACAGACATAAGTAAACACGCCTTCAGAACTGCTATGATTATAGATAGCCATGTCGTTTGTTGTTCCTTTCTTTCCCAGCCTCTTTGCTAGTTCCTGATCGCCAAATATACCTACTGTAAGATGCATTCATAATGATTGAACTATAAACGTATTTAAATATTATGATTTAATAATTCATAGTGATACGATGACGATAAGTACATATAAAAGTAGAAGAAAACCTACTGGTGGATTAAGAAAGAAACAGAGAAAGAAGAAGAAGAGAGATTTCGGAAGCGACTTCTTTCCTATAAAAATCGGAGAAAGAAGAAAGAAGGTCGTAAGAGGTCTTTCTAAGTTCAATAAGCAGAGATTGCTTCAGATAGACAAGGCTAATGTTTTTGATTCATCTACAGGTAAAGCGCAGGTAACAAAAATATTGCACGTTAAAGAGAATCCTGCCAATCCACACTTTGTAAGAATGGGTGTTGTAACTAAAGGAGCTATTATAGAAACGGAAATAGGACTGGCAAAAGTTGTTTCTAGACCTGGACAGCACGGAGTTGTAAACGCGATAAAGATCGAAGATAAGAAATAGTCCTACTCATATCTTAATGATTCTACAGGCTGTAAGCGCGCTGCTCTTCTTGCAGGCAATAAACCTGATAGTGCACCAATGAGAACAGAAAATCCTATGGCAAACAAAATCAGATTAGGTGAGATAACAGCTATAGACAATCCACCTCCAAATCCTCTAGGTCCTCCACTTAATAATCTAACTCCTAGTTCAGAAACTATACCCGATGCAATGAAGCCCAAGAAAATACCCATCAATCCTCCTATAAGACCCATTATTGAGGATTCAGTTAAATACATTAGAGTTACTTCAAAATTTGTTGTTCCTAAAGCTTTTAAAACTCCTATTTGTCTAGTTCTTTCCAAGACGGACATGAACATAGTGTTTGCTATGCCTATGGCTCCTACAAGCAGAGATATCGCAGCTATGCCTGTGAGAAACAAACTTAATGTGTTTGTGACAGTTGATATTGTCTGTTGAAGTGATTGAGATGACACAATAGAAAAATCTTTTGTGTCTTCGGTAACGTGTCTTAAAATTAGTAGTTTTTGTTCAATAGCATTTGAAGTGGCGTTGACTAATGATGAATCTGCTACCTTAACCTGTATGGATGTGAATTGATTCTCGATCACATTCTCAACGACAGTTCTCGCTGCGCTTACCGGCATGAAAATAGTGTTATCAGTACCGCCACCACCAAAACCTCCACCAGATTGTTGTAGTATACCAACTATTTTAAACAGTTTACCACCAACATTTATTTGAGTATTCACTAGCAATGGTTCTTTGAAAACGTTGTTTGCAACATCATATCCGATTACAATTGAATTCATGTCACTCTGCGTTAAGTATCTTCCTGAGTCTAAATTGGATGTGGTCATTTCTTTCCAAGCTAAAGGGTCAACTCCCTGAACTGATAAGGAAGCAGTTTCTGTTAGATAGGTAATACTTACTCTTTCAGAAACAATACCATTTACATACTGAGCTCCAGGAACCGCTTTTATGGTTTGAACGTCCTTGATAGTTAGATTTTTAGTTTCAGTCGAAGTTGCTCTTTGATTGAGTTCTCCAAAACCAAAAGCTCTACTAGAACCTGGAGAAATTGTGATTATGTCTGCACCCAAACCTCCTAATTGACTTGATATGACTTGTTGTGTGCCGCTTCCTATTGATATTATTGAAACCACTGCGGCAACACCAATGATTACTCCCAATATCGTAAGCCAGCTTCTGATTCCTCTGTGCATAAGGTTATTTAATGAAAATTTTACAATATCATTAAATTTCATTTCTTTTTCCTCGTTCTAATTTTAATTAGTACTACTATTACTATTATTCCTACAGCACCAATTATTATGTACAAAATACCATTACTAAAAGTTTGTGTCTGTGACCTTTGAGCAAATCGGTCTGTTATATTACCGAATCCGCTACTGAATTCAAAGCCAAATTGAACATTTTTCTGAACAGTTCTTCTTATACCGAGTGTATCTGTGTAAGAAACTTCTACAATAAGATTATTTCCTACGGTTGAATTGTTAGAGCTTCTTATAGGTAATATCTGAAAAGCTGCTAGAGTGTAATCTCCTGCATTTAGATTACCTAAAATTGTGGCAGATGTTCCATTTACTCTAAAATTTTGCTGATCAGGAATTCTTAATATTACAGAAGATGCAACTTTGGATCCTATATTTGCTATTGCTAAAGTTGTTGAGTCTTGTGCAATAACATCAAAATCTGTTCGTGAGTTTGATACCGAAACATTGTACGTCTGAACGCTATTGTCATTGCCGTAAGAATATCTTATTTTTATTTCATTTTCTCCTTCAACAGCATCTTTGTCTACTTTTAATTTATATTTTACCAAAAATGCGTTATCTCCTCTCTGCATTGCTGCAATTGTTCCGAGATCTTTTTTGGCACTCACACTAGGGTCCAAGGAGAATGGATATTGAGGCAATAATTCGAAGGTTACATTTTCTGCGTTTTTTGTTCCCCAGTTTTCTATTTTAAATAGCAAATTAACATATTCTCCTGTCACAGCTGACGTTGGGTTCTGATTCACGAAAGTTGTTTTCAAATAAACCATATCGGTATAGACAAGACCTGACGTTGTATTGTAAAAGCCTGAAACGCTTTCTCCTATAACTGAATTCAATAAAATACTTACTAGTACAACTGTATACAATATTTTTTTCATTTTTTATCACTCCTTATTATTTCGCCATCTTTTATTTTGATTATTTTTTTAGCATGTGAAGCAATATTTTGATCATGAGTTATGACGACGACGGTTTTTCCATCTTCATTAAGTTTTACAAGTGTTTTCATTATTTCGTCTCCTGATTTGGAATCCAAATTACCCGTCGGTTCGTCAGCAAGAATTATTGAAGGATCGTTTGCTAGAGCTCTTGCCAGTGCAACTCTTTGTCTTTCCCCTCCAGATAGTTGAGATGGTAGGTGTTCTGCCCTTCCTTCAAGCCCAACAGTCTTTAACAAGTTCAAGGCTCTTTCTTTTCTCTCCTTTTTGCTCTTCCCTATTATTATCATTGGCAACTCAACATTCTCAAAAGCATTCAGAGTCGGATACAAATTAAATGTCTGAAAAACAAAACCTATTTCTTTTCCTCTTAATCTTGCCAACTTGGAGTCATTCAACTTAGAAATGTCAATCCCATTCAATAATAACTTTCCATATGAAGGTTTATCTAAACATCCTATCAGATGAAGCAAGGTTGACTTGCCAGAACCGCTAGGACCCATTATTGCTAAGAACTCATTTTTCTTTATTTCCAAATCTACATTCTTCAAGGCTTGAACTTTAACTTCGTCCATCTGATAAACCTTTCCTACATCCTTTAATTTTATTATAGCTTCGTTCATACTATTTCACTTCTATTAAAGCGTCTAGAAAGATTACCTGAAAAATTATCTGGACCAAAACCAAAAGGTCTAATAATTCTGAAAGTAATCAAAATATAAAACAATATCATACCTATTATAATACCTATTACTATTCCTATCAACAAATATTTTGTTCGATCTTTCATAATTTCACGTCCTAAAATTATTTTTCATTGTTTTACTTATCAACTAAATTATTTAAATCTAATATGCATGTCTACCGATTTCAAGTAAATTTATAAAGTTCGAAACAGCATATTAAACTATTCTGAAACAACCTGAAACATGTAACAAGGTGAAACAATGGAAAAAACATACAAAAAATATGTCTTGATAATGATTTTATGTTTTTTATTTGGAGGCTACTCATTAATACTTTACTTGATGCAGGTCTATTCTATTCTTTGGCAAACAGAAACAGTGATAGGGATTAGGAGGGAAGGAGATATTTTTCCTGCGCCTATTTTTCCACCCGAATCAAAAGAAGAAAACAATTCAAACAGAACCAATATTTCTATGCCTAGAAGAAATTTTATTATTGCAAGTCCATCTTCATTATTATTTTCTCCATTTTCTATAGCATATTTGATTATGGGTATAATTTCTTTGCTAGCAGGTTTTGCTATCTGGAATCTGATCAGAGAAAAAGAAATAAAGACCACTAAAAAAGCTATGCTAGATGTATTCCTATTACCAGAAGAAAAGAAAGTTTTAAGCGACATCGAAAAATATGGTGGAACAATTACACAAAGTGAGATATCTAAGAACACTGGATTTTCAAGGGTGAAAGTTCACAGAATTGTAAGGAACTTAGAAAGAAAGAATCTGATAATAAAACAACAGTACGGAATGACTAACAAGATAGTGTTGAAGAAATAAGAAAAGGTTTTAAAAGTCGAAAATAAATAGAATTATAATAAAACTGTGAATTTTATGAGCGTTATAGAAACAAAGAACTTGACAAAAAAATATAAGGAATTGATTGCTGTAGATAATCTTAACCTTAAGGTTGAAGAGGGCGAGATATTCGGTTTGCTCGGACCAAACGGAGCTGGAAAAACAACCACTCTTCTAATGCTGACTACACTAAAACAACCAACATCAGGAACTGCAAAGGTAAACAATTTCGATATTATCAAACAACCGGATAAAGTCAGAAAGTCTATTGGAATAGTTTTTCAGGATCCAAGTTCTGATGACATACTTACAGGTTACGAGAATTTGAAACTTCATGGATGGCTTTACGATATGCCAGATGATTTGAGAGAAAGAAGGATAAAAGAAGTTCTTGAGCTTGTAGATCTTACAGATAGAAAAAATGATTTGGTTAAGAAATATTCTGGCGGTATGAGAAGGCGACTGGAGATAGCAAGGGGCCTGATGCATCATCCAAAGGTTTTGTTTTTAGACGAACCCACCTTAGGTTTGGATCCTCAATCAAGAGAATATATCTGGAATTATATAGAAAAATTGGCAAAGGAAGAAAAAATAACCATCATAATTACAACCCATTACATGGACGAGGCTGATAAACTTTGTGACAGACTTGCAATAATTGACCATGGAAAGATTGTTGTTTTAGGAACACCGAAAGAATTAAAGAAGAACCTAGGTGGCGACATAATTCGATTAAAGGCAAAGAACCTTGATATTGAGATGCTTGAAAAATTGAAATATGTTAAGAAGGTTGATAGATGCGACAGTGAAGTTTGTTTAACTGTTAAGGACGCTGACAAGCACTTGCAAGAAATTTTGAAAAAAGTTGGAAAGGTAGATTCTGTTGAGATTCGTTCACCAACTTTAGATGACGTCTTCTTGCATTATACAGGAAGAGCAATAAGGGAAGATTCACCTGAGGGTGGATGGGCCGAGAGGGTTATGAATATGAGGTCGAGAAGATGAGCGAGTTAAAAGGAATCTATGCATTGTGGTATAGAGAATTCAAAGTCTTCCTAAGAGAAAGATCTAGAGTAATCTCATCAGTGATCAATCCTTTGTTATGGCTTCTTATAATTGGTGGCGGATTAGGCTCTGCTATTTCATTTGGTGGAATAAACTACCAAACTTTCATTTATCCTGGTGTATTAATTCAGACATCTCTATTCTCTTCTGTTTTCTTTGGAGTCTACATTGTATGGGATAAAAAGATAGATTTCCTTAAAGAAGTCTTGGTAGCGCCCATGTCAAGAACTTCGGTTTTCATAGGCAAGGTAATAGGAGGTTCAACAGACACAATTATTCAAACTTCCATATTATTGATAATCGGATACATTTTTGTATATAGTGGAATAATGACTGGACTCAACTTTAACATTATCTCTATTTTAATAACATTAGCGTTTTTACTCGTAACAATAGCTGGAATGGTTAGTGTTGGCCTTATAATAGGATCTCAAATGGAGAGTCCAGAAGGATTCCAATTAATAGGAAGCTTTCTAATATTTCCATTGTTCTTTCTCTCAGGAGCTCTTTTCCCGATAAATAACTTACCGTCCTGGTTGGCTCCATTTGTATTCATCAATCCTATAACCTATTCTATCGACGGCCTAAGAGGAGTTTTGATAGGAATTAACCAGTTTAACGTCTTGTTAGACTTCTCAGTGATAAGTCTATTCTCCATAATAATGTTTCTTATCGGATCCTATGCTTTCAAGAAAATGAAAATCTAAAATAATACTTCAACTCCATTTTTCTTTAGGGCTTTTTTCACTCTGTTCGCTTGTTCAATACATTTCGAAAATTCTATCGAGTGCATTGACATTACCATCCCTAAGGGTTCTAATTCATAGGCATTCCTTACCTCTGATATTATAATGCCTTCTGTAAACGGTATTATATCTATCCATGGTACTGTTCCACTGCAAAATTCAAAACCATGATCATTTTCCCTTACATCGGAAAAATGCCAGTATTTCACTATAGGACCTAACTCTTTTACAGACTCTTTTAGATCATCACTCCCAAGAAGAATTTGACCGTGAGCTACATCATAACAGATTTCACACCCAGCATTGTAAGCTTCTTTTATCCTTTCTGTTGTATGGAAGTTGGAAACATTTTCTAGAAACATTTTATCTTTTATCCTTTTTTCTAAACTTCTAAGATTTTTCACTAGCGTACAAAAACTATCTCTTGATGGATTGCTCTGTGATGGATGTGCAACAAAGCCTAGCATCCTATGATCTTCACAGATGTCGCACAGAGTTCGCAAGCATTCTACAGTATTTTGAAGATAGACTTTTTTATCAGTTGAAATATCAAGTGGCATACCATTATATTCTAGCGGAAGAGGTTCATGTATACTCACATACAAATTAGGTATTCCGCTTATGGTTTCAATACAACTTTTTATCTCGCCTATATGTTTCTCTAGATCCCCGGCTTTAAGATGAATCTCAATTGCTTTTGGTCTGCTTAGAGACGTAAAATCATCGTTCAAAAAATGCATTTTCCTTCTTATTTCTCCAGAGTTCCAATGAGATTTCAAACCGTATGCACACTCATCCTGAGAGTATTTCAAAATTTTTATCATCTCTGGTGTCATCCTTCTTTCTCTTTTTACTCCTGGAGGTTTAGATTCTCTCATATATCTTTTGAAGAAACTGTACTGAGCACCAAGCTCTCTCATTGCACTCATTACATTTTCTTTAGTAGTTTTTTCTGTCATTGAAAACAATTATTCCATACTTTTGAAAGCATTTAAACCTTTTCTTAGAATTATTCTGTTTAAATCTTTTTTTGTTTATTATAGACTTATGGTTGATTTTTCTGTTCTAATGGATAAGTTCTACCATACACCTGCTGAAGAAATAGAAGAACTAGAAGAGCTCTTGCCTAGGGCTGCTGGCAAGATAGCTTATGGAGTTGATAATCCTAGTTTGTTAAGCAAAGTAGCTAAGGATGTTTCAGTTCAAACCACAGCAAAAGAACAGATTGAGAGTTCTCGCGAGCTCTCCAAACATCTTAAAGCGATCGATGTTGTTGCTTACAGACCACATATATTAGATTTCCTGGAAAGTAGTGCTCTAAAAAGTTATATACCTCACAGAATCTTCAATTTTTTTGATGAGAATGACTATCATGATAGATTTCTTAGGATTTGTGGAGAAGATATTTCAAAAGGAAGCGTAGAAGATCTTAAGACCCTTGTCAAATCTGGCTATGAACACGTTGTCTGGACGAATATCTGCGATAAGGCAATAAATAACTTCAGATACTCTGAGCGTTTGAGATGTAATCCGTTGAAACCTACTATTATTTTAGAGAAACCAGATTATCCTTCAGAGTTCTTTACAGTTCTGAGTTACCTAGAACAAGTTCTTAAAGATCAGAATAGAAAGATTTTCACTCCTCTTCCAGAAGAAAATAAAGAAAGAAAATTTCCTGAAAAATGTTTGGAAGAAGTGATGAGATTAGGTAAGCTGGAAAAAGTCGGCTTTGCCTCTATCAATAGGAGAAGCTTGCGTCAAGTTTCTGTCAATCTATTGAATAGTCTTGGACCAAACATTGCCTATGAGATAGAAGCAAATTACCTTGACAGGGAGATTGAAACCTATCTAGAAAATCTAAATGAAATAAAGGAACATCTTGTTGGAATAGGAGCTCGTAGAAATCTGGAAGTATTTAGAGGTCATGTAGATAGGGCTTTAGATTGTACCATGAACATTCCATCATCACGCGATATGTTTGGGATAATTTCTAATCTTGAAGGGAGGTTAAGAGATGTTAAAAGAATGAAGATGCCTTTCAGAAATCAATTGCCACAGAACCTACAAGAATATAGGTCCATATTTTTTAGAAGATCAAAAAATTATCTGGCTGCAAGCATTGATTTGGAAGCCATGTGTCATGCATCTCGTGAATTCCCATTTATCACGCGCCAGTATGAGTTTGAACCAAGTTTTTCTGAGTCCGAATCTAACATATTTGAAATGCCAACCAAGAATACTATTAGAGAATTGGCTAAAAAATTTAGGTTGAGTTCATCTACTCTTAAGAATCAACACTTGAAAACTGCAAAAATATGCAGAAGATCATTCTCAAAAGAAATATATAATCTTCCAGAAATCACTTAAAATTCATAGCCTAACTTCTCAAATATCTCTCTCATCAATAAACTGTCAATCTCTAGGATAGGACTCTCAGATATTATTGTTATATCGAATTTTCTTTTTAGAATTTCTTTGGCGAAATCAATAAAGTTAGGTCCAGCTTCTTTCATGGGAACATGATTCTTCTCATTGCCTCTGCCTATGCCAACTAGAGAATATTTTATTCCCGAAAAATGAGAATATATTTTTTTCAAATTCAAAACCTCTAATTTATCAAAGATTTTTTTATAATCTATCTGACCGCCTTGCAATGCATATAAATGGGCTGCATCTAAGTACGGTATCACGTGCTTTACTTTCTTGCAAACGTTTATTATCTCATCCAAAGTTCCCCATGACTTTTGCTTACCCATAGTTTCTAAGCCAAAATCAATGTTCCATCCATTGCTATCCATTTTATCAGATATATCTTTGCAGGCTTCCAAAACCATTTGATTTGCCCTTTCTTTATCTTTACCATAATAACCAGCATGGACAGCAACTACATTTGCACCCATCGCAACCCCTCTTTCTAAAGAATCTATTATTCTTCTCTTGCTATCTTTTATTATTTTCTCAGTTTCGCTGGCTAGATTCACGAAATAAGGAACGTGAATTGAAAGCTCAACGTCAAAATTTTTCGCAACTTTGCCAACTTCTTTAGCAGTTTCTAAAGACATATGTATGCCATGGGTGAAAGAAATTTCCATTGCTGACAATCCTAATTCTGCTACCTTTTTAACGCCTTCTATTGAAGAACCACAATCGCAAGAAATAGGAATGCCGGATGGACCCAAACGAATCTTCATTTAATCACTTTTTTTCTCTCCAGAACAAATCCTCCATAACATATCTGCCAGCAAGGCCCTCCCAACCGTTCCATAACTTCTCAGATTTTTTCAATACCTGTTCTTTAGAATGTTTCTCATCTCCGAACAAAACTTTGGAGAATATTTTCTGACTCCATACATCTAAAACGAGAATATCATGATACCTCAAACCTTCTGAAAGAATTATGTCAGCAGAGTAAGGTCCTATTCCTTTCAATCCCATTAGTTTTTCTTTTGCATTCACTTTATTCATTTTTCTTAATTCATACTCATTTATCTTCTTGTTTGCAAAACTCTGCGATATTGATTTAATATAAGGTGCTCTGTATCCAAGCTTGCAGTTCCACAATTCTTTCTCCTTTACCTTTGCAATTCTTTCTGGCTTGAAAAATACAAACAACTCTTTGTCATCAAACTTAACTTTTGTTCCATATTTCTCTAAAAGGTTTCTAAGCATTGTTCTTGTTCTTTTAACATTTGTGTTTTGCAAAACAAGCGATATCACCAACAATTCATATATGGAGTTCAAAGAACATTCTCTCATTCCGTAAACATACTTGAAAGTTTTTTTCAGTATCTTATCTTTCTTAGCTAACTTTACAAAACCAGAAATATCCTCATCAAAACAAAATCTCCAATTCAGCTCTTTTAACAATTCTTCCTTTTCTTTGGCATTAAGCTTTGATTCTGAATAAACATTCATTTTAATTTTTGGTTTGTTTACAGTTCCGGTAGACCACATCTTTATTCCAAAAATCCTATTCTTTAACCTCATAGTAAACCAATACTTTCCTTTTTCATAGGATTCTAAAGGTGTCTCAAAATGAGAAGGTTTATAACTTGCCTCAAAGTTAAAAGGCGATATAGGTTTTACACCTTCTGAAAAGATTTTCTTTAGTTCTTTCATTCAACCACTTTTCAAAATGCTTAACAGTTCTATTGCTCCTTTTCTATTGCCTCTTCCCACAGGAAAATAGCAAGGAAAAACCTTGTAAATCTTTCCATTAATTTCCTTGCTATCATATAAAATCAGGTTTTTTGATTCTTTCTGTCTCTTGTTATGTTCTGATAATTTGATAGACTTACCTGTTAATGCTTTGAATGGTATCTGACCAAAGGTGACTATCAACTTAGGATTAACTATTTCAATTTCCTTGAACAGAAGTGGTAATTTCTTTTTAGTGAGTTCTGAGTTTGGGTTCTCTGCGTTAGGTTTTGTACATTTGACAACATTGGTTAAATAGATTTTTCTTTCTATAAGAGAATTTAATAAAAAATCTATAGAATCTTTATTCCAGTTGTTTCTTATTCTTTTGGTTACTTCTTCTGATAGTATGTTGCTTTTGGCAAGTATGTCCCATACTTCATGAGTTCCGATAAAAGGAAATCTAGGCCCGTTATATTCCTCGGACGATGAAATATTTCTGTGCGTTGGATTTATGAAAATGAACATTAAAGAGGGACTATTCTCTTTTCCTCCGCCAAGTATGTGTTGAAGTTTGTTTCTGGTTGATTTGCAATCTTTACACGAGTCAACCTCTTTCCAAAGGTTTTCTAATTGTTTCATTCAACTGCCTCTATCAGGTTAAACTCATTTCCGTCAGGATCAGCAAACACAGCTTTCATTTCTCCCCATGGTCTTTTATAAGGTTCTTCTACAAATCTAACCCCTTTACTTTTCAATTCTTTACATATCTTTTCAATGTTTTTTGTTTCAAAGAATATGCAGGTTCTACCGCCTACCTTAACCTTATCCCAACCTTCTCCCCAAGATGGATCCGGAACACCTATATCGAATTCAATTTTACCTAGTTTCAATAGAACACATTTGAAGTCTGGATATTCTTTTATTAATTTCATACCAAGAATTTTTTCATACCATTTCTTAGACCTCTCCAAATCTGAAACAAATATTTGAATTGGCCCAAGTTTAAGTTTCATCCTAATTTCACTTCTTTAATATCTATCCAGTCTTTTGCAGTGTCATAGATTCCGAATGTGCACTTTCCACTGATTCCACTATGAATTTCACCAGGGTTTGCTAGAATAGTTTTGCCTATTCTTTCTGACTTTAAAACATGGGTGTGCCCATAAAAGACAGCATCATACCTTCCAGTCCTAGCCAGACCTTCTGCAAACTGATTATTATGACAAACAGCAATTTTTCTTTTATCTAATTCTATTTCAAGCAAATCCTTTTCTAGAGTGATATTCTTGTATTTTTTATTTGCCAAATCAGTTATCTCTTTTTGAGCACCGTCAACATTACCAAAAACAGCATATATCGGAAGACCAAAATCTGCCAGTTTTCTAAATATAAATGGTGCACAGAAATCCCCACAGAAAATAATAGCTTCAACATTCTCATTTTTTAGGTTGTTTAAAACCTTTTCTAAGTTCCAGATGTTGTCATGAATATCTGATAAAACAGCAATCTTCATTCAATCACACTCCACATGTTGTTTTGGATCAAACGCGGGATAGCATACCATAGCCAATTTCATTTTACCCTCCCAAAAGAATTTTTGGTTAGATCGGATAAGAACAGAGTCTCCTTTGTTGAGTAAAAATTCTTTTCCATCAATTCCAACCTTTCCTTTACCTTCGACCACAAAAGCAACTTCCTTAGAGATCTTGTTTATGACTCTGCCTTTGGTAGGATATCTTCCAGACAATTCTATAACAGCGAGATTAATGTCCTTGTCGTTATGACCATACTCGTAAGCTATGCAAAACGGACTGTTTACAAACTTTTTACTTTCTGATTTTTTGATTATCATGTAATTACCGCTGGTTTCTGATTATAATTATATCCGCAAACAATAATAAGATTCCTCCTACGATTGTTAGCAAAGAAGGCACTTCAAAGAATACTAGGAATGCAGCTATTATTGATATCAAGGGTTCTAGCAGCAAAATAATCGAGACGTTCTGAGCCTTGATATATTTCAAGCTATAGTAGATTATTATCCCTCCGCTTACTCCTACAATACTTATCAGTGCTATTACCAAAACAGAATACAAACTCGGTATAGAAACGTTAATGAAAAGCAGAGCTGGTGAAACCATTATCATGCCTATCAGGCTGCCTAGAAAAACCAAAGGGTAAGGGCTATAATCATCTTTAAGCTTTCTTCCTGCTATGCTGTTCATACCAGACGAAAATCCCATCAGGATGCCAACCAAAATGCCTATGGAAATAGTTGACTGCAAAATCTTCATTGGATCAAAAATTAGTATTATTCCAACTAGAGAGATAATAAATGCGATACCAATTTTTCTGTTTATATTTTCCTTCAACAAGAAAGGCGATAAAATAACAACAAATATTGGTGAGGTTATAAATCCAAAAACAGCGTTAGCTATCATAGTATTTGTAGTAGAGAAGTAAATCGCAAGCCATATGAGAGCTGTAACCATTCCTAAAACGAATAACCACTTTTTCTCTTTGAGATGTTTTAACTCTTTGAATGATTTGGTTACTTTTAGAATAGGCAAAAGTATCAGAGTAGAGGATAACATTAGAAGAAATGCAACTAAAATAAAATTGACATCTCCTATGAACCTATAAGCAAGATTGGTGAAACCGTAAATTATTGTTATTATGAAAAGACCTATGAAAGGCAATTGATTTTTCATTCAATCATTCCTTTTTCTTAAAAAATAACCAATTATTAGGTGGCTTGAACTTGAACAACACATAGATTCCCTTGAGTTTTTTACCGTTTATTTTTATGACTAAACCTTTATCAGTTTTTTCTATCAGTTCGTACATGCCTTTGTCCCAGATGATTACTTTGCCAGCTCCATACTGTCCTTCTGGTATGATTCCTTCGAAATCTTTATAATCATAAGGATGATCTTCAACTTGAATAGCCAATCTTTTTACGCCGGTTTCTAAAGGAGGCTCTTTGGGTATTGCCCAACTTTTGAGAACACCTTCCATTTTCAATCTTAGGTCCCAATGCAAATGCGATGCATGATGCTCGTGGACAACAAATATTGTTTCCTTAGGTTTTTTGATTGGAACTTCTCCTTTGGGTTCATTGGTTTTCTTGAAATCCCTTTTTTCCTTATATTTTTCTAAAGCCATTAAATCACAATTTCTTGGTCACACCGTTTTTAGGACATAGCTTATCTAAAAAACACTTGCTGCAATAGGGTATAGGCGCTTGGCAGATTGCTCTTCCGTGAGCCTTTAACAGATAAGCGATTTTTTTCCAATCATCTCTAGGTATTATCTTCATTAGATCCTGCTCAATCTCTTCTGGTTTTTTGCTCTTTGTCCAGCCCAATCTAAAGGATAATCTAATAACATGCGTGTCTGTTGGAATACCTTCGATTACATTAAACGCATTTATCAAAATAGTATTAGCTGTTTTCCTGCCTATGCCAGGTAACTCTATGAGATCTATCATCTTGTCAGGAACTTCACCACCATATTTTTCGACAAGAATCTTGCAAGCATTTATTATGTTCTTTGCCTTCATGCCAGCAAATGTGACAGAACTAATCTCTTTGGTGAATTCTTTCAGGTCAGCATTAGCATAATCCTTAGCAGTTTTATACTTACTGAAAATTTTGGGTGTTGTGGCGTTCACAACCTCATCCCTGATTTGTGCGGAAAGAATAGCTGCAACCATTAGTTCTAAAGGATTGGAAAAATTCAAGTAGTATTTAGCATTTGGATAATTCTTTTTCAACAGCTCTATTATTTTTAAGACAGTCATAGTCTCATTTTTCTTCTTCTTTAGGAGCTTCAGCTGGTTTCTGTTCCTCTTTCTTCTCTTCTGGAGGCTGGACTTCTATCTCGCCTTCGGACATTATGAACTTGTTTATCTTCTTGTCATAAAACCAAATCACTAGGGATGCTAACAAGTAAGAAGCTATTAACATAATAGCGGTTATAGACAAATCCAGAGTTGGTGGTAGCGACTCGAACAAAGATTTAATTATATAAACCCCACCAAAAAAGATGAACCCATCAGATATCTTCTGAGGTAAAACCAAAAATAATATTATAAATAGAATGATTCTTCTCCAATCAGGTTTTATCGGACTTAAAATCTGTTTAAAATTAATCTTCAGGTTTATCTTCATAATATCACTTTAAAGTTATTCTCATCATATCATTCGCAACAATGGTATTCTTAAAAAAAGGTTTGGCGGCCTTCAAAACTTCTTCGTTTGTTTTGTATCTTCCACTGAGATGAGTTAAGATTAGTTTTTTGATGTTATATTTTTTAGAAAGCTTCGCAATCTCTGAAGCGGACGAATGAGGTCTGTAAGCCTCTATCGGCTCTGCGAATGTCCCGTCATGAATAAGTATGTCAGCTCCTTTTGAAAACTCAAACAATGTTTTGCATGGCATCGTGTCACCAGAATAAACAATCTTTCTACCAATCCTTCTTTTTGCTATCTGCTCTAATCTAACAATTTTATTCTTTATTCTTATGCTACCCTCTTCTTTTATTTTCCTCATCTGCAAGCCAGTCAAACCAAACCTTTTAGCCTTTTTAACATCAATGTTCCAGTTGTCCCTTTCCTTTAAACAATAGCCTACAGCAGGAACAGAGTGTCTAACCTTTATTGCATAAATCTCAAAATATTCGTTTTCGAACAGTTTTTCAACTTCCTTTTCTTCGTCAGTGTCATGCGCCTTTATTTCAAATCCAATGCCCCAATAACTTAATTCGACTAATGCGTCTATGAACCTAGAAGCTTCAGGCCCATATACATACAAGGGTGTCTTTCTCCTAGAAAGGTGAAGACTTTCTATCAAGGGCAATAAACCTGCGAAATGATCCGCATGCCAGTGAGTTATGAATATCTTGGATATCTTCATGGGTGAGGTTCTAGCCTTTTGCATTTGTAGTTGCGTTCCTTCTCCACAATCAAACAAGATATAATCTCCCTTATACTGTAAAAGTATTGATGGATGTCTCCTGTTCAAGCTAGGGATTGCAGCTCCAGTTCCTAAAAAAGTTATGTTGATTGGTTCTGGCATAAAATCACTTTTTTATCTTATCAATTATTAAAACAATTAAACATCCCAAAAGATATAAAATGAATAGAATAAAGATGTAAAAAAAGAATGTCAGAGTGAAAAAATTAACATAGTCTTTCAATCCAGTTAGATAATTTTCATAAATGTTTAAAACAAACAAAACTATGTAATCCGCATTGTAAACAGACCTTACTATAAAGATTTCTGCAAAGAATATTAACACTAATACTAAGTAAATTATCATTTTCCTACAGTCTGGTGTAAAAAATTCTTTAAACGACATTCAGATCCTTTTCGAAATACTCTCTAATGAACACTCTAAAGTCTTCTGGTAATTTTTTCATTGCCTTGATAGCATTCTCTCCATAAGTTATCTTACATTTTTTAATGGCAGGAGCAATCTTGCTTGGTATGCCTTTTTCTAACAATTCCTTCTCTGATTTTTTAAACAAGTTCTTCAGGAACTGTAAGACTTCTGTGAATTTTGTCTCGAGTTCAACAATCCAATTCTCTTCTTCAAGAAAGACCTTCTCATTTTTATAATGCTTTAAGAACTCTTCTGCATGGATGCTATAAACATCCGGTCCTATATTTTTAATTATTTTGGGTATCTGCCATATTTCCATTTCAAATATTAGAGCGCATTCTTCATTGCAGTAAAAGTCACTTCTTAGCACCTTAAAACCATTCTGATTGAGCATTTTCTCTATTGACTTTGAGCATCTCTTCATTTGTGGATACAAGATATCTTCTATTGTTCTTGGTTTCTTGAAAGTTATCATATACCATTTTGTACCTCTACTTTTAATCTTCTTTGAGATTTCAGCTATAGAATAAGGTTTTATAGTTTTCTTGAAGAAAAACTCTTCTTTTGGATTCTCAATAAAGTCTTTGCAGGCCTTAACAAAGGTGTAAAACTTTTCAATAGAAACCGCAGCACTCACATTCCTGTTCTTGTCAACTGGGTCTATGACAACCAGAGGACTTTTGAACTTCTGTGAAGCACTCTCTTTGTTAGAATTATCAAAAGTTATAATATGATTTACTCTCCATTTAGAAGCATCTTTAACGCATTCCATGAAGCTTCCATATTTTATAGTCAACAACTCGCAGAGATAGCCGGAAAAACCCAAGGTTTTCACGTCAGCTCCATAACATTTGTTAGCTATGCAGAATTGCTTTAGTAATCTAACCTCGTCAGGGTTCTTAAGGTTCTTTTTTACAAATTTCACGTGGTGCGGGGTTCTATCAACCGCAGATTTTATGTTTTCAGGGTCCTCTATATCATAACACGGAACTATGTCTATTTGAAATTTTTTTACCCAACCCCTTAGGTATGGATGTTCAGCAAAAGCTATTATGTGTCTTCCTTTAAGTTTTTTTATTATGTTCTTTGCAAGCCTAAGACCTTTTTCTTCAAGCTCTTTTTTGGACATGCTCCGGTCAAAAAGTAAGAATAGGTCTAACTCATATTTCTTAGCTAGCCAAGTATCCTTCTCAACCGATCCGCAGATTATTGGCTTTGTTTCATCTGATAATTTTCTTGATGTTTCTAAAAGTTTTTCAATAAAGTTATCCATTTCCTTTTCCTGGTTTTCATCAGGCTTAATCGTCTTAAGAACCTTATTTAGATTCATTTGTACCGATTAGATTTATAAGTAAGGAAGTAAATAAAGTTTTATGGTTAATATGCTACCTTTAGAAGAGTTGTGGGCAAGCATTTGGTATAGTTTTGTATGGGGTTTACCAAACTTCCTTTTGGCAGTAATAGCTTTGCTTTTAGGATTTTTGATAGGTAAGCTCTGTGGATGGTTAGTAAAGCAATTCTTAGTCAAGATAAAACTAGATCAGTACATATTCGAAAAAGACAAGTTTAAAATGAAACTCTCAGACATATTTTCAGTCTTAACTAGATGGATAATATATCTTCTATTCATATTGATTTCAGTGCGCTATTTAGGAATTCAAGAAATAACAACACTTATTGAAAGAGCAATAATATTCCTAGCAGGAGCAGTGGAAGCAGCGATTATAATAATAGTCGGTTATAGCATAGCTCTCTACATAAAGGAAAAGGTTATGCATTCCAAGACCTTTTATTCAGAGATAGTCGGAAACGTAATATTTTTCCTAATAATCTATGTTTCAATAGCAATGGCCTTGCCGTTCATAGGCATAAACACAGATCTGATCAATTGGATACTAATAGTGATACTGGCCTCGTTCGGTTTAGGAGTAGCTATCGCACTAGGACTAGGACTAAAGGACATAGTTCACGACATTGCCGCAGACTATACCAAAAAGTTTGGTAAAAAAAGAAGAAGATAAGAGAGTTCATTATGTTTGTAAAAGAAATAATGACTGCTAATGTTAAGACTATTAGGCCTGAGGATACTGTTAAGAAGCTTGCAGAGGAAATGGTCAAGAACAAAATAGGTTCACTAGTGGTTGTTGAAGGCTCAGGAGAGGTAGTCGGCATAGCTACAGAGAGAGATATTATTGAAGACATAATTCTTTTGGGTAAGAGTCCTGAAGAAATCAGAGTTAAAGATGTAATGACAAAGAATCTGATAACAGTTAATCCTAACACTACATTAGAAGAGGCTGCGGACATTATGGTTAACCACAAAATAAAGAAACTTCCTGTAATCGATAGAGGGAGACTCGTCGGTATTGTCACAGCCACAGACCTCATAGCCTATGAAAACAGACTTGTTGAAAAAATATCAACTCTTATAATGTCTTCACCTTTGAAGAATATAGGCGGCTAACCGTAAAAGTCCTTTTCTCCAGATTGATATAGCCATATAGCAATATCTAGTTCCTCTGGAGGTATTTTTAATTCCTTTGATAACTCCAAGAATTTGTTTTCTAATTCGGCGTATCTCTTTTTTGTCAAACTGCCTTCTCCATCGTATTTTCCGACCTTTTTAAGAAAGTTCTGTATGTGTACGTCGATAATCGGCAGCCCTTTAAACCCGATGTTCCTCATAAAGTGGGAAGACTCCTTGGGTCCCATGCCATTTATATTATCCATAAGCCATTTTCTTAATTCGTTTGGATTAGTTTTTATCACATGTTTTAATTCCTGAAGATTTTTTCTCGCTTCGATTATTCGTTGGGCCTTTACTTCTGGAAATCTAACACCTTTCAAATAGTTCAGCAACTCTTTTTGATCCGCTGTAAAGAGTTTTTTGTCAGTCTTTAGTCTATTAATAGTTTCTCTGCAGTTTTTTGCTCTTGACTGTGGTGTACAGATACAAAAGCAGAGTTCTCCAAACAAACACTCATCGTTTTTTATGCCACAGCTATTGATGAAGCCTGCTATTCTATTTTTGTTATCTTCATAGAATTCTAAGAGCTTATCTATCTCAGGGTTCATGATAACCAGTGGTTTTTTAAAATTCTTAAAGCATAAGATTCTTATGGAAAATATAATTGAACTGAGAGATGTTTGTAAAGATTATGGAATGGGCGAAGCTAAGATAAAGGCTGTTTGTGAAGTCAACCTAAAGATAAAAAAATCTGAAAGTATAGCCATAATGGGACCAAGTGGTTCAGGGAAATCTACAATGCTTCATCTAATAGGCTGTTTAGACAGACCATCAAAAGGTAAAATCTTTATAGACGGTGTAGATGTTTCTAATCTAAATGAAAGTGATTTAGCTCGTATAAGAAGGGAAAAAATAGGTTTTATATTCCAATTTTTCAATCTTATTCCATCGTTTACAGCTTTAGAAAATGTTGAACTACCCATGATTTTTTCAAAAAGACCAAATCGTAAAAAAAAGGCTGAAGAGCTATTAAAAATGGTAGGTTTGCAAAATAGAATGAATCATCATCCCAAAGAACTCAGTGGCGGAGAAACACAGAGAGTATCAATAGCAAGAGCTCTTGCAAATGAGCCGCAAATAATATTAGCCGATGAACCAACAGGAAATTTAGATTCCAAATCCGGAAAAGAAATAATGGAAATTTTAAAAAAACTTAATAAAGAAAAAGGGGTAACTTTATTAATAATTACACACGATAGTTCAATAGCAAAACATGCTGAAAGAATTGTCAGAATAATAGATGGTAAAATTAAAGAGTGATATCATGAAAAAAATAATTATTTTAATATCATTTTTACTTTTAGTGGGGATAGCATACGCTGTTAATATATCTTTAACAGTTTCTTGGGCGACATCTTCATCTGTAGTAAGACCTGGCGGTAGCCAGATAATTTACCTAACCGTAACCAATCCTGGTTTGGATCTAAATTCTGTTATAATAACAGCAACACCAGGTCCGTATTTACAAATGATATCAGGCAATAAAATAGAACTTGGAGACATGCCTGCTACAACAACTCAACAATCCTCAATATCCGTAAAAATCGATGAAAGAGCTAAATCTTCTGTTTCTTATGTTTATTTAGAGGCTAAATATTATTACAGCAATTCTGAATACAAAAAAACGTTTTATATACCTGTTACAATTAAAAAAGATCCTATCTTAGAAATTACTAATGTTAAGTTCGATGATACACCTGAACCTGGAAAAACAATCTCATTATCTTTTGATATTTCTAATAGAGGTGATAGTGTTGCAAGAGATATTAATGTTAAATTGAGTGGGGATAGCCTATTTACAACACCAGGTTCAACAGGAGAAACAATAATCAACGAGCTTGGTTCTTCAGAATCTAAAAACCTGAATTTTTTAATAACCATAAATCCAGAAACCGATATAGGAATAGAATCAATTCCTATTACACTTTCTTATTATGACGATACAAAGGCGAATAATTACACGGAAACGAAAAACATTGGTTTAAAAGTTTCAGGAAAGGCTGATTTTGTTATAACAGTAAATTCTTATAATGGTTTTTATTATGGACGTCAAGGCAAAGTAACCATATACATAGCGAATCGTGGTTCAGCACCAGCAGAATATATATCAATAGAAGCTAAATCAGATTTTGGTTCTAAAGAATTTTATATAGGTAGCCTTAGCCCTGATGATTCAGAAACAATAGAATTGCCTCAAGATTTAACCAAAGCTTCAGGTAAATATACTGTTTATTTGACTCTAAACTATAGAGATAAATTTGATAATAATTATTCTTTTGAAAAGTCAGTTGAAGTAGTGCCTACCAATGCACCACCAGACTATAATTTTGTCATTATTGTTGCGATTGTTCTAGCAGTTGTTTATTGGCTCTATAGAAGAAGAAAAAAGAAGTGATTTAATTGATTAGAGAAAGTCTAAAAATATCTTTTGATAGTTTTAAACATAGAAAAATAAGTTCGGCTTTAACAATGTTAGGTATTATAATTGGAATTGCTGCTATCATAAGCTTAGTTTCTATAGGAGAAGGTTTAAGATTATCTGTTTCAAAACAACTAGAATCTTTTGGTTCTGATAAAATAATTGTCTCACCATCAAGTGGGGGAGGCTTTTCTCCTGTAGGTTTTTTTGGAGAGGGTTTAAAAGAGGAGGATGTTAAAAGGATTGAAAATATAAACGGAGTTAAAACAGCAGCTGGTGTTCTTTTCAAATCACTTCCAATAAAATATGGAAAAGAAACAAGAACCACGTATGTTATAGGAATCAACGCAAAAGAAGCAGAAAAGATTTTTACTGAGATTCAGGCTTACGAACTGAGTGAAGGCAGATATTTCAAAGAAGGAGAGAATAATGTAATTGATATAGGTTCTGCAGTTGTTAAAGATATGTTTGAAAAGGAAGTAAAGATGGGAGACTATATAACCATAAAGGATAAAAAATTCAAAGTTTTAGGCGTTATGAAATCATCAGGGAGCGGTCAAGATGATTCTCAAATATATATGCCACTAGCAGATTTAAGAGATCTTACAGGTGGTGAAGATTCTTTGTCCATGGTATTTGTAAAAGTATCTGACGCTTCTAGAGTTAATGACATTTCTAAAACTATAGAAGAAAAATTAGATGATAAATATGGTGAAAAATCATATTCTGCTACTTCAAGCCAGCAAATGGCTGATAGAGTTGGCTCTATATTTTCAATATTGTCTTTTGTCTTAGGGGGTATTGCTTCAATATCTTTGGTGGTTGCAGGCGTAGGTATTTCTAACACAATGTTTACCTCAGTTTTAGAAAGAACAAAGGAAATTGGAATAATGAAAGCAGTTGGAGCTACAAATTATAACATAATGGAAATATTTTTAGTTGAATCTGCTTTGTTAGGATTTTTTGGAGGAGCAATAGGTTGTATTATTGGAACTATTTTTTCTCAATTAATTTCTATTTTTGCTGGTGGAATGCTACCAGTAGAATTTAACACTGTTGTGACAACAGATATGATTTTAATCGGTTTATCATTTTCCACCCTTGTTGGTATTATATCAGGATTAGTTCCTGCTAGAAAGGCTGCTAAATTACAGCCTGTAGAAGCTTTAAGGTACGAATAATCAGCTCTTTGTCTGCATTAACATTTTTCTTCCCATCAATATCCAATAAATAACTTCTCCGCCCTGCGTTATCTTATTCTTTAGTTCTTCTGGTATCTTAGATTCAAATGTCTCATAAGTTTCCATGTCCATTATCTGAGCATTATCTCCTGTTATAGCAACCACTTGTCCGGTCTTTTTCTCTACTATTGGTATCTCTATTTCTGTATCAGCGGGCTTTACAATCGATCTTCTCCTGTTGTCAAATATTCCAATTGTTTCTAGCCTAGCTTTTGCTCCTCCATGTTTCCCTGGAACAGAAGTAGTTACGCTTAAAACCTTGCATGGTTCTTCATCAATGACAACATATTTTCCAGGTTGCAGATTTTTCATTGCAGATCTGGTGGTTACCATGAAAGAATAAGGTAAAAACAGAAATATAAACTTAAGCTAAAATTAACTCTTTTTATTCCTCTCTTCTTTTTTGTATAAAAGAATTTCTAAGGCTATTCTAATCAATTCAGAATCAGATTCATGATTTATACCCAAATTCTTCAGTTTTTTATATAAGGTGTCTGGGATCGTTAAAAGTATTCTTTTGCTCATAAGTTTCTTTATGTTTTTTATTATAAATTTTTTCATATCATTATTCGTATATTTATGTATCAATTAATACTACTTTCAATTAAAAAGTATTATTTTATCGATTATTTGTTAAATATATGCTAAAATATTACTGTCTATGTTTTTCCAGCGATAAATCTTATATCTTCTTTGAGAATAGTCTTCCTTTTAGCGTGTCTGGCGGCTTGAGCAGCTTCCAGAGCCAGTTCATGACCTAATTCTTCAGTAATTTTAGCCAATTCTTTTATGGCATCAGCAGAAATCCTATAGATTCCAGCTTTTCTGGCTATCCTCTCTACAGGTGCTAAAGGCAACATAAAAATCTGCTATATATTTAGAGGCAAAAGCCTTTATAAGATACCGAAAGCTTTAAATAAGACAAAGGTATAAATATTTATTGTCATATTCAGATATTGTTACTACTGTATGGTAAATATGGTGTAAAAATGATTGACTATACCGTACTTAAGATAAAAAACGAAGGAAATTGTCAAAGCTTGTGTGAAGCTAAAGGAAGACATACTCCTTATACAACTGTAAGTAATTCTGGAGCATATTCAATAGTAATAACACCTACTCAATTTGCTCCGTATTTTATAAATTTTGCTAAAAAAGAAGAGTCAGATGTAAAAGAAATACTTCCTTATAGGAGTATGGTCGATTTTACTTAATATGTGATTAATATGCCTAAAATAGATAAGAAAACTAAGGTTTGTCCTGATTGTGGTTCAAGATACTTTATGGAAGATAAAACAAGGGGAGAGGTTGTTTGTGCTAAATGCGGTTTAGTTCTGGAATCTGACATAATAGATACTTCTCCTGAGTGGAGAGCATTTGATGAGGAACAGATATCAAAAAGAACCAGAGCAGGAGCGCCTTTAACCTTTACAAAACACGACAAGGGTTTAACAACCGAGATAGGAAGAGGCAGGGGCGAGTTATTCAAGGTTATTCCTTCTAAAAGAGCTCAATATTATAGGCTAACAAAATGGCAAAAAAGATTGGTAGAATCAAAGGATAGAAATCTTTCTTTTGCATTATCAGAATTACAAAGACTTGTTTCATTTTTAGGTTTGCCAAAATCTGTACATGAAGAAGTAGCTAAGAATTATGAAAGAGCTGTGGACAGAGGATTGGTTAGAGGAAGATCAATGGAATCTGTGATATCAGCTTTGCTATACACAGTTTGTAGAGAAATGGGAACTCCAAGAACTCTTGAAGAAATAGCAGAAGCTTCTGGCGTTGAGAAAAGAGAGATAGGGAGAACATATAGATATATAGCCAGAGAACTTTCAATGAGAATTCTGCCAGCTTTGCCAAGTGATTATATTCCAAGGTTCGCTTCAATGCTTGGTCTGAGTGATAAAGTTCAGGCAAGAGCAATAAGATTTTTGGAAGAGGCTAAGAAATACGAGGCAACAACTGGCAAGGGCCCTACAGGTGTGGCCGCAGCTGCTTTGTACATTGCCGCTGTTCTTGAAGGCGAGAAGAGAACCCAGAGGGAGATTGCTGATGCTATCGGAGTCACAGAGGTCACAATAAGAAACAGATTCAAAGAACTAGTTCAAAAACTTGGCTTGGAAGAAGAAGTCGAGAAAAAGGTTAGAGAAGAGTACTCAGAGAGAGAATCTAAATTGAAAAAGTTGAAAGCTAAGAAAAAATAATTAAACTCCTAGTTTTTCTTCTAATAATTTTAACCTAACATCTATTGTTTCAAGTTTCTGAAGAATAAGATCCATTTTATCTTGATTTTCTACACGTTTTTCTGGTTCATTCGCCATGTCTAAACCAGGATAGTTTTCCCTTGGCGGTAATGGGGTAGCTTCTGGTTGTCTTATCCTAAATTTTTCCAGATCCTCTGGAAGCGGTTCTGTTACCTCTGTAGGAAAATCTTCCTCTTCTTTCTTCTTTCTTTTTAGAAAACCTAAAACCATTCATATCACCTTATTCCTAATTCAGTCTTTATTTCGTCTTCAAACTCCTTTAAACGTATAAGTTCTCTTTCTATATATTTTTTTCTCTGGTTACCGTAAAAGAAATGAGAGTATGTTTTAATCAAGGCTTTATCAAATGAATTTGAATATGGAAAGCTTGTTTTAATATAGGGATGAATCATTATAGTAACATAACCTTTCTTGTCTTTAACATTCTGTTTTCCTTGAGCCTTTACCATTATCCAGACTGCTGTCTTATTATCTTTTTTATCTTGTCCTCTCCATATCGCAAAAAAATCTACTGGATCCCCAGATCTATCCCATTTAAAATCATCTTCATAAACATTAGTTGATGACATTTTAAAAATAGATTTTAATAAGCTAGGAATTAATTTTAAAACTTTTGATGGATGATCTCCAGAAAAATTTATTATCTTATCATGTTCCGGTGAAAAAACATCAGCCATTAACGTTAATTTCTGTGCCATCTTAAACCCTTGTTAAGACCTTTATCTGATCGCAGAACAAAGATAGCATTCTTCTGCCTTCATTCAGGTATTCATCTTTTTTGCTGTTGTAGAAGACTGTATGCCAAAACATTCTTAGGACTTCGTATAAGAGGCTTCTTTGCCAATAGGTGTCCTGCGGATATTCTGTTCTCAAAACCCCTTCGACTTCTATCTCTGCCTTTCCCACGCCTTTAGATGACTCACCACTAAGTTTGACTGTAATGAAATAGTATGAAAATTTATCCAAATCCTTATTCAGTTCCCAAACCATCTTGAATTTCTCTGGATCACCCTTAGACCAGGTGTATTCTTTTTCTTGAATAGCATTCTCATGAACTCTGAAATAGACAACCAATAAATTGTATATTTCCTTGTGGAATTTTTCTGGAATTCTTCCAGAATACTTTATCTTAACTATATTCAAAGGTTTAAGCAAATCTTCTTCTATCATTAATTTCGTTCTTGCCCATACCATTTTAATCTCAACTAATAATTAGGATAATCGTTTTTATAAACATTGCTTTAGTTGAACCGAATAAATAGATTAAGCTTTAAAAACTTCGGTTTTCTAAAAGATTTGTATGGCATTTCTAAGGACTGCTGCATTGCTAGGTTTATTAACAGCGATTTTCCTATTTGTTGGTTTCCTTATTGCCGGAACTAGTGGAATGACAGTTGCACTGATATTCTCATTGCTGTTGAACCTTTTCACCTACTGGTATTCCGATAGAATTGTTCTATCAATGTACAGGGCAAAACCAACAAATGAGAAAGGATTAAATTCTATTGTGGAAAAAGTTGCGAAAGAAGCTGGAATACCCAAACCTAGAGTCTATATTATTTCTACAAATTCTCCTAACGCCTTTGCAACAGGTAGGTCACCAAACCACTCATCAATAGCTGTTACGCAAGGCCTTTTAGACAGATTGGATGACGATGAAATAGAAGGTGTCCTGTCTCATGAATTATCTCATGTTAGGAATAGAGACACTCTGGTATCAACAATGACAGCAACTATTGCAGGTTCGATTTCATATCTAGCACAGTTAGCATGGCTAGGGATGTTTTCAAGGGACAGAGAAAGTGGCAATGCTATACTCTTTCCTTTGTTGATATTCGCTCCAATAGCAGCAATGCTAGTGCAACTATCAATCAGTAGAGGAAGAGAGTTCTTTGCCGACTATACCGGAGCTATGATTTCTAAAAAACCATTATCATTAGCTTCTGCTCTGGAAAAAATATCCTCTTATGTTGAAAGAAATCCTCTTAGAGGTTCTAGCGCGACATCTCATCTATGGATAGTAAATCCGTTCAAGGGAGATAGTTTTGCTAGAATATTCAGCACACATCCATCAACGGAAGAGCGCGTTAAGAGACTACGGGAAATTGCAAGAAAAATGAAATGAAAATTTAAAACTACCAATTAGGCATCTTCCGTCTGAATTTTTATATAAACTTTGTATAAATTATTAATATGATTATCAAGGTAGTTGGTGCAATTTTAGCTTTCGTAGGATTTTTGATGCTAAAATTTTTCCCAGGCCTTTCAGATCATCAAAGAGAAGGATTCGCTTTGAGCGGAATTTTGATAGGCATAATATTAATTTTAGTTGGAATAGGAATGATTTTTTTAGGTTGATAACATGGTTGATAAGCCGATATTCGAATTAGCAGGAGAACCTGGAGCTATTGCTTACGTCACTGAGAGTAGCGACGATTCTTCTACGTTAGGCTACTACCTGTGCTCAGGTCCTGTAAAATTGCCAGGAGAAGAAGAATCTCAAAATAGATATTTTAATCTGAACTTCACCGGAACTCCAGGAACAGCATCTTCAATATATTTTGCTTTAATGTTTCAATTGCCAAAATGGGGTTGGCGTGTTGAAAAAGCTGATGAGTGGATAGAGGTCTCTCCAACCCACAAAGAATATTACGAGAGGACAGTCACAAACAAACAGATGTTAGAGTCAACTATCAAAACTGGCTTGGCTAATGCTGCTCAATCTGTTGCAGATTATGAGTTGATGAGTCATGACGTGAGGAAGTATCAAGAAATACTTACATATTTTGAGAAGGGCGACGAGCATCTTTTGAGGTCGATGTTTATTGATCAGGTCGATATTCATACAGACTTGTCAGGACAACCTATATCTTTGAGAAGCATTGTATCCAAATGGCCGACGATAATTGCTGATTTTATTAGACTGACAGACGAGGATACAGATCCAGGCAAAATTGCAGATAAAATTGATGTTTCGAAAGCAGAAGGAGTTATACTCGCTACCAAGAACAAACTATACAAACAATGGAAAGATATGTTTGGAAACGCTGCTAAAGAAAGATACCAATTTTTAAAGGGATTGGTGAAGGCTAGAAAAAAATCAATCGAAGAATATAGAGAATGGCTAAAGCCATATATAGCAAGGTTCAAAATGACAAAGATAGGTGCAGAAAGATCTGGTGTGAGACCTAGAGCGTTAAGATCCTTTTCAGATATAACTGGAATGTCAAGTTTTGCAAACGAGATAAGAGTTTTTGCATGGAAGCCGATGAGGTTTGCTGAGCACAGAAAACCTGCCTCAGAAGTTTTAGGAAAATTTGTATTAAACCCTTATGATAGTTATGTGAGGGAAAAATTAATTTTAGGAAAGAACGGTTTGGCTTCTATTTATCCTTGGTTAAAAGCTCCTATAAAATATTGTCCAAAATGTAAAAATTACATGTCTGCCGGTGCGAAAAAATGTGAAAACAAAGATTGTGGTTCCATCAGATTGGAAGATAAATTTTATGTTGACGAGTTGGTTAACAAAGAAATACTTCCTTATTGGAGCGTAGCCTATTTGGGGGTGGTTCCTCAAGAACTTTATTACATGTTCTTAGACATTAGGATAACAAGACTTGGAACAAGGATTCAGACAGGTGAACTAGAGGACATAACATTCTATACAAAGATATTTGTTTTGTCTCAGAACGTTTTACTCGTGAAAATTCTTGAGCTAAAGTGTAGAGATTTGGAATTGGAAAAATATATTGACGAAATGCTAGGGATTAAATTTGAGGATAGAGACATCAAAGATCTAGTCGAGGAGGAGTTCCCTAAGTTCTTCAACAAGTCTGAACAGAAATTATCAGGTTTGCAGGAATATACAATGGGATTAAGAAAGACTGTCGACACTTACACTGAATTCTTTGATAAGGTAAAACTACCGAAATCTGAAAAACTATCCTTTGTTAAAAGAGGTCCATATGAAAGAGACTTTAAGGAAAGGATAACAAAACATTTTCTCAAGTACGCTGCCGTACAACTAGCTAGTGTAAGCGATTTCATTAAAGAAAAAATGGGTGTTGAATAATGGTTTACACTATAGGGTTTTCAAGCGGTTTCTATTCTGTTGGTGCGGAGGATGAAAAAGAAAGCCTAATGACCATGCCTAGAAAATTGTTCAAAGGAGCTATTGAAGGTGTGAAATTTACTCAAATTGATATGGAATCTATAACAGAATTAAAAGAGCCTTATCTGAAAGAGGGAATTAGAAGAATGAAGAAACTCGATTTGGATTTTGGCTTTCATGGTGAGTCGTATGCAATGGGTGGCGGAGAAAAACCCATGGGAATGTTAGACTCTTCAATAGAGGCAGATTATGATCACTCTCATCAAAGATTGATACTGCATATCGAGGGTTGTGGTGATCTCGGCGGTAAGTTTGTCAACGTCCATCCTTCAGAAACAACACCATTCCCAAGATTATCTAAGGATCTGCAACCTTCAAAGCTTGTTGACCCATGGGGTAGACCGTTTAGGGAGTTTTTTAAAGAAAACCCAAAGATGTTGGAATGGACTATCGAAGCTACTGATAAAGGTTGGGTTAGAATACCTCACCTCCAGTCTTATATCGGAGACATCTATAGACAGATGACAGACATAGAAAGATCTAAGATAAAAGACAGGGAACTAACAACAGAAGAATTGGAGAAAATAAGAAAAGAATCAGTAAAAGAGGCTTTATCATATGTTATAGATTCTAGTGAACTCCAATATGGAGCTGAAAAGATATCTTACATAATCATTGCAAAGTGGATGCAGGAAAATAAAGATACTTTGTGGCAGAGCATAGTTGGGAAAACTATTGCAGATAACAAGTTTGAAGAAAAGAGTATTGATTGGGTGCCAGCTGTATCTGCAAAATACATATGGGGTCATTTCAAACCCAAGGATACTAACAAGTATGAGGATCCTATGCCCTTGCTACAAAAATATAAAATAATTTTTGTTTTCGAAACGCAGATGGGACAAGCAGGAGTTGAGGGCTTATTCAGATTAACAAGACCTAGGGACATGGTGTTTTTGTGTAAGTCAATAGGTTCAAATTTTGTTGCAGTCTGTTTTGATTTTGAACACGTCTTATCGCAGAACATTGATCCTCAGAAAGAAATAGATTCAATTCCTTACGGATTCGCAAATTTTATAAGAGTTTGTCATTTAGGTTGGCCAACCCCGCACATTCCTGCTCACGTGCCTATACCTCTAGGTTCCGAGGCCCAATACTATCTGTATGAAAGATTATATGAGTTGAGAAAAAAGGGCATGAAGGATGCCTGGTTTATTTATGAAAGGGCAAGTGCAGCTAGAGGAACAACGATCCTAGCCATGAGGATGATGAAGCAGTTCTTGGAAAAAGATGTTCTACCAAAAGAACTACCTTTGGAATTCTTTGGAATGGACGAAAGGGGACCGAATGTAAAGAGACAAGAGGTCGCTATAAGAGAACACTTCTTAGATCCGCTAAAAGGAATGCTCGTATTTCCCGAAGAAGAGTACACATTTTTAAGTAAGACAGCTACAGAGAAAGGTAAGGCTGAGGTTTGGAAGAAAGAACAGTTCAGATAGGTTTAAATATAATCATAATATATTACTTATTAGTGGTGAAATGGCTAAAGAGATGAGCAAAAAACTAAAGAAATTCTCTCTCGAGACGAGGTTGAAATCGTCTGAGAGCTTTAAAGAAAAAATAGTGGAGATGTTCAAGGGATACATAAAAGCTGTTATTGTCTGGGGATCAATAACAAGAGGAGATTACACAGGCAAGTCGGATGTTGATATTTATATAATATTTGATGATACGAAATTTCCTTTGAATAAGTTTGAGGAAATAAGAGAGAAGATAGACAAGGATATTTTTTCTGCTGCATCTTCCATTGATCCTAGATTACACCCTCAACCAATATTGGCATTAACAGAATTCATAAAAGGAATAAGGTATACTCATCCACTGTTCTTTAACATAATCAGGGAAGGCTATGCTCTTTATGATACTGGATTCTTTATTCCAATGAGAAAGCTGTTAGAAATGGGCGAGTTTCCTGTAACGCCAGAAGCAGCTCACTCGAGAATAGACTCTGTTCCAAAAAGAGTGGAGAGAGTGAAGAATGTCAAACTTTATATGATTGCTGAGGACATGTATTACGCGATGCTGGATGCTGCTCAAGCCGTTTTAATGTATGAAGGTGTTGGACCACCTCCTCCAAAGATTGCTGCAAAGCAGCTTAGAGAACACCTGGTTGCACCAGGTTTATTGGAAGAAGAATATGCAAAGATGTTGGAAGACATTACAGATTTCAGGAAAAAGGTAGAACACAAAGAACTAAAAGAGATATCTGGAGCAGAGGTTGACGAATGGATAGCAAAGACTGAAAAATATGTTGATAGATTTGAGAAATTGCTAAAAGACTTGGAAACGAATAGGAAATCTTATGACATTGAGAAAAGCTATGAGGTCATGGTCAAAGCTTCTGTGGCTGCTCTGAAATCTATAGACAAATTACCCAAGGAGCCAGAGAAATTGCCAGAAGCATTTAAAAAATACTTGGTTGATGCTGGTTTGGTTAGTTCTTTCTACTCAAATATTTTTGAAAAGGTAGTGAACATGAAAAAGATGCTAGAGGAAAAGAATTTAGACAAGGTAACGAACAGGGACATTTACATGAACAAGGAATATGTCAGAAGATTTGTAGAGGATGTCAGGAGAGTTATCGACAAGCCAAAAGCCAGTGAAACTAAAGCAATTGAGCCCCAAATTCAAAATGATATCAAATCTTCAGACAAAAAGAAAGTTAAAAAGAAAAAATAACTTCTCTATTTAAATTACAAAAATTATAATTCTAAAAGGTTTTTAGATGGTTGAAGTGATCGATCCTAAGGGAATAATAGTAAACTACCATATAGCTTATACTAAAGAGGTTCTTGTAGACGTTCCTGAGATAAAGTCTAAGAGGGATGCAGGAAAGTTGATAGGCAAGAAGGCTGTTTGGATCGATGAAAAAGGCAACAAATATGAGGGTTATGTTTCTGGTTTGCACGGGAGAAAAGGAACATTGAAGGTTAAATTCAAAAACCCTTTACCTGCAAAAGCCTTGGCGAAATCAATTAACATCGCAGGATAAAACCATTATATTTTACTACTTTTTAGTGATATCTTTATAAATGTTTTTTATCTAATTTATATTATGGATAGAAGAGCGGAGCTCAAAGGGGCAGGCAGGAAAATGACTGAAAATCATTTTCCTAGTGAGGGAATGCCTATAAAAGCTTACTCAGGATCACTAGGAGATCCCCATGGTTACATTCATGAAAAATCTGATATTGATGTGGAAGCATGGGTAACTAATAATGAATACATTCGAGATCTGAATAAACCTGTGATAGATTGGCAGCCTTACAAGTGGAAATGGAAGACGAGAATAGAGGGTGTGCCGCTTACTGACATCGACGTGGTTAGTGATGTGGAAGGTAAGTATGATGCTTCAATAGCATTCATGTTTATTGACAAGGATAAGATACCTATAATGTCAGAAGAATTGATAGAGGGTTTCAAGGACAGCGATCCTTTGAATTATTATTCACCACTAGACTTTGCTCTAAGACACTTTTCTGAAACAGAATTGATAGAAGATAGCACAGGCATCTATGACAAGTTAAGAAGTCATGTAAATTCAGCGTTTTACGATAGAAGAAAAGATCTGGCAGAGAGAGCTCTAAACGACAAGACTTTAAGATTTCTTTTTCACAAATTGGAAGATGATGTAGACATTGTTAAAAGCAAAGGAGAGTTAGACATCACTCAATACAATATGAAGGCCACAAATATTATCAATAGATTAACATTTGGTAATTGCTGCATAGTCAACATACCTAAATCTTTTCACAGTATACAAGACAGGAGAAAAACTAATTTGTGGAGAGCTCTGGGCATGGATGAAAAACAGATAAACAGAGCAATGATATCCTCAGAAGATCACACTATAGACGCGGAAAAAGCTCAGAACAGTTTACAGACATTAAAACAATTAACTAAAGAGCTTCTAGATAAAGCTAAGAACAGGTTAAACATGAGCACTGCTTGTGAAGTTATTCTATCTTCATAATTTTCAAGCCATCCTTTGTTATTTCAAATGGATGGATATAGACCGAATGGTCAGTTCTTCTCATTTTTCTAATTGTCAAAGTTCTTTTGAACTCTTCTGCTATTGGCAAGAACTCTAGCTTTACAACAGAATCAACAAAGAATTCTATTATTCCGCTTATGCTTAGCAGATCAGTTCCTTCTGGAACCGTTCCGGTGACAATACTCGTTACTCCTAACTTCTTCAAATCATTTATCAGTTTCATTAAAGCCACTCTTCTAAGATAATCGTCTCTAATAAACATCTCGATTATTGTTGCAGAATCAATAACAACTCTTTTTGCATTCGTCTTCTTGACGATTTCCTCTATCCTCGAGTAGAGATCATAGATGTATATCTTTAGAATTCTTCCCATCTCTTCATCCTTGTCAAAATTAACAGGAATAACAGGTTCGAGAACAAGAAACTTTATCAGATTCTTCTTTTCCATATCCTCGATGCTCCAGTTGAACATAGAACTTATGTCATTCTTTATGTCTAACTCAGGCTCTTCAGTTGTGACATAGACGCCGGGTTCGTTTTTTTGTGCCCCGGCATATAAGAATGATGAGCAGAATGCGGTTTTACCCGTACCTGTTTTACCTGTGACTAGGTTAACACTACCCTTTACGAAACCGCCTTCCATCTTTTCGTCTAAACCTATGATACCACTATTGATTCTTTCCATTTACTTCACTAATAGTTTTATTGTTTCTATTTAATATTCTTTTTGGAGCGTTCTTAATGCTGCTTCCAAACCACTTGAACATTGATATCGGGCTCATTGATTTGATTATTTTGGTTCTTTCTGTTTCCTTCTCCTTTATCGCAGCTCTTGTTCTGAGTATCTTGTCCTGTTTTCCTATCATTATTTTCGTGAACGTGTTCTCGTCTATCTTCCTCATGAAATATTGTTTTTCTGTCTCGATTCTTGTTGCTACCAGATTCTTTTCTTCTTCTTTCAATTCCGATAGTTCTTTCTCTTTTTTATTCAATGGTAATAATACTTGGGGAACCATGTACATTGTCGTAAGGCTGAATATAACAAGCAAGGCTATCAGCCAAGAATTTCTAAACAAGAAACCTTGAAGAAGCATATTGCTTAAAACCGGCTTGGCGATATCAATGTTATTTTTCAATTCTGCCAAAGAATTTTCCAAGGCCGTGGCTTGATCACTGCTTAAAGAATCATTCACATTTTTCAATAGCTCTTTTGATTGCTGGACTAATGTTTCAAGACTTCTAGTGTCAACTCCTGAATTTTTATATTCTTGAACCTTATTTTCTATGTTTGTTATCTCATTGCTGATATCTATCAAAGAGTTATAATATTTAAATTTTTTAACTGTTAATTCGATTGTTCTTTCTTTTTTAAGAATAGGAGTTCCGATTCCAATTTTTATGAGATAGGTGTTGTCAGATGTGAACAGGGGAACATGCATACTCATTTCAACTTCCTTTTCTTCCTTTTCATTCAAAACATAGTTTGTAGACATTGAAATGTTACAACAGTCGCTTGAGGTGTTAATAAATGCGATTAGGTTCAAAAGATTTTTTCCATTGTTTACCAAGCTGCCTATCTTTCCATCGAAATCCTGGCCCTGCATCAGTTCTATTTTTGTAATATCTAGGGTGAAGTTAAAGTCCTCTTCTTTTGTTAACACGCAATAACCTGCAGGTTGACAGTTATAAGTATTATTTGGACATCCACATATAGAACATTTTTGTGTCAGAGTTCCATTAGAACAGTAGTAAGGTCTTTTAGCAGAACACTGGCTGTATAAGGTTCCGTCAGTGCAGTTCTTTGGTTTTGACGTTGAAAAATTGATGCTTCCACCGCTGCTAGGGACAGAGCTAGAAGCTTGGGACTCCGTTGTCAGAACAGTATAATTTTGTCCTGTGTTATTGTAATCGTCAGAAACGTTTATTATTATTGAGAACGGATAGTGATAAGCATCAGGAGCATAGCAGGTTATTGAAGCCTGGCCATTGGTGAAATTCAAAGGTATGACCGCTTCCAAGTAGGAGCTGTCTCTGCAGCTTATGTTGGCGGACGCATTGTTCGTATAGAGTTCTCCCCTTGCGTTGTATATTGTTGATGTGATGTTAATGGATTGTCTTTTTGAGGGATATATGTCTGAAGAAGAGATGTAGATGGTTAGATTCTTACTGACGTTGAATTCGAAAGTCAAATTACCAGAATTGCATTCTGGGTTATCGCAATATTTCGATGCATACGCAAATACACTATAATTCCCTTCTGAATCATCTGGTTGTATTGTATAATTAAAATAAGTTGACTGATCAGTAAAATTAGAAATATTTCCATCAGGTTTAGTTATGTTAACAGTCCAGTTTGCATTACTTACTGGATTTTCACTGTAACCTCCTGCTTCGATTGTTATGTTTTCTCCTCTCATGAATGGTTCGTGGATAGTAGTGGTTAATGTATAATCATTATAAATGGTTAAATTCTTGTATTCTGGTTCTGAGTCTATGCCACTGGTTTTTTCCTGTCCGCCTATGTCGATTGCTATTATCTTTACACTGAAATTGCCAGTTTCATTAAGCGTGAATGTGTCGTTGAAATGAAATATCCATGTTTCTGATTCTCCATTTTGAGATTCTCTGGTCATGCTTATGTTAACACTTTTATTGTTCGGGTATGTTATATTCGCTATAACTTGGCTAAGGCCTACATCATCACTAACAAATGCTCTTATACCTACATCTCCATCAAAAAGATTTGTATGATCTATATCGCTACCTGAATTATAGAAGCTAATACCCGTGACGTTTGGTGGAATGCCGGAGCTTAGATAAAAGTATAGTTCTGGTGACGTTGAATTTTCCAGACCAAAGGTATCGTTGACATGAATTGATTTTATTGTTGTGTTATATCTGTTGAATTCTGTTGTGTTCGATAAGTTCAATGTATAGTTTGTCCAAGTTCCAGAACAGGGAGAGCATATAGTGTAATTGACAAAACTTCCATTTCCATTGTGTTCTATGAAAGCAGTGTCTATATTTTTGCTCCAATTCGCTGATACGTTTACGTAAGTAGCATTTCCTTCGGTATCGTTTCTACTGTAAGTATTGTTGCTTCCTAGTGCTGCGCCAATTGTATGATTAGTTATATTCCAGAAATCGTAGGTTAGATGACTAGTAACGTTGAAGTTGACGTCATCGTTGTCAAAATGATCTGCATAAGTATCATTAACACAATTCCCAGTGATATTACAAAGTGTTGAAGCACCATTGCATGAATTAATTACACATCTGATTATTTGTGTTCCAGTGGTTGAATTAACATTAAAAATAATGGAACGATTGTATCCACCTGAATAAGTAGTTTTATTCCAGTATTGCATCATATACCAACTATTATTGTCATAATACCATAGCTCCATGCTATTGTTGGAACTGGATGCAGTAGTAAATTCACAAGTTGCATTTATTGCATTGCCGTAAAAAAATGAAGAAGCGTTTATATAAACCTGATTTACATTTGCACCAGTATTAGCTTGTGTTCCGTCGCAACCAAGAAAAGCATCATTAAGTCCATAATAAGGAATGCCTCCTATTGTAGTTCCATTATAAGTTTGGTTTCCACAATCGAAACCGAAAATAGTGCTGCAATTTCTTGGAATTTGAAAGAGGTTAGAAGAATCTGAAGTTATGACATTACTAAATATGATTAAGAAAAACAAGACTGCCAACAAAATCCAAACTTTACTTAATTCTGCGTGCATATTTATACATTAAATATATGTGACCCTTTTATAATATTCATAACATTCGACAATTTATTGGAAAAAACTAATTTTTTTAAGGTTTATTGTATCATTAATAATTAAAGGGAAATAGATGAAAAAATCATTTTTGATATTAATTTCAGCGGTTGTTTTGTTTAGTTTAATTAATATCGGTTTAGCTAAAGCAGATCTCATTATAACCGTTAAATATAATGATGGTTGTGCTGTAAACAATGCAAAAGTTGAAGTATTTCATGAAGGCCTTCAACAAATTAAATGTTTAGGGCATACAGACAAATATGGAAAATTTTACTGCTCTTATGAAGAACTATACCCAGATTGTCCATATAATAATTATAGAGTTAAAGTTTGGAAACCAGATAATATTGTAAAAGATTTGTTTCATGTCGCAGTAGATTCAAATTGCAATGAAAATCAAGATTCTACTTTATCAGAAGATAATTGTCTTTTAATGGAAGGAAAAAATTGTGTAGATGGTTATTGTTGTAATTCTGCATGTGGTGGAACATGCCAAGCTTGTAATTTAGCTGGTTCTGAAGGAACATGTACAAATATTCCTTTAGGTCAAGATCCTAGCAATGAATGTAGGGGAAGCGACTTGAATGAAATAGCAACATGTCTTAACAATCCAGATAATAATCCCTTTACTTTTGACTATGCTCCAGCTTTTACTAGTAAATGTAATGGGAATGGTCAATGCACAACAGGTTCACAAACTGTGAGTAATACTTGTGCTGATGCTGATTCAACTGATAATGAACCTAAAATACCAACAGGAAATGGAGTTAGAACGTGTACAGCTGAATGTGATGGTTTCGGAACAGAATGTCAAAATAAATGCGCAGGCAATGTAAGATATTACTCAGGAAGCTGCCTGTCAGCGTGTTCATGTTCTTGGTCAACTGAAAATTGTGATAACCAAGATGGTTGTCATGCTTATGATACTGGTTGTGAAATGAGGGATTATTACTGCACTCCAGGAAATTGTGATTATACCTATTCAAACAGGCATACAGATTCCATTGATATTTTTGTTAATTATTGCTCTGCTGATACAATAAGAAAGCATCAACAGTCACATGACTTTTATTGTAGTGGAACTTGTTCAGATCATACTTCTTGGATAAATGATCAACTAGTTCAAGACTGTAGTTTACAGAATGATTGGTATGACACAGGAAATACAAGAACAGACCCAACTAACTATTGTAAAATACAGAGAGAACAGGAATATAGAACTTATACTTGTAGCGCAGCTGCTTGCACATATTCTGTAACTGATCATCATTGGGTGTTTAAAGAAAACAAGCAAGATGGAACATCTTGCGATGATGGATTATTCTGCACTGTGAGTGATCAATGTTCTTCAGGAATTTGCTCAGGAGCACCAAAAGACTGTTCTGATTCTTTTAGCTGTACGGATGACTCTTGTGATGAAAATAATGATAGATGTGTAAATTTGCCAAACAATAACAAATGTACATTTCCTCAGGTTTGCAATCCTTTAATTTTCTCACCGCCTACAGGTTGTGGAGATAATACACCACCAGTAATAACAATTCTTTCTCCGCAGAATGCTACTTATTATTCAAACTCAACAGCATTAACGTTCACGATAAATGAGCCAACCTCATGGATTAAATATAGTTTGGATGGAATGGCAAACAACACAACAACCGGAAACACTATATTGACAGGACTTAGCAACAGTTCACACAACATAATAGTCTATGCCAGTGACGCATCAGGCAATGAAGGTTCTTCAAACAGAATTTATTTTACTAACAGGCTAGGAGTTTATAATCCCTGGGAAACTTCTTTTATAAACTCAGAGCCTTATCCTGTAGTTGATATAGAAGAATTTAACGGTGAACTATATTTTGCGGCAAACAACAAATTATATACTTTTAACGGCACGAGATGGAATGTTATTCAAGTACCAACAGGTATGTCATATCCGTTGTCCATAAAAAACTATACTGGAAAGCTTTACGTAGCAGGAAGCCCCGGCAAGGTTTATACTTATGATGGTTCTAGCTGGAGTTCAAATCCTGTGCTAGATATAGACGAGCCCATGACAACTGAATACCTCAAGATGTTAGGTAATTACACTTTTTCAACAACGAATAGATTGTATGCAGCATCTTATCTGGATAAACCCGCATTACTTTACTATTGCGACGGCTCTTGTGACACTCCAGCTAACTGGCATCAAGATCTCGGATTCAATAACACTTTGATATGTCCAGGACCATTTTGCAGCATTGATTCCATGGAAGTTTACAATGGAAAGATGTACTTAACCTCAGGTGGAAATATTTACAGATATGATGGAACTTGGAGCATTCTGCAACAAAATTATCCAGATGTAGCTTCATTCCAGGATATGAAAGTCTTCAATAATAAATTATATTTTGCAACAAGAGATTCAAGCACAAGATGCCCTATGTACGCAGGTGGTTCAGGTTTCTGTGGCAGAATAATATCATACGATGGAACAACTAATCTCACCGTTCTTGATAACATAGGTAACAACGGCTATTGGATGTACTCGTTAGAAGTATACAATGGAAGATTGTATGCAGGTACAGCTAACAAGATATACAATTCTACTGACGGAACAATCTGGCAAACATCATTCAATTCAATAGAAAAAGCAGAATACGTAATAGCTTTAAAGAATTGGACATGGAACTCTGTCAACAGGATATACGCTGGCTTTGGAAACGGTGTCATGTTTAAGGACGACTTGCTAGAGCCAAAGCCTGATTTGACTATAGATGATATTTGGAATTCTGGCACTACAATATATTACAAAATAAAAAACCAAGGAAATGCAAACTCAAATTATACTTATTCGAAGCTTTATGTAGATGGAGTTTATAGAGCAACAGATTTTGTCAATTCATTAACAACTAGTTCTTCCAGCAACGAATATTTCACTTATACATGGACATGCTCAACTCCTACTGACACGATAAAGGTCTGTGCTGATGAACTAGGCTATGTTACTGAAAGCAATGAGACTAACAACTGCTTGACAAAAACATTTAATTGTCCAACAACCTGCACCTGCACCCCTTGGATTTTAGATGATACAGGTTGTTGCAAAATTAGAACCTGTACGCCGAGAGGATGCGCCATTGAAAGAAGCTGTAGCAAATACTGCATTCTCTAATTAGGTTTATATATCACTTAATTATTTAAAATTTGATTTATTACTTATAGTTAGGTGTTTTTATTAAGAACAGAGCAATAGCTATTATTTTATTTATAGTATTTTTGATTCCAGTTGTTACTCTATCTTTGGAAAGTATTCCACCTAGATGGCAGAACCAGGGTCAAAACTCAACACACACATCTCAAGGTGGCGCTATAAACTTGTATTCTCAAGGGTTTGATAACGAGACAGGTTTAAGATACGCTTGGTTAGAGACAAATGAAACTGGCCAGTGGCAAAATAAATCAATCTACTATCTTAATGCTTTGAACGATTCTTCTACTATAAAAAATATTACTTTTACTGGAAAGGAAAACAAAACTATCTGGATAAGACTGCCAAAGAATAGTAATGTTTTAAGTGCAACTGCCAAATTAAAAGGCTATCCTTTTCCAAATACAACCATACGCACGGGAGATGATACAGAAGATTGGTTTGGTTATTATTTGACTGGAGGAACTGGAATATTGAATTATTCTGAAAGAGCGCATGACCAGAACTGGGGTTCATTTGCAGAATGCACAAATACAACAAACTGGTTTAGCACAGTTTATTGTCATATCATGGAGAATTATACAAGACCGTCTTACGCTAAAGGCGCCCAAATATTTGTTGAAGGTGCATGTCCAAGAGCATGTATGATGGGACCATGGTATACATACTGTTGGAACTGGACCAGCAATAACAGCTGGATAACTGTAGGATCAAGCACTGCTTGGGGTAATTACAACGGCAGTGTAATTCCTGGTAATATTTCTGCTAATGTAACTCCCGAGAATCTTTGGGATTGTTTTGGTCCAGAGATGAGAATAAGAACTGTTGTTTATGATAACATTGGTAATGATACTTATTATAAACCAACCAATGGAACCTATTGGGAAGCTATGGTTAATTGGCTTAATGAAAGTTATACTAGTAATCCTTATATTAATGTTGGAGAAGATACACCTACAAATTTTACAGATGATGATACAGAAGATTGGTTTGGTTATTATTTGACTGGAGGAACTGGAATATTGAATTATTCTGAAAGAGCGCATGACCAGAACTGGGGTTCATTTGCAGAATGCACAAATACAACAAACTGGTTTAGCACAGTTTATTGTCATATCATGGAGAATTATACAAGACCGTCTTACGCTAAAGGCGCTAACGTAACAGTTCAGGCAGCATGTCCAAGAGCCTGTATGATGGGACCTTGGTATTCTTACTGTTTGAATTGGTCTAATCCAACTAACAATAGTTGGATAACAATTGGATCAAGAAATGGTTATTTCTTTAACGAATCTATACGTCCAGAAAATATTTCTGTGAACATAACTCCAGAAAGTTTTCCAGAATGTTTGGGATCAGAAATAAGAATTCGAACTCAAATCTATGATAATATTGGAAATGATACATACTACAAACCAAGCAATGGAACCTACTGGGAAAGTAAGGTGAGATGGTATAATCATCTTAATCTAGACAGTGATTATGAGTGGCAATATTCTGGAGATTATTCTGGTATACAAACCACATCTGATTTTTCAAAAGAAATAAATGATTATTTATTGTATTGTTTGCCAGATTCTCAAGGCTATTGCAATGTATCACTGATGATTCACTCTGACACTGCGGGCAGAATTGAAGTTTCTGATTTAAATATTTCTTACATATCTGGAGATTATCTGAAAATGTTTTATAATATTAAAGACAAATGGACTTTAGCAAATTTCACATGGCAAAATTCTTCTGTTCCTTCTGGAACAATTGTAGGATGGAGAATTCATTATCAGGATGGAGACGTTAACAGGAATGCTACAAACATAATGACCTTTAAAGTAAAGATACCATCAAACTGTTCTCTAACAGGCCTAACAAATCATACTTATGAAATTACAGACAATCCAATATGCACATGTACAGGAGACGGCACAACACACTTACACTTAAACGGAACTTTGCGTGATGATATGAATAATACTAATGCACTTTTGGGTGCATGGAACTCTAATTGGGTATGTAACATAACAGAAGGAACTAATTATGCTTACGCAACAACATCAATTTATCAAACCATAAGCAAGGCCACATCACCTTTGATATTAGCAAACAATGCATCTTGGACTGCAAACTATCCAACAGCTACAAATATAACAGGCGAAGGATGTCCACTTCAATTAGGATGCGCACTTTATAGAGATAACTCTCCTATAAACATAAGAAATGTTTTTAACAATGCTTCTCAATACATTTGGAACGAATCCTTTAATGGATTAGATAATAGGACATTCTGGGTTAACTTACCAAAAAATGATTATATCAGGAGCGTTAAGATGAGTCTAACAGGCCTTTACATGCCATCTAATACCACTCTTACAAAATCTACAACTGGAGATAGATCAATGTGGATGGAGTATGACGGAACTTATCTCTGGACTTCTGGAAATTATAATGGAAGAACTTACAAGCACAAACCAGATGAAGCTCCTTCAACCTATTACAACTTTGCAGGTCCTATAGTTTATGATGGAACCTACTTATGGACTCAAAATTGGAACGGCGGGAATATAACTAAAAGAGATTATTCAAACCCGAACACAATATTAGGTCAGTTCATGCCACCTGACAACTGTTATGGTAATATTTCAAGAGGAATGACATGGGGCATAACTTACATGGGACCACAAGGATCGCCAAGCACTAACGTTGGAAATCATCTTATATATTATTGTGATGTAAACAATACCACAGCCGAACCCATATACTGGTTGAACGAGACAAAAGGATTGGAACAAGGCTACTGCAACTCAACAAATAGTTGTATTTTGAAAACATGCGGACCTGGCTATAATATCATTAATGATTTAACGTTTGATAAAGCAACCAATCGTCTTTATGGAGCTTTTGATTTGAATCCAGGCGACGTTGGAATATTTAAGATTGTTGTTGACAATACTCAAGGATATTGTCCTGGTGGTCCTGGATACTCGAATATCTATCCAGAAAATATTTCGACAAACAGCGGCCTAGCCCTAAAAAGAACTGATTTAGTTTGGTATGGGACAGGAAATTTAATTGATACTGATTCTGAATTTGAAAAGTATTATTTGATTAATCTTTATGATACGTACCCATCGAACATATTTATAGACGTAGCCAATGATGGAGATATTCAATGGAACTATACAGGAACTCTAAGCTCAAAAGTTCAAACTTCAGAACTCGGTGTAGATGCAATTTCTTATTTATCATCCTGCACACCAAAAATTGATGGGACATGCGATGTTCCATTTGTTCTGCATGCTGATGCCCAAGGAATAGTTCAACTCTCAGAAATTTTGATGATAAATAACACCATGACCGATTCAAAATTATTTGGTCCAGGATCTTACATATACAAATTCAATACGAGCGGCAATGAAAATTATACTGCTGCCTCAATCACAAATACTCTAACCATAGATAAAGGTAATGCAAATGTTGTAGTTTATCCTGGTAATCAATCTATTAAGTATGGAACTTCTATTAGTCAATATTGCGTAGATAATGTCTCTGATTTAGATTGTAAGATATATAGAAATGATTCAGAAATAATAAACAACACAAACGAAGTTCTTTTAGTAGGAATATATGGCTATAAGGCAAACATTACAAACACGGTTAACTATACTAACTATCAATCAATCTCAACTCTTACTGTAGCTAATTGCACATCAGATGCAGATTGTGATGACTCTATTGAGTGTACTAATGACATTTGCAATAATCCAGGAACTGTAAATTCTTATTGCTCTCATTCCAACAAACCTTCAGGAACTTTATGTGGTTTAGCAAGAGATTGCCCAACAGATACATGTAATGGTTTCAAGGCAGAATTCTATCCTGATGATGGACATGATACTTGTGATGGTTCTAGTAATTGTGTTCAATATTCTTGTTCTATGCAGAATTCTTATTGTACTGATAATAATCCTCTTGATGGAATCAACACTCTTGAATGTGGAGCAGGTTGTGACCAGGATTCAGATTGTTCGGACATGTGTGTAGGTAATACAAGTTACAAAGAAAGGACTTGTGATTTACTCTCTACCTGTGCCTGTTCTCAAGGAACCTCAGAAGATTGTAATTTGCAAACCGGCTGTTATGCTTATGACACTGGCTGTGAAAATAGAGAGTATTATTGTACGCTAGGTAATTGTGATTATACCTACTCAGGTAGGAATACTGATTATAATGATGATTTTGTTAATTATTGCTCTGCTGATGAATTAAGAAAGCACAGGCAGTCGCATGATTTCTACTGTGAAGGAACATGTTTAGATCATATGACTTGGGTAGACGATGAGCTAGTAGAGGATTGTAATTTACAAGATGGTTGGTATAATACAACAAATAATCAATGGGTAAATGCTACCCAGTGCACAGAAAAAGAACAGCTGCAACAAGAATATAGAGATTATACATGTAGCGCTGCATCTTGTACTTATACTATTATAAACAATAGATGGATTGATACAGGAAGCACTAGAAACAAGAACAATGGTGTTTCTTGTGATGATGGTTTGTATTGCACAGAACCTGATGTTTGTACGGACGGAGTCTGTGGCGGTTCACAGAGAGACTGTTCTGATGCTTTTAGCTGCACGGATGATTCTTGTGACGAGATTAATGATATATGTCTAAACACGATTAATGACAATAAATGTACATCTCCAGAAGTTTGTAGACCTTCATTCTTCCCACCGCCTACAGGTTGCGGTGTTATAACAGCATGCACCAATAAAACTGATGGAACTCCTTGTGACGATGAAATTTATTGTAATGGTGCTGATGAATGTTATAATTGGACTTGTGTAAATGTAGGACCTCCAATAGAGTGTTCTGCTAATGATTTATCTGGTATAGAAACATGCGATAATATTCCTGATGATTATCATTTCACTTGGGACTTTAGAAACCCATTCACAAGCGTATGTTTAGAGGTAAATGACACATGCACAATTGGAGATAATATTATATCTCATACATGTAGCGTAGTTAATTGTAGTGCTGATTGCGATTCAACTCACTCATGCGATGACAAATGCGTTGGTAGTTTTAGATATTATTCAGGCTCATGTAATTTAGAATCTTGTGACTGTTCTTATTCAACAGAAGATTGTAATTTACAAGACGGTTGGTATAACACAACAAACAACCAATGGATAAATGATACTCAATGCACAGAAAAGGAACAAATTCATCAAGAATACAAAGATTATACTTGCTTGAATGCACAATGCACCTTTACAATTACTGATACTAGATGGATTGATACAGGAAGCACTAGAAACAAGAACAATGGTGTTTCTTGTGATGATGGTTTGTATTGCACAGAACCTGATGTTTGTACGGACGGAGTCTGTGGCGGTTCACAGAGAGACTGTTCTTCAAATAATATATCTGGCATATCAACATGCTTTAACAATCCTGACAATATTAATTTTACGAGAGATTTCAGGAATCCGTTTGTAAGCATGTGTAATGAAACCATTGATTTGTGTACATCAGGTGATTCTACAATAACTCACACCTGTAATAAAACTCTTTGCAGTGCTCAGTGTGAGAGGGACAGTGACTGCTCCATAGGAATATGTAAGGCAGACTGCACATGTGGAATTTGGGAATCCATATACATGGGTTCAGGCGGATATCCTATAATCGATATAGAAGAACATAATGGAAAATTATACTTTGCATCAAACAATAACAACATTTATGCATTTAATGGAAGCAGTTGGAGTACAATTCAAACTCCTGTCACTGTATCAACAATAAGGTCATTCAACAATAAACTATACGTGGCTGGAGGACCTGGTGAAATCTACAGATATGACGAACCGGCTTGGACAAAAATGTTCAGCATAGATGAACCTATGACTGTTGAATATCTGAAAATGCTTGGAGTTTACAACGGTAGGCTGTATGCTGGCTCATATCTAGACAAACCGGCTATGCTTTACTATTCTACTGACGGAGTTACTTGGATTGAAGACACTGGTTTTTCAAGCATCTTATACTGTCCAAGTTATGTTTGTAGCATTGATTCAATGGAGGTATATAATGGAAAGATGTACATCAGTGGATCGAGTGGTAAAATATACGAATATGATGGTTCTAACTGGATTGTTAAACAGACATACAATGATGTATATTCCTTCAATGACATGAAGGTGTTCAATAATAAACTATACTTTGCAACGAGAGACCAAAACATAAGATGCCCTATGTACGCAGGTGGTTCAGGCTTCTGCGGTCGTGTAATCGAATATAATGGAACAAATTGGAATACTAAATTTGATAATATAGGTTCTAATGGTTATTGGATGTACTCTTTGGAATCATATAATGGAAGACTGTATGCAGGGACTGCAAACAGAATTTACATGTCCAGCGATGCCAATAATTGGGAACTAACCTACAATTCTACATCTGGAGCAGAGTATGCATTAGTTATGAAAAATTGGAGTTATAAGATTTATGTTGGTTTTGGAAACGGTTTAATAGCAAAGGATGACATGCTTGAACCATTGAATTTAAAATTATTATCGCCTGCAAATACAACTTATACAACAAGCTCAGTTCCTTTAACCTTTACAATAAACAGACCTGTTTCATGGATAGGTTACAGTTTGGATGGTAAACCAAATGTTACAATAAAAACAAACACAACACTTTCAGCATTAACTAATGGTGGGCATAACATCATACTTTATGCCAGTGAAGCAATAGGAAAAACCAGTACTTCCAAAGTCTATTTCACCGTATCTGTTCCTACTCAAACATGCACATGTACAAACTGGCTTTTAGATGATACCGGATGTTGCAGAACTAGAATTTGTACACCAAAAGGATGTGCTCTTGAGAAAAGCTGCAACAAAATTTGCATACTTTAAGATTTATATATCACTTTAAACTAATTCTATTTATGCCTAAGAAAAAAGATGCTTCTGATTTCGAAAGAATACCTTCTGGTATACCTGGTTTGGATCCATTGATGGAAGGTGGGCTTATAAAAGGTTCCACTACATTAGTTTCAGGATCAGCAGGAACAGGAAAGACAATATTTTGCACACAATTTTTATTGGAAGGCTTGAAGAAAGGAGAAACCTGCATGTTTATAACATTAGAGGAGAAACCGCAGGACATAATTGATGATGTTAAAAGGTTTGGTTGGGATCTGCAGAAATATGTCGATGAAAAGAAATTGTTATTAGAATTTCAGGATCCGTTCCAAATAACTGATATAACCTCGCCATTATTGGACAAGATTCAGCAACATAAGATTCAAAGGGTTGCACTTGATTCTACTGCCGTCTTCGAGCTATATTACAAGGACCCAGCAGAGATAAGAAAACAATTGTTCAAGTTATTGACAGGTTTGAAAGGAATAGGTGTTACAAGCCTTCTAACTTCTGAATTGCCAGAAGAGTATAGAACTCTAGGTAAGTTCGGAGTCGAGGAGTTCGTTGTTGACGGCGTTATATTATTGCATTACTTGGGAATCGGAGAAAGCTCTTATAGCTCGCTACAGATTAGAAAGATGAGAAGAACTAAACATGAGAAAGATATTTATCCGATGGAAATAACTGATAAAGGAATAGTTGTTAAGAAATTAGAATAAAGCTATAACTCCTATTAAAAATTCTACTAAAACTCCTAAACACATTAGAGCAGTAAATATTTTTCTAGATTTAATTTTTTCATTAGAATAATGATTATGATTATTGTTGTCTGAATACATCTTATATATTAAATATAAAAAAGCTGGTACCAGTAAAACCGTTATTATAAATTTATGTTCTAAAAGACCCATGTTTATTGCCAAGAGCAAGTAAACAAAAGATATTATCAAAGTGGTTGAAGTTATGAAGATTGCAGATTTAGATCCTAGTAATACAGGTATTGTTTTGTTTGAATAAGCCCTATCACCTAGATAATCTTCAAAATCTTTAGTTATAGAAAGACTGAATCCGAATAGTAAAAGAAATACCAAAAAATATATTGGGATTGGGTTTGTAGGCATTAATGACCAACCAGCTAATGGACATAGTAAACCATATAGAATTGTTACAGTTAAACTGTTAATCAAAAATCTTTTTCGAAGTCTTATAAATGGTAATGAATAGATGATTGATAAAATCACTGCTATTGAATATATCATAACATATTGTTGAGTTAGATTATACGCAATAAATAAACCTATAGAGTAAAGTATTAAGGAGTATAATGTCGCATTTTTTCTGGTTATCTTTCCAGATGGTATTGGTCTAAAAGGTTTGTTGATGAGATCAATCTTAAAATCAGTAACTCCATTGAATGTGTTAAATCCTCCTACAAGTAATATCAGAGAGATGAAAGCTAACAAGATATTATAATTGATTAATCCACCGCTTACAGCAATTCCTACAAAAGCTCCTCCTATTGCTAACAAGCTGTGTTCAGGAACCATTACTTTAAAATATTCTAACATTTAAAAACCTCATTCTATAATAAACTCACAAATAGGATCTCCTTTCGAAATACATTTAATTTCTTTACACTCAACATTTTTTTCAAAAATAGATGATGCTCCACCGGCAAAAAAACCTTGGAGTATTACATCTGTGGATGTTTTACTTCCTCCATATGTTTTTGCAAAAGTAGAATCCTCTACTATTATATGAGATACGGCTTTAGAAAAATCGTATTTTATTACCTTTACTTTTCCCCAACCTGAGAGTGTTATTGAATTAGCTGCCCACTTAGACATCTCATTTTTAGACATTCTATATTTTTCTTTTAACACAGACATATATATTTTTCCCGTTTCTTTTGATGCGTCATAAAATATTTTATCTGCATTTTTTCCATATTTCTTTCTCAAAGCTTGTAATATTTTAACATATATAAGTATAGGAGAAATAGCAACAGGTTGATCCAAAAGTTTTATTTTTCCTTCTTCAAAATTTATCTGTCTGGAGAATAACAGTTTTTTTACTATATCATACATTTACATCACCTCTTAAAATCCTTTATTACAGTTTCAACACTTTTTGCAACTCTTTCTGCCATAGTATAGGGTGTATTAACAGAGTCACCAACGAAATATAAATTATCTATATGAATTTTTGGTTCTATTCCAGAGTGATGTGGTGCCCAGTTTACAGGGAAGTTGCTATGGTAAATTTGGGTTAATAAAAATTTACAATTTTTATCAAAATTTGGTATTATTTTTTGTAGTTCTTCTTTTGTATTTTCTATCTGTTTTTTAATATTTTTCTTTTCATCTAAAGCATGATACGCAATCAGTAGATGTTTATTTTTAGGAGCAAAAGAAGAGTCAGCATTAGTAAGTTCAACTATTCCAGAAACATTTTCTGCAGATACTGTCCATAGGATTCCAGTGTGTTTAAATATTCTTTTTTTAGAAGAAATATTTATTTTGAGACCGTTTATAGGTTTCCACTTCTCTAAATTTTTCTTAGCAATATTATCACCTTTGAGAAGAACATCTGTTTTATGAGGTCCTAGATTACTAATCAAATAATCACAATCAATTTCATTTAATCTTTCATTCTTTTCTACTACTATTTTTTCTATTTCATTTTCTACTATTATTTTTTTGATGGAACATCCTTCTTCTATTTTTCCACCATGAGATAAAACGTATTTTTCTAATTCATTGATCACAGAACTGCAACCACCTTTAATTATTCCAGAACCCCCGAACCAAGTCACATGCTTCACAAGAGAATGAAAGCCACTGGCTTCTACTCTGTCTCCCCATGTTCCTATAGAAAATCTACATAGAGTATCAAAAATATTATATATGTATTCATTATTTGAATTTTCAAAAAACCAATCCTTGAAACTGTTTTGATAATGTTTCATCGAAAAGACCATTTTCATAAAAATTTTCGTCATTTCTAATCTTTCAGTTAGATTTCTTGATAATTTTATTATGTCTAAAGTTCTTTCAGCAGATATATACTTATCTTCAATTAGGAAAACTCCACATCTGGGTTTAGAATTTATGATTTTTACGTTTAAATCAAGATTCTGTATTAGTTTTGCAAGAGGTCCTGATTTCCCATGAGGTACTGTATGTAAAGCTCCTGTAGAAAGAATATAACCCTTATAATTCAGATTTCTGAACCTTCCACCAACCTCATTCGCTTCTTCTATTATCAATGGTTTATAACCATATTTAGATAAGAATGCACCAGAAAGTAGACCACCTAGTCCAGCTCCTGCAATGACAACATTTTCTTTAATCATTTTTTATCACTTCATCATTTCATGCAAGACCCTTAATTTTTCTATATCTGTTGGCCAAATAATAACTGTCTTGCCAATTTTTTTGATTCTTACACTTTCTTTTTCGTTTAATTTTTTAATATGATAACTGATTTTTCCGATTGCGGCCTTTCTTTTTTTCTCATTCATACCTCTTTTAAAAATTCCTATATGTTCTGCAATTTCTGTAACGCTCACAGGCCATCTTTCTTCTATTATTTTCATTATTTCGTCTCTCAATTTTTCCATGAAATTATTGAAATACACTTATATAAATGTTTAGCTATACCTTAAAATATATATAGGATTTATCTAGCTATAGCTAAACTATATTTTCTTAGCAGAAATCAAATTATTAGGATGAAATTCAATTTGTCCAAACCTTACCTTGCCCTCAGGAAACTGCCACTTATCCCTATTGGTAATATTATTCTTGCTCCTCTTCAGAACAAGGTATTTACCATTCTTTTCAATCATGGCAGTAGCCACTAACACAACAATTTGACCAGGCATAAGAATTATTATTCTAACTATAACTTAAACCTTGAATATTTTTGCCTTCTTCCACAGATCATCAAAATATGTCCTGAAAACATTTATCAGAGCAGGGTTGTTGCTCCATATCATATCAGGCGTATCAGAGTTATCTAACCTAAAAGATGTCTCTTTGTCGTCCACTATGCCTATGATGGGATGTACTTCCATAGGTAAGATTCTAACCTGTGCTCCTTGCTTGACATACCATGCTGCTCTGGCTTTCCTAGTCCCATCCAATTCAGACGTGCCTAGCAATCTTATTTCAATGCCTTTTCTCAAAGCGGACATATAAGCATCATCCAGGGACGGATAACGAGAGAACCTTGATGTAGATGCGAAACCGAACTTCTTAGCTCTTGACAACATTTCTGCAGCCTTTTCCATGCATGCTAACTTGCCGCTAGAAGTCCATAAGCCAAAATTTTCTGTTTCAAACCCTTTTAATGGTTTCATCTGTTCTAATATCTTTTCTGATTTTGCTCTTAGCTTTTCTATTGTTATTTCCTTTCTTTTCAAAACCATCTTTAAAGCAATCTTCGGTTCTATTGCCTTGAACTTTATTGGTTTGCCGTTCCATGATTCTGTCAAGAATTTTTCTGATAATGATTTAAGAATACCATAGACCTTTGATTGCGGTATCTTACTATTCTCAGCAATTCCAGAAGCGGTCGAAGGGCCATGGAGTGTCAGTGCTAGATAAGCTTTAGCTTCATACTCGCTCAAGCCGAATTCTCTAAGATTCATTATTATATTTTCTCTTAACATTAAAATCATTTTTTAACAACTACCGTTCGGGCAGTCTCTACAATCAGCTTTAGGATCATATTCCTTAGCGCAATAACTTCCTCCGAGCTTTGCCATCGATGTTCCTCTTGTTTCGTACACAACTGGTTTTCCTCTTCTGTCTACAGAATCTATTCTTTTGTCTGTCGGATTAATCGTCATTAGTTTCAACACATTATGTTTTCGCACACGTTTCTGCAAAATTCTTTTTTCAATTCTTCAACACTCAGACAGTTTGTCTGTTTCTTGTAAAAGTTTTCGAGTTCTTTTCTTAGAAATTCTTCTTTGTCTTCAATACGATTGAGGGGGCATCTTCCTCCTATCATCATAACAACACTAGAAATAATTCGGCTTGGATTTATTTAAAGACTATCGTCAATTTATAAACTCATGTTCGACAGTAAACCTTGATTAACTCTAAAAAATCAGTTAACTTTTTCCTGCTTGGTCTGCTTCTCTTCCTTGGGTATGAATGCCCTACCGCCCTGCCACTGACCTATGTACAAATTAGCCTTGCCATCGACTCTATGAAATACCATGTTAGCTATTCTTGCTCCCATTTCTAATTCAAATGATTTTTTAGAAGAGTTTGTCATTATGAAAGAGAACTTTCCTTTGTAACCAGGATCAGTTCTTATGCCTTGGACAATTATGCCGCATTTGTATAAGGTCGATCTTGGTAAGAACCAACCAAAAAGATTTTCAGGTGTGTTGATTGTTTCGATTGTGGTGGCGGAATATGTTTTTCCAGGTTCGAGTTTTATTTTTGTTGTCTTGCCTTTTTCGAACTTTGCTATCAACTTGAAGTTCGGACTCTTTCTAGTCTCTATGAGTAGGAATCCTTCGTCATCAGCCATCTCGTAAAGTTCTCCTATGCGAAGATCTACTCCGCATCCTTCAAAATTTATATTGTCCTCATCCAAACCTTCTATAAGTTTCTGAGTTTTTATCAAATCTAAGACTTTATCCACGCCTAGTATCATCTCTGTTTCTCCTCCCCTTTAGTATTCACTCTGCCATCTTGCCACTGACCTCTATAATTTATTGTCTTACCTTTTACTTCAAAAAACATTATATGTGCAACTCTTGCTCCAAGTTCTAATTTGAAATTTTCGTCGCTAAGGTTCTTTAACCCGAAGATTAATTCGCCTTTGTAACCTGGAGATGTTTGAGTTGCTAGAAGTAATACGCCGCATCTTTGCAACGTGCTTCTTGGGAACGTTAATGCTGCAATATTTTCAGGCAGATTCAATTTTTCCATGGTTTTTATGAGGACGTATTCATTTGGTTTTAAAAAATATTCTTTGTTTTTGCCATGCTTTGCTATTGATTCTATGTCAGGTGTCTTCCTGTCTTCAATACCTAGAAACCCAAAATTCTTATTCTTGAATATCTCTCCAACCCTTATATCAAGACCAGCACCTTCAGGGTTGTTCAATTCTCTATCACAAAGATTCTCTACCAATCCCATACTTCTAGCTATATCAATGCCTAGAATCATAAAAAATATTTATAGTTGAAAAATTTAAAGATTATCTTCCAAATCCTGGCATGGGCAAAACAATATGTCTGATAAAACCTGAGGCGTTTGAAAAGAGGAAGGACGTCAAAGGAATGATTACGGAAAATGACTTTTCAATAGATGAAGATAAGGAACAGCCTTGGAAAAGAAGACAGATAGAGATGACATATTCGATGCACAAGCTACATTATCCAACACCACATGCAAATTCTGTGATGCAGGGCGTTATAGCTCGCCTGATTCTTGAGAGATTTTCAGACCCGATGGTCGATGCTCTAATAATTTCTTCTAAAGGAGACACAATTGAAGATTTTGTTAAGCTCTGCGGTCCTACAAAAGCTTTGGAATACACAAAGAAAGAGTTCGAAAACACATTAAGAGGCAGATTCGGTCTAGGACCTGAACAGACCTATATAACAACCATAGATGGTTATAAATGCAAGTTTGATTTTAATGCTGTTCACAAAGCCTCTTCAGAAGAAGAATTAGAAATAGAAAAAAGTATTTATTTCTGAGCTTTCTTCTTTTTAGTTACCCATTTTATATCTTTTGGTTCTCTTCTTAGCTTTAGCACGTTCTTCTCGCATTTGCTAGAACAGAAAAAAAGAACCTTCCCATCATTACGAATAAACATAACTCCAGTTCCTGGTTCTATATCTTCACTACAAAAGCTACATTTCATTATCTCACGTTAAGAGTTCCCGCAGATTCCATCTCGGTTTCTCTGAGCATTAATAAATCTCCAATTCTAACAGGACCTATCACGTTTCTTATAAGAATTTTTCCAGAGTCCCTTCCTTCCATAACCTTGCATCTGACCTGGGTTATACCTTTTATTCCTGTTCTTCCTAACAATTGCACGACCTCTGCTGGAACCGCATCTACCATTTCTATCCCTCTTTCGCTATTTCTTCAATATCCTTTTTTGCATCTCCCTCTTCAACAACTGCTATTGATGCTGCTGGGACATCGACTCCTGCCGCCCTTCCGAGTTCTAGTTTGTTCTTTACATGAACGCATGGAATCTTCTTCTCATCGCACAAGGGATGAAGATGCATAATAACCTCTTTTGGTTGAACGTCGTCTGCTATGACAACCAACTTTGCAATTCCTCTTTCAATCGCTTTGGTTGTTTCGTTTGTTCCTATTCTAACTTTACCAGTATTCTTTGCAATCTCTACTGCACGTAGAATTTTATCTTCACTCATTTTTCATCACCTCATTTCATTAGTTCGTTTATTTTACTCTATCAGTAAAGTATTTAAATTTACTTGGTTTCGTCTAATTTCTCTACTTGTTCTTTTTTCATTTCTACCTTCATCCACTTCCATTTTTTAAATTCTTCAGATATTAACTTTCCCATAGAATCACTTGTGAGCAAAATAGAACAAACCTGGTTTATCGCATCTCGCGAAACCGATTCTTTCGAACTGAACTATCTGATCAGGTTTGACCTTCTTGATTTCAGGTTCTGCTAATCCCTGTATCTCATTCCCTTCTGGCATTATCATCTTTATCTTAACGTTCTTTGAGGAAACCCAATGGATCTTCGGTACGTCTTTCAAAGTTTTTCCAGTCACCTTTGATTTTACATCTAGGATAACATTGCAGAAATGCATCAGGCGGACTTCCTTTCCCCTGTGATTCGTAAAGTCTATCTTGTCTACAAATATTTTTTTGGTAGCAGGAATCTTTCTATATTTTCTCTTTCCAGGAAATAACGGAGCCTTTACTGTTTTCATCAGTAATTTGTCTAAAGTAATTTCTATTGGTTCTCCAACAAAGAAGTATCTGTTGGAGGTTGAATCGATTATTTTTCTGTTTTCAGTGTATAGTTTTTCCCATTGAAAATGAACTGTTTGTGGATTTACACCCATTTCTATTATCATATTTTTTATTGCCTGCGGTTTTATTCCTCTTCTAAGCAATGCTCTAACGAGCATATATTTTCCCAATCTTGGATCATCCCAACCATCAAACTTCCCCTGTTGTATCGCATCCCTTATGAATCTCTTATGTATCTTTTCGCCAGGCATATACAAGAAGCCGAAGTTCATTGTTGTTGGAAAGTTTGTCCACCCTAAAGCCTCATATACTTTTTTCTGGATCTCTGTGTTTGTTGCATGTTCTGTCCCTCTTAATATATGTGTCACGCCACTGTCATGATCCTCTATTGTACAATTAAAGTTATACGTGGGATAGACTTTGTGTCTCTTTCCAGTCGTTGGATTTATTCCATCTCTTATCCTTAACAAGACCGGATCCCTCAGAGCAGGGTTAGGGTCATTGATATCTGTTTTAAGTCTTAAGACGGCTTCACCCTCCTTGAAGTCTTTAAACATCTTCTTGAAGAGCGTGAGGTTTTCTTCAATAGAATGATTCCTGTGTTCGCACGCTTCTTTTGCTGCTGCCATCTTGTCCTTTGTTCCAACCACGGCTTTGCAAGTGCAGACATATGCCTTTCCTTCTCTTATCAATTTCTCTGCAAGCTTGTACTGTTTTGGAAACTGTGAAGAGCAGAAATATACTTTATCAGGTTTTATCCCCATTGCATCCAAGTCTTTCTTGATTAAATCCACGTTCTCTTTTTTAACTTTCTCAGGGTCAGGGTCAGTATCCTCAAATCTAACAATAAACTTTCCTTTGTACATTTTTGCATACTCATAAGAAATTATGACTGGTTTCATATTTCCAAGATGAAGCGCTCCTGAAGGGAATGGCGGGAATCTTGTAACAACCTTTCCCATTATGGCATTCAGCAATGGAGGTAGGCCTTCTCTTTCAATTCTTTTTGGCTTTTCTATCTTTCCGAATTTCTCTAGTTCTTTCTTCTGTTTTTCCAAAGGCCATGAATTGATATCTTTAACGATTCTTGCTGTTTCCCTACCTAAGGAAGCCATATCTTTTTTTAAATCAGGATTTTCTGCTACCACTTTTCCCATAACTGCTTGAACGCTAGCTTTACCATTATATTCGATAGCATTAAGCAAAACATGCTTTGTTATCAGGTCTTTCATAGCTTAATATTTCAATAAAGAATTATTAAAATTTACTACTTTTGGTTGTTAGGAACCTTCATCACATCTTTATCTCAATCTTTGTTTATGCAAAGATTGATATCCAGGAACCCATTCGAAAGCGATAAGAGAGTGGAATTCAATTGGTGGCTTAAAGAAGAGAGCTCATGCGACTATTGTTTTTATAGAAACACCAAGACCTGCGATTACTGTGCTTATAGCAAAAATAGGAGAATAAATTTTTTCTACTAGCAAACATTTATTCCAGCATATCCGACAACAGCATCAGTATTCTTTGATATATCAAAGCTGGTTGAATAATCTATAAGCTTTGCATTCTTAGCTCTCATATCTCTTGCAGCAAAAAGCATGGCAGCTATTGCTCCATAACCGCATATAGTCAGATTCTTCTCCTCGCAGGTCTTTATTACGTCTACAGGTTTGAGGTTTAGTATGTGATTGATGACTTCCATGTCAGTCTCTTTTATCTTTTCAATGATTTTCTTCCAGTTTCCTGTGAAGGGAACATAGCCATAAGCAGTTCCATAATGAGTAAAATCGCTACTTGCGATCATCAACACTCTTCTTCTTAGATATGTTGCTACCTCTGCTATCTTTGTCCCTATACTCTTGCAAGTATCCAAATCAAAATAAATAGAATTTATTGATATTGGAACAATTTTGAAATCTTCGAATCTGTATTGCAACCATGGAAGCTGGACCTCTATCGAGTGTTCTTCTCTGTGAGACTGTGAATCCTCCAATATAACAGAATCTTTGGTTATTTCTCTAACAAAATTCTCGTCAGGTTCCAAGGAGCCTAGAGGAGTTTTCCAAATATCTAAAGAGGTTGTAACCTCTCCTCTTCCGCTATGGTTCGGACCTAGCAAAACAACTGTATCAAAACCACTAGCAACAGAATTATAAACAGCAGCAGCTGTCTTCCCGCAATAAACATAACCTGCATGAGGAGCGATAATGCCTAGAGTGTTTCTCCTCTCTGCTTTTGTTTTTTCTAAGAACTTTTTAATCATCTCTTTTAGCTGATTGACATCAGAAGGATAAAATGCTCCAGCCACAACAGGATTTCTTGTTTGCATAAAAGAATTAAGTTTTCTGAATTATAAAATCAAATGGGTTGACTATTTCAAGCTTAAACCTTTTTCTATTCTACCTATTATTGTAGTCAAATATGAGGTAATAACATGGTAAAATTAATGGACCTATTTAATAGAAACAAGACCGAAGTGATGTATCCTACAGAAATGACAGCAAAAGAATTAGATGCTTTGATGTGGGGACCTGAAACTTTAGACAAAAATGATCAAAGTAGTAGAAAAATTAGAAACGATGTTGTTCTTGCCTCGATTCCTACAAGATACGTTCCATTAAGTGTCTTGGAAACAGCTGAAAAATATTCACATGATCCATTAAAAGTTTCAGATTATATTCACAGTGCATTTTGTATTTATAGAGGTAGCGTTTGTAATCAGCTTACAGCTCCTCATGTTTTCAAAGATAAAATCCTTGAATGGCCTGAGCCTGTAGATTTTTCTTGGTCTGATGGAGAAGCTGTTTTAACAGGCGGCAAGTTTGTTTTTACAGGATTGGAAGGTAAGGTAGAGATAAGTACTGAAGAAGGAGACTACAAAAGAGTAGTTGAGATTGATGCTAAAACAAATGAAAAGAAAGAAAAAATTAAAAAACTTGGTATAGGAGATAAACTAGGTTCAACTATGAAGTTTAAAATGCCAGGCGTTCATAACGTCGGTTTGATTGCTATGTATCCTTGGCAAATAAGCTCTTTGAGATGGTATGCAAACTACCTTGGATGTTTGAGGGATGATTTAGGCAAAGGAGTCCCTGTAGAAGAAAAAAGAATTCAAGATCTGTCCCAACTTATGAAAGACCTGAGAGAACCGGTAGAGCTTCCTGTCATATATCTGAAGAAGGGTGATAGAAAAGAAAATGAATATGAACCTAACTTTTTAGCGTGGTTTAATTGGTGCGGTTGAACTATAAAACTCCCTTTGAATAAAAATTATTGTTCTTCTTCCACTATCTTTTCTTTTGATTCGAATTCTTCAGGCTTGTATTTGAATTCACTATCTTCCTTTATAGTTCCTCTGTTCTTTTGTATCTCCCTTGCTAAAAGCCAATAGACCATTGACAAGGATTTTCTACCCTTGTTGTTTACAGGAATTATCAAATCAATAGAAGTAGTCTCATTCGATGTGTCGCAAAGAGCGATAATAGGTATCCTCATTTTCAACGCCTCTTCGATCGCTTGAGAATCTATCAAAGGATCAGTTACCAACAGTACATCAGGTTCGTAATATCCTGGAAAGTTAGGGTTTGTTATTGTTCCAGGCAAGAATCTTCCTATAATAGCTTTGCCTTTAACAGCCTCTGTAAATTTTGTTACAGGCTTCCATCCAACAGCCTTTCTAGAAACAGCCATTATTCTATTGAATCTAGTTAAAAACTTGCCGGCTAGCTTAATCTTATTCTCAATAGTCTGCAAATCCAGAATAGCCAAACCATCTTCTCTAACCTTATAGATAAATTTCTTCATCTGTTTGGCCTGCTGCTTTGTTCCAATATGCATACCAGCTGATAGGTATTCTTCAAAAGGCATAGCTATTCTTTTTGTTTAAAGGTATTTAAATCTTTTACTGTTTTAATTAAATTTATGGTAAAAGAGTCATTAGTCATAACATTTGTAATATTCCTATTTTTATCTATTTTCATAAAAGAAGGCTTTGCAGAGACTAATGACATTGCAATTACTGACGAATCTTTAGCAAAGATAGAACCAGAACTGCTTAGCGCACAAGGCGAAACTTCTGTCATAATAAGCTTTACTAAAAAACCTCAAGACTATAAGAAATTTATAAAAATTCTTGGTGGAAAGATTACTCATGACTATAAGATGATGGATGCTATTTCAGTAAAACTAGATAGCAAAGAAATCAAAAGACTGTCAACCATGGGAAACCTAAAAAGAATTTACAAGGATTATAACGTGTCAGCTCTCCTTCACGATTCTGCTCCGTTGATATCAGCTGACAAGGTATGGAACATGGGTATAACAGGAAAGAATGTAAAGGTATGCATCTTAGATAGCGGAGTAGACTACAATCACCCAGCGTTAGAAAAGAATTGTAAAAACCAGATAGTTGAAGGAACAAACGAATCTTATATATTGCAATCACCCCATGATTATCCAGACAATTATGATAACACTTGGACCATAACAAAACCAGGGTACACAAGCATTTCTGTTCATTTTACAAAAATAATCACTGAAGAGGGATTTGATTTCGTATATGTAAAGGACGCTCAAGGAAACATCGTAGAGAGCTTTAGCGGTGAATTCTCTCAAAAGTGGAGTATATCTATTCCAGGAGACACTATCAAAATAAATCTGGTTTCTGATTCTAGCACAACTGATTATGGATTTTACATTGATCAGGTTTTAAATGGCAGCGTGGCCAGTGGTTGGAACGGATGTAATAAAATCATTGGCGGTTATGATTTTGTCAACAGTGATGAAGATCCTTTTGATGACGATGGTCATGGCACGCATGTTACCGGAATATTAGCCTCAGATGACAGTTATTATAGAGGAGTAGCGAACGGAACCAAACTACTGATTGCAAAGGTTTTAGACTCACAGGGCAGTGGAAGCGCTTCAAATGTTATAAGTGGTATAGAATGGTGTGTAAATAATAATGCTCAGATATTAAGCATGAGTTTAGGCGGTTCGAATTTCAACAGAACATGTGACGATACCCCGATTTCTCAGGCAGTCATAAATGCAGTGAACAATGGAAAAATAGTTGTTGCAGCTTCAGGCAACGATGGCATAAAAGGCATATCCGAACCTGCATGTTCTAGCAAGGCAATAGCTGTTGGCGCTTCGGATAAAAATAAGAAGGTTATTGGAATCTCAGGCAGGGGCTCGGAATTAGATGTTTTAGCCATTGGAACACCAGTAAAATCTACTTGGCCTGGAGGAGGTTGGTATTGGAACACCGGAACCTCGATGGCAGTACCACATATAACTGGTACAATTGCATTGATGCTTGAAAAAAATTCTAGTCTTTCTTTCCAAGATGTTTTGAGAATATTTAACCAAACATCAGACCCTCCTATAGCGTGTTATGACTGTATTTGGATCAATGGAGTTTGCGATATTTTACATATGTATGGTGTCCAAGTTCCATGCATAAGAAATATAACCGGTGCAGGAATTGTTAATGCATCTAGAGCAATTGAAAACATTCAAAGTGGTTGTGTAAGTAATGAAGATTGTAATGATAATAATAATTGCACAACAGATATTTGTCAAAGCGGGTCATGTACTCATACGAATAAACCAGATGGAACAGATTGTGGAACCTGTTGCAGTTGCTTTTCAGGAAACAGAGCTCACAATGAAACTCAAAATTCAGATTGTTTGTTCTGTCAGAAATGTACTGCTTTAGATACATGTTCTTATGCTCCAAGCGGAACAGATCCTAAGAATGAGTGCAGAACAAATGACATCATAGGAATAGCAACTTGTGATAATATTCCTGATAATTATCACTTGACTCGGGACTTTAGAAATCCATTTACAAGCACCTGTAATGGCGCTGGTTCATGTACAACAGGCAATGCAACAATAAATCATATTTGTAATAGAACATGCGGAGCTGAATGCGGTAATAATTCAGATTGCGCAAGCAATATATGTAGAAGCGATTGTACCTGTTTAATAGATTCAACTCCATTGTTAATAAATATTTTATATCCGTTAAACACCACTTATATTTCAAGCAATATACCTTTGACATTTACACTGAATAAGCCAGCTTCATGGTGTGGTTATTCTTTGGATGGAAGTGCAAATAAAACTATCACTAGTTGTGCTAATATTACAATGTCAATTTCTATTTCAGGCCCTCATAATGTCATCGTCTATGCTAATGATACGAACGGTAAGAGTAATTCTTCAAATAGAGTTTACTTTACCAAAGCTGTGAGCGGCGGTGGCGGTGGAGGCGGCGGAAGATGTTATATGATGTAGCATTTTAATTTTATGATTAATTTTATATAATATAACACCGTTATTATTTTATTATGAGAAAAGTTTATTTGGATTATGCAGCTACCACTCCATTAGATCCTAGAGTTCTGAAAGCAATGCAGCCTTATTTTAGTGAAAAGTTTGGAAACACTATGAGTCTGCATGCTATGGGCTTGGAGGCAAACGAGGCTTTAGAGAAGTCTAGGGAAAATGTGGCAAAGTTTATCAAGGCTAACCCTGAAGAAATAATATTTAATGGCAGCGCAACCGAATCAATAAACTTTGTTTTAAAAGGTATAGCTTTCGCTAATAAAGAGAAAGGAAAGCATATTATTACTTCTTCAATAGAGCATCATGCTGTCTTAGAAGCTTGCAAATGGCTGGAGAAACAGGGTTTTGAAATCACCTATTTGCCAGTTGATAAGGACGGTTTCATTAACCTAATTCAACTAGAGAACTCTATCAGAGATGACACTATATTGGTTTCTATAATGCATGCAAACAATGAGATAGGCATTATAGAACCTATAGAAGAGATAGGGAAAATATGTTCAAATCATGAAATTTGTTTTCATACTGATACAGTTCAATCCTTTGGAAAAATACCAATAGATGTTAATAAAATGAATATCGATATGCTTTCAATCTCTGCTCACAAGTTCTATGGTCCTAAGGGCGTTGGTGCAACCTTCATAAGAAAAGGAACAAACATCGAACCTTTGTTGCATGGTGGAGGGCATGAGTTCGGTTTGAGATCATCTACAGAGAATGTTCCAGGGATTGTTGGTTTAGCAAAGGCAGTCGAACTAAGAAAATTAGAAATGAAACCCGAAGCAATTAGGTTAACAAAACTAAGAGACAAATTAATAGAAGGTGTTTTAGAAATAGAAGATTCTCATCTGAATGGTCATCCAAAAATAAGACTTCCAAATAATACCAATTTCTGGTTCAGTTTTATTGAAGGAGAAGCTTTGGTTGTAGAAATGAGTTCTAAGGGTGTATATGGTTCAACAGGTTCTGCTTGCTCATCTTCAACATTGGAACCTTCTCATGTATTGATGGCTATTGGTTTGAAACATGAGGAAGCTCATGGTTCTTTAAGACTATCTCTAGGAAAATATACTAATCAAGCTGATATAGATTATACTATAAAAGTCTTACCAAAAGTTGTAGAAAGATTAAGGAAGATATCACCATTCAAAGGAAAGTGGAAATAATGAAAACTCCGAGCTTATACTCAAAGGAAATAATGAAATATTTCAAGCATCCAAAGAATGTCGGTATAATAAAAAACGCTGACGGAGTTGGCAGAGTGGGCAACTCCGCTTGCGGAGATATTATGGAATTATACATAAAAGTTGATAAAAATAAAAAAGGAAAAGAAATAATTTCTGATATTAAATTCCAGACGTTTGGCTGTGTTATAGCTCTTGCTGTTAGTAGCATGCTTACAGAGATTGCCAAAAGCAAAACTTTGGAAGAAGCAATAAAAATAAGCAACACTGATATTCTTAAAAAAGCAGGTCCTGTTCCAGCAATTAAAATCCATTGTTCTGTCCTAGCGGCAGACGCTCTGCATGAGTCAGTCTATGATTTTTTAACAAAAAATAAGCGTACTATACCAGAGAACTTGCAAAAGGAACACGAGAGAATACAGAGCAATCTGAAACAGGTTGAAAAAACACACAAAGAATTCACAGAGTTTGAGGAAAAAATTCTTGAGAAATGAATACATTATTTTATATGAAAATAACCTAGTGTTGGATTAAACAATGACAAATAAATTTATATATTTCTATAACACTCAATAATTATGCCAAAGGTAATTCATGAGAGAGAGAAATGTATTGGTTGTGGAGCATGCACAGCTGTATGTCCTAATTTCTGGGATATGGGGGACGATGGAAAGTCTGTTCTGAAAGGTGGAAAAAAAGCAGG
>Ga0315281_10000040_pt1 | contig 149773 bp, 128 predicted proteins | sample YL17G07_0_MG_FD_204540 | JGI IMG/M metagenome (GOLD analysis project Ga0315281, IMG submission 204540) | Sediment microbial communities from Yellowstone Lake, YNP, Wyoming, USA - YL17G07_0 | ecosystem: Environmental > Aquatic > Freshwater > Lake > Sediment | place: USA: Wyoming | collected...
AACATGCACTGGCCAAAACCAATCGATTGCGGACCTTCAAGCGCAGATGGGTTCACTCAATTCTACGCTACAAGCATCTGTCAATAGACTTGACAATCAGCTGAACAACGTCTTAAGCGTTCTATACGCTCTAGCAGTAGCCACAATAGTGCTCGCAACTGTAACAGTCTATCTGGGAACTAGAAAACCAAAAGCAAAACCTTGACCTAGTCTTCCTTCTAGCTTGACTGATGATGTCTCAACGAATGCTCAACGGAAGCTACTCTGTCTAAGACAGCAACATTGCCAGCAAGCTAAGCAAGCATAGGCGATGGTCAAGGCCGAACCATTGAAGAAACAGGCGAACAGGACCAAGGCGCAAAATTGGTCATAACGATATCGGAGACTGACTGAAATGGAAAAGAAAACTGCTGACCGGCATGAACTATTCTGGGCCACCACATGTCAAATAGACAACGTGCGCAGGAAACATGCGAAGTCAGTTGGAAGAAGATAAGCGGCACATGAACTGGTTTTTATTCCACAAAACGAAAAAACCATTTATTACCATTCATAAAATGGCTGAGTGCAGACCAAAGAATAGAGCTTCTGTTCGCAAAACAACAAGAACTTTGACGCTGGAGGAACGAATCTTAACCAAGAAATAGCATCTGCAAGTGCGGTTGGGACATGAGGACTACAAATGGCGTGCATACGTGTTCCTAAATTCGTTTGTGAATTGGTTCAGCGCGCGCAACGGGGTGAAATCTCCCACAATTCCTCCTTTTTCCTTTTGCACCAGCATGCTCTGGTCACCCAACACTAACCTGATGATATCTCTTGGAATCGCATTTTTTTCAGGCAGTCTGCAAGTGAGCTTATTCATAGAAGCGCGCGAAAGCCTAGCCCTTTAAACTTTGCGCTTCGTTCAAGCCGTATCCGGGAAGTGCTCATATGACAAGTTGACTTGTGTTTCGGCATGAGCCCAAGCATAGACCTGCAATTCAATCGATGATGTCCATAGAAGATTTATTCACAAAGCTTTTAAGAAGATGCAAGCATAGGTTTCATTCGGGAGTGAAAAGGTCGTTCCATTGCATGAAAAACAGAGTGAACGACCTGCTTCTCAAACGAAAATTTGAGGGAGAGAAACACTTGAAAAGCAAAACACTAGTGATCTTGCTTTCTGCTATGATTCTTCTATCTATGGCAACACCAATTGAAGCTTTCATCTATCCTGGCAATCCGCCTACCGAAGATGCCAAGTACAACAACTTTGGTCCAATGACGCCAAACTTGCTGATCATACCTTACGGTAGCCAAGAAGCAGAGTATATGGCATTTTTGGCTTGTGATATTGACTTCATGGATTGTTCATTGCTTGCCGCTCAAGTAATGGAGCTGGAAACTTTTGACCCAACCATGTCCACGTATGCTCGTGCTTTCTTCGTTGATCGTGGGATGCGTGAATTTGACCTTAACAACATGAGATTCCCGTGTAGTGACCCGCAGTTCAGGAAGGCGCTTGCTTACTGCTTTGACAAGAACACGTTCATTGCGACCCAGCTGTTAGGTTTCGCATTGAAGATGGATTCTCCGCTGGCTGGCCATGGTGGCTACTACAACCCATACTGCACAGACCTATACCCTTTCAACCTTGCTACGGCTCAAGCCATATTGGACGCGAACGGCTACACTGACAAGGACTCTGACACTTGGAGAGAAGGTCCAGCCGGAGAGGAAATCGTGTTGGACTTTTACATAAGGTCGGGTGACCCTGACAGAACGGTTATGGGTCTCATAATGGCTGCGACGCTTGAGTCGATAGGTTTAGAGTGCAACGAGCAGATCGTGCCGAGGAGCACCTGCTTCCAGATGGTGATGGTCCAATTTAACTATGACCTTTACACAGGCGGCTGGAGCTTCGGAAGAGACCCAGACACAATGATCTCCTTGTACCACAGCAACTATGCACAGGCATTCGATGGCACTCCGAACTATCCAGGCTACACCAGCGCCGCGTTTGACGCTGAAGCAGACTTGATGCTGACTTCTAGCGTCACAGGCATTCCATACGTTTACCCACCAGGTCCAGCAGCAGGCACAGCCGCGGCCCACGTCTGGGAAATGCAGAGAATCCTCATGGATGACGCTGGAGTCATTCCAGTGTTCACCTATGCTAGCTACGGTTCTTACAAGACTGGATGGAGCAAGGTTGTGAACACAAATGGGGTTGGCCCGTGGGGCTACTACACATTCTTGGACACGTACAAGACGGGCGACGACACCATCAATTGGGGTTTCATGAACGATATTGAAGGCATAAACCCAATACACTCTCAGGGGGTTTGGGACTGGCAACTCATGGGCGAAATATACGATTCACTCATCAACGTTGACCCATACACACTGGCGGACCAGCCTTGGATGGCCAAGAGCTGGTCACAAGGTGAGTGGGAATACGAGGGTAACCCATGTACATGGGTAGAGTTCAAGCTCAGAGAAGACGTGTACTGGCACGACATACCCGCAAAAGCCGACAGACAGACACCAGGGGGCGCACCACTGTTACGGGCTGGAGCATTCAACGAGAGAGTGATGGCTGACGACGTCGTATTCAGCATCATGGTCGTCAAAAACACCGCGGACGCTTGGAACCACGGCTCCGTTGAAAATGTGCTCTGTGCAGAAGAAGTAGACCCTTACACTGTCAAGGTATACTTTGATGTTCTGATGCCGTTGTGGGCTATGCATCAGGCTGCCAGTCTGCCCATTATTCCAAAGCACGTGTGGAGTCCAGTATACGCTGAAGGCACCACCAGAGAATTTGACGCAATCGCTCAGGAATGTGCAGCGGGATCAGGCCCATTCTACTACGACTACGATGCAAGCATTGTGCACGAATACTACATGCTCAGAGCCTTCACACGCCACTTCGCATACCACCCAGTCGACGTGACTAGCACAATCAGTAACTCACGCAAGATAGTAGATCCTGGCAATGATGTTACTGTCAGTTTCTATCTGCATAACAGAGATGCGCAGCGTGATCCGATTCCGCCTAGCGAATTCACAATTACGATTGAAATGATCCATGAGACTGTAGATCCAGTGATCTACGTGGGATCCAACCCTGCATTGCCCTACTGCGAGGAGGTCCTCATATTTGAATACACGTTTCATGTGGATGTAGGCCTCTACGAGTTCAAAACAACGATTACGCCTGACCCACTGACTGGACATGGTGACTCCGATGGCTATTCAACATACGTATGGGGCACAATAAGGGAGGACTTGAACTTGGACTTCGCCGTAAACAGCAAGGATGCGGCCGTACTGAATGCTGCATACAATACGCGACGTGGAGATCCGAGATGGAATCCATACGCAGACATTAACGATGATGGATTCGTTGGCCCTAAAGACGCCGTCAAATTAGGAACGATGTTGGGCTGGCCAAAAAGTCCGGGCACCCTCCATGATGTAGCCGTCACCAATGTTGAAACCTCTAAGCATGGCTGTTTGCCTATGGAAACGGTTGGCGAAGGACAATCACTACAGATAAACGTTACCGTTGAAAACCAGGGCAGCTCAACTGAAACTTTCGACGTGACTGTGTACGCGACATCAGCAGTGCCCCCGTCAATCGAGATAGGAACTCAGACAGTCACCAACCTGCTTGTCAGTGAAGTCCGAGTGGTCACGTTTACATGGGATACTACGGGAGTGTCCTATGGTAACTACAGCATAAGCGCAGTCGCAACACTTCTACTTGACATAGATCCCGTGGACAACACGTTCGTTGATGGCACAATCCTCATCACTATTGCTGGAGACATCAACGGAGACCAATGGGTAAACGGGAAAGACGGCGTCATATTAGGCACAGCCTTCTATCCAGCTGGAACCTACAACCCGAACGCGGACATCAACGACGATGAGTATGTAAACGCCAAAGACGCAGTGATTCTCGGCGGAAACTTTGGTCAGCACTGGGAATAGTAAACAAAACCTTCACCCCAATTTTTTCTGATCTTGGATACGGGTACACACTAACGTGCTATTTGAGAACCGTCAGACTCGTAATGCGATGTTGCCAGCAAAAGAGTTAGCAGCACAGCGGCAATCCTTTTGTTGCGCGCGCAATTGTCGTGCGAATGTTGTTTTCCATTAGATGTAACAAATCGAGATGCGCGCGATTTCCTAATGGAAGCAGAAAGAACCATGCCGAATAAGAAGACTAGAAAGATGGAAACGATGGACAAACACTATGCACACCTCAGAAGAAGTAGCCAACAAAGGTTCTCAGTGTGATCGATTTTAGAAGGGTATGACCAGCCCAAGATTGCCCTACCCCATATGTTTTTTGCACAGACCGATAACTGACTCAGCGTGCGTACGTGAGTCCGTAGTCTAGGCTGAACCAATTCATGGGTTGCGATGTCTCCCGCAAATCTCCATTCTCCGCGTAGTAGCATAGTTCGGTCGCTCACACTTATGGGGCAGCTTCTCTCATGATCTCATTCGTTTTGTTTTCTAGAACACGAGTTCCCGATAATCTCTTCTTGGTGTCTGCAAGATTCAAGCCAACAATTCCTCAAGAGGGAATTGAAAGTCCACATTCTCACCTTCTTCCCTAACAAACAAAAACGAGAAACTGCCTCAACTGCCTTCAACTTTGTTCACATACTCGTCAATTGCGTTATCCCATTCTTCTCTGCTCAATTCCCAAGTAAGACTAGCGGCTATTCTCCCCATCTTTCCTGAGCAGCTCTTCATACTCAGCGAGAGCTTTGCTTATGTTCCATACATAAAGCTCATTATCAAGTAAAAACTTAAGATAGTTGAGCGTTCGCTTTCTGACAACGTAATACCACAAGGCAACATATGGGCTAAACATCGCTGCAAGTATCAACCATGTAAATACGCCTGCACCTGCAACTAAAGCAATGTATATCATCAAGAATGGATAGAGTATGATTGAAAAGATAATTGAAAAAAGTGGAATAAGAAAGTTGTCCATGACCATCACCTAGAAGGTAAGTAGCCACAGTGGATAATGCATAAGATATGTGGCATTTAAGGCAATAGCGATAGGTAGCAGTTTCAACAGCACTACTTTCCTATCCACTTAGGTTTCCTCCAATAATAATACTGTCTTACTGTATTAATAAGCTACTGAAAGATAGAGATTCAAGCTAACAATCCCTCAAGAGGGAATTGAAAGCTCCACACCTTCCTTCTTGAAACCGAGATTTTACCAAAATCTCAGTGCTCTCTCGTTGAAGCCAACCACTCCTATCGAGACTCTGTGAAACCCAATCGTTTGAAGGCATAATTCAAGAGTAAATGACCTGCCTCGGCCCCATATCCTCTTCCCCATGCGTCCTTCTCCCCGATTATGATGCTCATGTCCGCAGTTCGCCAAGGTCTGAACATCCTTAGCAATCCAGCCTCGCCTATTACACGGCCACTTTTTTTGACGACAATTACAAACCACGCTCGATCTTTATCAGCACGCAACTCCCTATAGAATTTCTCAGTATCAGCGCGGCTCATAGGTACGACTTCACCTGTCAATCTTCTGATTCGGTATCGTTGGACCATTTTTGAATGTAAGTCAAATCATCTTTGCCAAAGGGTCTCAGGTGAACCCTTCCACCTGTCAAGGTTCCATGTTCCGGCACGTTCTCCCGAGTGGGCATACTTCCACAAGCCACATTCTCACCATGTTCTTTTGTATAATGCTGCCCTTACGCTCTCCGAGCCCCAAGCCTACTTCTTTCTAAGCCTCTATGTTTTCTCCAGTCTCTCTAAGGATTACTAATTATTCCATCAGCGTCCGCGCATCTTTTTCGTTTCGCAATAATGAACAGCAAAACAACTAGCATGGAAGCGCAAGCAAAAGTCAACGGGATATGCTCAGAAACTATGGTTATTTCATGCGATGAGTGTTCATACTCTACATAGATTCCTCTTTGAGTCTGATCATCAAAGACTTGTGGGTTGAAGTACAGAACAGATGCTGATCCATTATCGATTATGATGGACAGGTTGCTCACGTTCATGAGTGTTTTTGGCACGCTTACTCTGCAGAATCCCATTGTTGCCGTTTCCCCGCTAACGTGGATACTCATGGTTTCGTTCGAATCGAAGTATCTGAGGCTCTCTATCGTAGAGTTGGAGATCAGTTTAACGATCTGGTTCAGGCCAGTGTCCAATTCTGAGAATGAACCTAACAATGGATAGTTGTCTTGGCCAAGTTCCTCTATCAGGTAAGGTTCGTTGCCTAATCCGTCCTTGTTGAGGTCCCTTCCTTGATAGTCATCCCAGTAATTCCCTTCCATATCGCAATCCCATTTATTTCCTCCAGCATTGGACCATGCGTGATGGGTGTTGTTGACAAAATTGTTGTGAAAGACCTCGTTGTAGTTCGTCGGCAAGAATAGACCATACATGTTGTTATGGAAAATGTTCGCAGATATTGTGTTGTTGTCGCTGTTAAGACCGGCGTGAACACCGGCTTGGCGATTTGAGAATATGGTGTTGCCAATGATCGTGTTATTGCTGCTTACGTGATCAGCCCATACACCGTAGTAACTATTCGAAATCCGATTATTGGCTAGAGTATTGTTTTGGGAATGGTCCAAGTAAATTCCAACGAGATTGTTCTCTATTATGTTGCCGACGACGGTGTTGTACTTTCCGTCAAAAATGTACACTCCGCTTCCTGGATAAATAGTCTCGCTGTTCTGTAACGTGAAGTTGCTCACGACAACATTGTTGGCCCATACGTACATTGTGCTTGACAGCAGTTTTCCGTCGATCACTGTCGTGCTTGCGTCTTCTCCAATGAGGGTCACTGATTTCTTTATTACCACATTCTCAAAGTATGTTCCAGACCTAACGAAAATCGTGTCTCCAGGATTAGCCGAGTCCACTGCTTCCTGTATTGTTGCCAACTCGTCAGGAACAACTATTTCTTTCGTTGAGAAACCTGCGTTCAGCGCGTTTTTCAAAACAGGATCTGAGCTTGCGATTTGCAGCAATTGGCAACCATTCTGTTCACAAGTTTTCATATATTTGGTGTTGGAGAAAAGAGGTTCTTGGAATCTCCACTCAAGCTGTGGAACAAAGAAGGCACAAAGCAATGCGCTGATTAAGATGCTCACTGCATGGAAATTAAACCCAACTCCCTCCCTTGTTCGCATACCAATTGTCTGAGCCTGTGGATTTAGGTTTCGCTTGCTTAGGAAAAATCTGCGTGCATGTTAGCTTCTATCTGACCATTCTCTTGTTTTCGCTTGAACTTGTAGCGCGCTTGAAGGCACTTCTCATCTGTAGCTCTTTGTATTCTTCGCACGTCATTTTCGAGTATGGATAAAGTTCTCTGAATCTCTTGTATGGTAATCTCATATCAAGTTCCAATTGTCCGCCGGGCTTCCTTCCAACGTGCTTTCCTGTTTTCGGCATGGCTTTCCACATGGGCAATAGTTGCCAAGGTTGTAAGAGCCCAAACTCTCGTCACCCTAGAAAAGGCTTATATTGAGGCAGCAAAGGCCATAGGAGCCAGCAAAACCCGAATTCTCATTTACCATGTACTGCCGGACATGATCGGGGTAGTGGTGGCCAACTTTATCTATGTAGCAGGTCTAGTTATCATGATTCAGACAAGTCTTGATTTCTTTGGCTTTAAACGCTTCCTTTTCAGCACAGACCCAAACTTGATTCCGGTGAAGGTTGCACCTGTACTGACTTGGGGAGTATGCTTCCATATAGCTCCTCATCGATTATTGATCTCAAAACTTGGACTGCGATACCCTCCATCGCATACATAGCGCTATTTGGAATTTCACTGGTCTTGGTTGGTAACAAAATGGCAGATGTCTTTAGTCCACAAATTGAAAGCCCAGTTAAGCTCAAGTCCAAACAATAACTAGCCCGCTTGAATTCCTAATCTCCCTCTGCAATTCCGAAAGACCGACGCCACTTCCGACAGTCACTAGGCAGCTCTTCAGACCTAGCCACGCAAGAACACGTCGATTTTGCACACGCTATCCCCACCATAAGCAGATCTTTCATTATAGCCGAGAAGCAAAAGACTTCAATCGCGCTTGGCTTATCTGTTCCAGACCATGAGGCGAAGCAATAGCGTGCAACTACGCGCGCTCGACTTACTAAGTCTTGCCAAACGCCAGTGGCGGTAAGTATAATTGAAGCAGATGGTCCAACTATTGCTGCAGATGTAAGGCAATCATGGGTATTGAATCCCAAAGTTGCGTCCCAAGAGAATTATGTCTTTTGCATTCACATAATTATCACGGTTGAAATCAGCCTGTAGATTCCAGCGTGGCTCTCCAGGAAATGCTCCGAAGCTTACGCCCAAGATTGCTGCATCCTTGCCATTGATGTATCCGTCGCCGTTCACGTCGCCAACCATTTTCATCTTGATCTTTTCCCAGATTAACACGTTGTTAACCGTGTTAGTTTCGCTTGGGACAACACTGGCAACAGCTGTCAATGAATAGTTGTAGCCGCATGCAACATTACTTGTGTTCCATTCAAAGCTCAGCGCAAGGATCATTCCTGGTTCCAGCAGTGAAACGTGCTGAAGCCCTATTATCGTGCTATTTCCGCCAATGACTGTGCTAGAAGCCCCGTAAGAAAGCACTACGTCAAAGTTCTCCGTGAAATTTCCAAAATTGGAAACAGACACGTTTACGTCTATGACCCAGCCTTTGTAAGCTTCACTCATCGGTACAGCAATGCTGGCGATGGCAACGTCGTGGATACCACTCGTCGTTTCAGCACCAACATACTCGTAAGTCCCATGAACAAAGTCATGCGGAATCTCGTTAGCGTCAGAGTCGAGAAGACAGTAGCTCCACTCAAAAGGAGGCTTGATCCGCAATTCGGAAGCCAAGGTTTCTCCAGGCACTGGGGATTGGATTATCTGGAAAGTCAAGTTGATAAGCCAATATGTTCCCACAACCGGACCAGCTGGGGCACGTCCATTCATTGCTTGATGATATAAACCATGAACGTTGTCAATTGGTTCCACAACCCATGGACCTAAGTAAAATGGCCACACTTCAGTATTCACGGTCTCAACTGTGCAATTCAACATTCCAGGCGTCCACTCGAGCATCAACTCCCAACCATACATGCCTGGCTCATAGATGTTCTCAGCAATAATACTTATCTGGAATGTTTGGCCAACGCTTGTCGTGTTTGTATAGAAAATGCTGTCTATCGGCGAAACCCGAAGTGCTGTGCCTAGATACCCGCATGTGCAGAATTTAGTCACAACATTGTTAGACAAATGCTCCTCTCCTGGAACCGGCAAAGCGCCCGCAGTAAGATTATAGATTCCAATTGCTGCAGGAGCCCAATCATAATAGAGCGTGAACGATTCATGAACACTCAATTCTGGAATTGTTGCAGAGTCTACCATTGTTCCATCGACAAACAGTCTCAATTCCACCGATTCCTCAACACTTGCGCCACTGTTGTGGGCTGACGCAGCGAGAACTGGCATGTCACCCAGATTGATAACAAGCGGTGCATCTAGTGTCACTCTTATGTCATGGTCGTACTTTTGGAGTTTGAGCCATTCTAACGCGTTTAGTATCATCTTTTGAATATTGACGTTAATCCAATGCTGCTGGTCCCAAATGTGAACCACTTTGCCAAAAGACACTGGCTCATAGACAGAGACATACGCACAATCAGATTTCGGTTGATCTCGCACAATCACATCATAGTACGGGTAGGCGCTCGTGTGTGCCAGAGCACTGCTCCAGTATTCAGCATCTCCCGCCGTGCCGTAAACTGCTTCGTTAATCGCGTATCCCTGCGTGACAGGATGTTCCTTACATACGACACCTACTTCACCTGTGCCATAATCCCAGTAGTTATAATAGCCGTTGCTTCCAAGAGCCTCCTCTGGCAATATACCTGAATAGCAGTTAAAACAGATTGAGCTGTCAAAGACCAAAAGTCCACCTCCGTTTGACCAGAAATCGACGACAAATGGCACGGCTGCTTCACTAGGCACGTTGTCAATGAGCACAAGAACATCAAAAGACGACAATCCCCCACCTATTATTTCAGTGTTCGTTATTGCACTCGCATAGAAACCTTCACTATTCAAGGCGTTAACCAAAGGTTCATAATTGTTGCTCCAGCCGCCAAAGAAGTATGGTGGAACATCCCATGAATTGAGAACTGCGACCCGCGCAATAGTACCGCGCACTAGAATTATCGTAGAAGCAACATTGTTTCCAAGATACTCCTCTCCAAGTGTGGCCGTTACATAAGCTGTCACGTTGTATGACCCTTCGGTTACAGGCGTCCATTGATAGGTAAGCACGTATGATTCGCCGCTCGGCAACGTTGAAATAACAGTAGCATTCACGAGACTGGCGTTAACATAGAGGAAAACCTCAACGTGAGTTTCATCATTTGACCCACGATTAACAAAGGTGGCGTTCAAAAGAGCTGTAGCGTTAGGCTCAATGAATTTCACGTCGTCAAGTAAGGCGGCCAAGTCATGTTCGGGTCTAACTGCAACAAGACAGAAAATGTTGAGCATCAGTTGAGTGTTGTCATCCATTGGTAGCCCACTGTTGTCCATTATGTTGCTGTCGGCCAAAACTATGACTTCGCATGTTTCTGTAGTCGACAAGAACGCTATGGAATCAGTTGTCCAAGCTAGAGTTCTCGAAGGTGAGACTGCGCTGACTCCCCTTGCTCCATCTACGTAGATGGATGCTACATTCTGGGTTAAAGGATGGCTCAGAATATTGGTTGTTGATCCATAACCGCTCCATGCTCCGGTCATCTGTACACCATATGATTCCAACAAGGTGTTTAGCGTGAGCGGATAACCTCCATCCGGAATCGCAATTAGCCCTCCCCCCAATTGAACCCACTTTTCGATGCTTGCTATCTCAGAAGGCAAGAAGTCAAACTCCGGGTCCATTAATACAAAAATGTCATAGCCAGTAAGGACGCTTGACGTTATCGGTCCAGAGTTCAATTCGTCGACTACAAAACCGTTTGCTGTCAACAACTCGTAGAGTTTCAAGTAGTTTCCTCTAAGCGAGTCACCATCGCCGTCTTTTGTTTCGTCCCACAAAACGTATCGAACGTGACAAACAGAAACGGAAACCCAATCAATGTTATTGAGGGTATATTCCTCACCTGCCAATGGTGCAGAATAAGCAGTCACGTTGAAGGATCTTTCAACAGGAGAACCCAACAAGTAAGAGACTTCCACAGATGCATCAGCGTTTAATTCTGGAATCACCGTGGAATTGACAACCACGCTGTCTACAAACAACGTTAATTCTATGTTGGTCTCGTTACTCAACCCCATGTTCGAAACAGTAGCGTTAATCAGCACTGATTCGCCTGGTTCAATGTATCTTGGAGATTGTAGCGAAACGACAAGCTCATGCTCAGGCTTCTGGTACCGCGACCAAATTATCGCGTTGTAGAGTAGCTGCAGATGATGATGATAGTATGGAGGGATTATCTCAAGCCATGGCGAAATAAACGTCAAACCTTTGTGAACAGTGATTGCACTTTCTTGGAAGTGTCCAAGCGCGAGATATTTCCCATCTACAAGTTCGTTTGAATCCCATTTTCCATCATTTGAAATGACTGTTCCCACGGTTGGGAAAACAAGCGGGTCAGGAACAGCCTTAAACATAGGATGGCTCGCGTCTGTCAAGTGTAGAAGATCAGTTTGAGTGGAGGTCCATGATGTGCTTGGGTTTAACCCGAAGAGAGGACAAAGTTTGTTGTTGTTCGGCACTGCATTGCACAGTGTTCCAGCTGTAGCTATTAAACCATGACCTTCATGGACGTATCGTTCAATAGCTTTTATCTCAAAGTCAGTGAACTCAAAGCCCATCGAAGCACTCGCAGCGCATGAGATAATAAGTACGTCTGCCTCTGAGGCAACAAGATCTTCATAGGATATGTTATCCTTGCTTAAGGAAACATAATCGATGTAAACCATGGTTTCGCCAAAATAGAACCATTCACTGTTCAAGGTTTGCCAGTTCGTGATAATCTCACCATACAAGTTGCCAGCTGAATGCAGCACTACTGCTTTTGTTGGGAAGCCAACACCAAGCGTTTTGCTCAGCGCGTTGTTTTCAGTATCTGTTTCTCCAACTACAGGTACAAAGTAGACTGTGACATTGTAGACTCCTTCCAACAGAGGACTCCAAGCGAAGCCGACTGTTTCCAAGCTCCCGCTAGGGAGGCTGCCTAAGATCGTTGAAGCCACTGGAGTTCCGTTTGCAAAAAGCTGAGCGGTTACCTCTGATTCATTGTTTTCACCAAAATTAAGCACAGAAGCATTCAGCGTCGCAATTCCGCCAGGCTTTATGTATGAGGGAATCTCAAACTTGTATGCAATAAGCTCATGAGCGGGTGCGATGGTCTCCATTGCTTTTCTCGCGTTGATTCTGCCCTGCCCATATGTGGGATCAAAGCCTGGAGTTCCCAAGTCGTCAGCGGTGAAACCTAGCCATTTTCTCACCCAATCTCTGCTGTTGGTCGGAAACCTGCTCCAGATCAGGGCTGCAACGCCTGAAACATGTGGGCAAGCCATAGAAGTTCCGCTATGCGATTCGTAGCCTCCGGGAACTGTGGAATAAATGTCCACTCCTGGAGCTGCAACTTCTATCCAGTCACCCCAATTCGAGAACCATGCTTTAGCGTCAGATTGATCTGTCGCTGCAACAGCGACAACTTCGCCATACCCAGCAGGATAGAGTTTTATGTTTGAATTATCGTTTCCCGCAGCAGCTATCACCAACACTCCTGACTCGTATGCATATCTCACTGCTTCATGAAGCAATTCGCTCTCGCCGTATCCTCCCAAGCTCATGCTTATTATGTCCGCTCCAACATCCACGGCATGGATTATTCCGTTGGCTATCCAATCCCATGATCCGCTTCCATAGCTGTCCAAGACTTTTTCAGCCATTATTCTAACTTGGGCCACTCCAGCTATGCCGATGCCATTGTTCAATTCAGCCGCTATTATTCCTGCACAGTGTGTTCCATGACCATAATCGTCAATTGGGTCAGCGTCGTTGTTCGCCCAGTCATAGCCTAGAGGGACATAGCTTGCGGCAAGATCAGGATGAGTATAATCAACACCTGTATCCACAACAGCTACGAGAATATCGTTGCTTCCAATCGTAGTATTCCATGCCCAATCCGCCTCAATTTTCTGTGGTCCCCATTGCAAGTTCCAAGAAGGATCATTAGGAACCATTAGGGCTTCGGCCTTCATGTTTGGCTCCACGTAACTGGCAAAACCAGCATTGCGAATGTCAGATGCAAAAGAGGTAACTGAAGTCAAAGGCAATTCAACCACAAACGCCTTCACTTTGCCTTTGATAGAAACACTGTTCACGATCTTTGCTTGGTGTTCTGCAACAACTCGTTCCAGCACGTCCAATTCATCAGATTTTCCATCATTAACGCCAATCACCAATCTAGTCTTATTGTTGGCAAAAATCAAAGAGTTGCTCCACCCGTTCACGCTCCCAAGATTGAAGCTATCCCTGCTTTCCTCCGTTTTCGCGCTGGATAGTTTTTTCTCCTCAACTGTCTGTACATTTTCCCCCTGCTTCAAAGAGTCTCTCCACACATCGTTGATAACATCCATGTCACGTTCACTGCGAAAACTGCTTGAGGGTTTCTGGTCAGTTTTCGTAATGTACGGGTTCTCTGCGTTTCCAACATTTCCTGTCACAAGAAGCAGACCGCTCACGGAAGACACATTCAAAATCCCGATGATCAAAACAACAAGAACGCTAACATAGGCTTTCTTCATGCCATTCTCCTCGACCACTCAAAACACAGTTGCAGTAATAGAATATGTAGCCCAGCTAATAAGATTTATGAGATTTTCCTCTATTTCACTTGCAGTAACGCGCGCATGCAGATCCCACAAGACTCCAGCTGAGAAAACGCAAAAAAAAGGGGAAAAGGAGATTTAGATGCAGTGTGCACCAAAGCTGTTGCCAAGCAACACGGCATCCTTAGCATTCACGTAGCCATCTTGATTCAAGTCACAGAGACTGTTCCACTTTGGATCGCCTAGTCGGGAGCCAAATGATTAACCGAAAACAGCTGCACCCTTGCCATTGATGTATCCGTCACCGTTAACGCCTCCTAGTAGTGTCTTGAGGCAAATAGAAGATTCTTCCATAAATCTTATCTCTGAGGGATGTAGTTCAGATTCAGAAGAGACCTGACGTCAACAGAAGTGCTAGGCGCGAAAGCAAAGACTTGCATGGGAATAACGCTAATTGCAATGATCATTTACCGCGCACTTTGGGGGAAGCCCATGTTTGACTGGCAATAGAGTCAAGGGGAGAAAGGAGAATGGGGAGATAGTTCCTGCAAACATGGGCTTCCGACGTCAGATATGAAGGTCTTGGCTTTAAAGGTTTTTGCCACCTTGCTTTGTACTATTCGGATCCTCCTTTGGTCAACCAACATTTCTTTTCTCAGCGCTTTCATTTGCGAGTAGACGCATTTGGTGCTTGGAAAGCCGAGCGCTTCATTTTTTCTCTCTCCTCAGTTGGAGTCATATACACTCTCCTTGGCGCTAGATCCAAGAATCACCGAAATACATGCCTAGAATGACGGCGTCCTTGGCGTTGACGTATCCGTCGTCGTTAATGTCCGCGTTGGGGTTGTAGGTTCCAGTTGGATAGAAAGCCATGCCAAGTATGACTGCATCCTTGGCGTTTACGTATTGGTCGCCGTTGATGTCGCCCGAAATGGTTACGAGAATCGAACAATCATCATTGGCATTGTTGTCGACCTCTTTTTCTCCCTCAACAGGTTCAGCATACACAAATATAGTATAGTTTCCATATGAGAGACTGCTTGTATTCCATTGGAATGTCATGTTTTCGATGCTGTCTGGTGACAGCAACACCGAAGATGATCCAATAGTGACGTTGCTGTCTTCCAACATCGCCAGTGCACTCAGCGACACATTCTCTGTAACTTCTCCTCTGTTTTCTATAAACGCTGTAATGTTCACCGTGTATCCCAAGCCAGTAGTCCCCTTCGAAGTAACGACGCTCATCACCGCAATGTCATGCCTGTACAAGGGCGTCACGTTTAGCCACCACATGTAGGAATCAGAAAGATCACCATCTGAGACTATTACCGTTACATTGTGGATCCCTCGCGATCCTATCTCGGATGTGAACATGTAGTAATCATCGTTTGTAGTTGGTGTGCTGTTGAGGTACCATTGAACGGTGGTGGGATCTCCGTCTGGATCGGTATATGAGACGTTGAACATCTGTGATTGACCTTCTTCGATTGTTGGATCAGTTGACGGAAAAGACAGGTCTTCTCGTATGAATGGTGGTCTGTTTAGGTTTATTACCGTCATTGTCCACTCGTGCTTTGCGGTGTCTGTTCCATCAGTCACCACAACAGTGATATTATACACGCCTGCTGAGTCATAGTTCGAGTGGAAGATCATTATGTACTCATGTTCACCGACATCGCTTCCGTTTACCAGCCAACTTGCGGAGATTGGTTCTTCGTCTAGGTCGAATGGTTCGATCACAAACAGCTGACTTTCAGTTTCCTGTATGATTGGGTTCATTACAGGATCAAAGTTGGCTATTTGAGGGGGAGTATTCGATATGGTTATTGTCTGGTTTTTTGGTTCACCATATTCGAAACCATCATAAGGTGTGCACTCGACCTTTATCTGGTCTGCTTTTTTAAAACTCGTATGGTTCAACGTGCTTGAAGTCGCTCCAGGGATGTCTTGCCAATGGGTTCCATTCCATTTCTGCCATTGGAAGGAGTAGGCTTGTGGGTCGTTGTCTGGGTCGATCCATCCTGAGGGAGTAGCTGTTAGACTTGTGTTTGTGTAGGCTGGATTGGGGCTGATAAGAACTGTAGCTATGGTTGGCCGGGTGTTTTGTATTGTTACTACTGGCGATGCTATGATTTCGCCGAAGTCAGTACCATCTTTGGGGCGTACGGTAAAATTCCACTTTTCTCCTCTGGTGGTTGCTCCATTGGTAATGGTTAGAGTGTCGTTGAAAGCCGGTTGAAGTAGGTTGTTCTTATACCATCTGACCTCAGTTCCATCTTCAGTGTCTCCGTCAGGGTCCGAGTAGTCGTAGTGTCCGACCAGATTGTCATTAGTAACAGGAAGTGATGGCGTTATGAAAAGGTTGCTTGCTGTTGGCGGTCTATTGGGTGTTTTGAAGGCGAGAAGCTTGCCTGCGAATGTGCCATAGCTGTAACTGATGAACAATGTTGCATCCGCAATAGCAGGAGAGGAATACAGCCTGCATCCGGAGAGTGCTATCTGATAGCTCCAGATCATTGCCCCGGTTGAAGCGTTCAAGCAGTAGACTTTGTTGTCAAATGATCCGAAAAACAATCTGCCTTGTGCCAGAGCTGCAGATGAGTAGACCTTATCTCCGGTACTGAAGCTCCACTTGAACGATCCAGTCGTGGCATTCAGACAGTACATCTTGAAATCATCACTGCCGACATATAGGTTTCCATAAGCTAGGGACACGGATGAGTAGATCATTGAGCCTGCGGTGTAGCTCCAAATTGAGGAACCGCTTGTTGAGTTCAGACAGATTATTGTCGCGCCTGCAGTTGCATAGAGTCGGTTGTCTGAGAATGCCGGCGAGGTTTTCCATACAATAGGCTGTGATGTACTGTAGACCCACAGTTGTGCCCCGGTAGTCAGGTTCAACGAGTAAATTCTGCCGTCTTCTGATCCAAAATAGATCCTTCCATTTGCGACGATTGGCGAAGAGTGAACCTTGTTGAGGGTTGAGAAGTTCCATACGCTAGCTCCCGTGACTGCGTCTAGGCAGTAGAATTTGCCTCCCATTGGTGTGGCAGATCCAAATAGAACCTTGCCATCAGCGATGCAAGGTGAAGAGTCAACCTCACCATCTGCTAGAAAGTGCCAGACATAGCTTCCCGTGGCTGCGGTTAGGCAGTAGAGTTTCTTGTCGTTGCAGCCGAAATAAAGGCGCCCGCCCGCAACCGCTCCAGTGGAATATACGTCGCCCCCTGTGCTGTAGTTCCATACGCTCTTTCCATTAGTCACATTGAGCGCTCGCATTGCGCCCCATCCTCCTGCCAAGTTCTCGTCGGTTCCTACGAAAACCAGGTTGTTTTCAACCACAGGCGATGAGCGAGTCCAGTCTATGAAAGGGTAGCTAATCCACAGAGTTTGATTAGTGCTGGGCGCTTTTGAGCTGGAGTAGGCCGTGTGAGAAAGATCGTGGTGAAACATGGGCCACCACTCGATAGCGCTGGTGTTGTATCCCGACTCGATTGTTGAAAAGAGAACTCCGAATGATGGAGTTGCCAATATGATTAAGGTAACGAGAAAAATCGTAGATAGTATAACCTGCCGTGCTTTGCTTTGCATCCTCCCTTCCCCTCTGTCCCCTCTTTGCAGATGATAACAGATCCGCGGGTGTTCTACTTAAAGATTGTGGCAAGTGCTCGCCAGTATGTCTCAGGTAACTCTTTGTCAGCTCTTTCTTATCATATGCAAAGATACTCCTGCAGCGTTATCGAGGGCGCGCAATTGCTTCTGTCAACCAGATCGAGGAATTATCGCAGGTTTGTATCAATCAATAACACTTGATAGCGCGCTAGGGCGTTACTAAATCGAATTGTTTGTGTCAATTTCTGCTAAGCTTCTAAGCATAGTTGCATTCTCCCAACACTTCCACGTATAAATCATGGAGACGTCCAGTCAGGCCAGAGCATGAACAAGCAAGTTCATGTCAATTCCCCGAATTTAGCAACACGCTAGCGCACGATTGTGGACATCCCAAGGTTGAGTCCGTGACTAGAGGTTCTTCCGCGTTTCTCTTCAACGCGTATAAGAGATGGAATCAAGCTGCGATATAGGGAAAACGGATCAAGCAGTCGCCATAGTCTATCATCATTCTCCTTTGGGGCGACGAGTGGTTAATGTGAAAAAGCAAAATCAGCTCCTAATATTATTGGTGAACAAAGAAAATAGGTTCTTGTGATGTCCGCGCTCGTTCTAGACTGCGAGTTTGTTAAGCAGGGCTGCTGTTGTTACCAACTGTTGCCGAAGTTGCCACCGAGAATCACTGCGTCTTTGGCGTTGCAATAATCGTCGCCGTTGATGTCCGCGTTAGAGCCATATATAAGGTCACCGCGTTTCGAGCCGAAAGCAACTCCTAATTTGACAGCGTCTTTCGCGTTCACGAATTGATCACCGTTTATGTCTCCTGGCAGCGTCACGAATATGTAGACGTCATTGAGGCGGTTGTCACCCGTGTCTGTCTCGCCTGAAACAGTCTCTACAGCGCCCGTCACCGTGTAGTTGCCGAAGGCCACTCCTGCAGTGTCCCAGTTGAAAGTCAGCGTAGCTGTCTCACCTAGTGCAAGGCTTGCGACTGTTACGGGTCCTACCGTAATTGACGGTGGAATACCGAGGCTGAGCTCAGTCCACACGTCGAAGAAGCTCTCAACGTACTCGCCCTGATTTTCTACAGTAACATTGATCTGCAACGTGTAGTTTCGGCCTATAGTCGGCGCAGGCAAACATCCTTGTTTTGACGTGGTGACACCGACCACAGCAACGTCATGTCGTGCTGCTAGGGAGTATAGCATTACTGTGCCGTCCTGTGTATTGTGGGGTATGGGGCCGCCAATGTTGTTTGACAGTTCTGTTGAGTATAGCTGGAGTGTTATGTTTGCGTCTGGCGCGGGTTGCACGGGGTGATATAGTATCTGGAAGGTTATGGTGAAGACCGTGCCTGAGCCATTGAAAGATTGGGCTGGGTACATCGATGCGAAAGCAATCTGATATGTGCCAGTCGCATTGACTTCATTTTTTAGTGGAAGTATAGGGTTCCATAGAACCCCGTCAACGTAGGTGTCTCTAGGCACTCGAATTGAGTGACTTACGTGTGCAAGAAACGTAGTGTTCCATTTCAAAATCATATCGAACCCGTACAAGTTCGTTACGTCGGTGATTTCTATAGCAACGGTGAACTGTTGACCAACAGCATTTTCGTGATACTCTATTAACGAGGGGTTTACTTTGACGGCTGTTGCACCGCTGGCCACAGGCTTAATGATAACAGCTAGACTCAGGAGTATGGAGAAAGCGGCAACCATAGCCGAGATCTTGTTAATATCCAATGGAGTTTCTCCTCTTCTTCAACAGGAGGGGTTCGCTACCAATATGTGACCCGCCGAAAAATATAAAGCCAATGTACCTCAAGTGAGTGATATTCAGCCATAGGGTTTTCATCGGTTTTCGCGTGTTTGTTCTTTTATTCCTAGGCTTCCTGATTCTCTTGAAGTATATAGCTATGATAGCTATTGTGACTGCAGTGACTGCGACCATGGCGTAGATGGTGTTATCTGTTGGCGCAGCTGAGTTAACGGGTTCTATGATTACTGTTTTCCATGTCGTGTTGCTTAATCCATCGACATCTGTGATCGTTAAAGTTACGTTGCAAGTTTGATTCGTGGAATATTGATGGGTTACGACAGGAACTGTTACGCTGGTGACGTTTCCGTCGCCGAAATTCCATACATAGTTGGTGATGTTGAAGCCGTTTTGGTTTGAGCTTGAAGCGTCGAAGGTTACGGTTTCGTTTGTTTTGGGATTTAGTGGAGAACACTCGAAGCTTGCTTGTAAAGGTGGAGATAGGCCTTTTATCACGATTTGCCCTTGGACTGACGACTCAGTCGATATTTCTCCTATTGTGCCCATGAGTTCGATGTCGCTTAAGGTTAATAGACTTGTGTCGACCGAGGGGTAAGTTCCTTGATACATTAGTGTGAATTTGATGGTTACAGCTAGCTGGTCTCCGGTTGGGGTTACAGAGGGGTCGCTCAAGGTGACGTTCAATGTAGCGTTTTCACTTAGTTGACGAAGAACCGTGGCCTTGTTCGATCCTCTCCAAAGACTCGGTACAGTTACATTGGACGAGTCTCCGATAATGTCAATTAGTGTATTGTTGTAGCTTAGGGAAAACGTGGCGTTTTGCAGGGACCATGCTGCGTCTAGGCTTTTGATGTAGATGCTGACATTGAACTCCTGCCCAACTACTTGGGGAGGATGTGGTCCGAACTCTAAGTATGAAGGGTCAACGGCAAGGTGTGGTTCAGGTGGAGGCTCGACTATGTACAACGTAGCACTTGTGTAATCCCAAAAGCCTCCATAGTCTGTTACATTTAGAGCAACTGTGAAGTTACCGTTTTCTGTGTATGTGTGGGTAGCGATGGGGTCTGTCGTGCTTTCCGTTGCGTTATCGCCGAAGTCCCACGTATACTGCGTTATTTTGCCACCCAAATGGTGATAGCTTTCAGATGCATCGAAGGTTACGGTTTGGGCACGTGGCAAAATATTGCTAATTGAAGACCATGTGAATTTCGCGACCGGTAATGGTCTATAGGCTGTGTATGTGCTGTTCTCTGTTGTATGCGTGAGTGATCCTATGTTTCTGTCTAGGATTTCCGTGGGTCCTAGCGTCAGGTTGCATGATGGCGGAGGGTATTCCAACGATTCGTACGTGACTTGGAATGTGACTGTGAAAAGTATGCCGCTGCTGGTGGGAGGTGGATGGGTTATGGGTGGAGCTTGCCTGAGGCCATAAGCTACTGTTCCCTTGACGTTGTCTGTTCGTTTCGTGGTTTCGGTTGTGTTTCCAGCATAGCTTTTCAGCCATGAGCCCTCGGTGATTCCCGCTGCTTCTACGAGTGTTGAGTTGAAGTTTAGGGTGGTGTTGAAGCTCTGAATGTCATACTCGGGGTCTACTCCAGTTATCCAGACATTGATGTTGAAAGTGCTGTTTGCAGTCAAGTTCTGAACGCTTGTGGGCATGATCTTCAATACTGGGTAGGTGGGCATTTCATAGCGCTTCTCCCAAATTCTAACCGTAGCTGGCTCAACGCTGTGGGTGATAGGCACGATGGGGCCCTCTGAAACTCTTGGAGCCAAGTCTGTTGATGAAAAGTCCAAAACTGTGTCAATCGGATCTACACCCGATCCGCCTGTTTCATAATCATAAGGTTGCTTTAGAATTTCGAAGGTCATGGTGAAGGCTGTGCCTGTGCCGTTGAAGGATGATGCAGGGGACATTGAGGCGTAGGCGATCTCGTATGTTCCCTCGGTTGTATTAACTTGGTCTGCAACTGGAATTACTGGGTTCCAGAGAACGCCGTCAAGATAAGTGTCTCTGGGTACGTGCACGGAGCGGCTGACATAGCCGAGGAAAGTCGTGTTCCACCTAAGCCTCAAGTCAAAACCATAAAGATTAGTTACATTGCAAATTTTTACGGTTACGGTGAATTGGGTTCCGGGTATCAGAATTGGGGCGCCGGCGGGATCGCCGAACTCGATGAGCGCAGGTTCCACTTTGATAACTGTTTCGGTTAAAGTGGAGGGGTTTGAGGCAGCCAGTTCGACTACCATTGTGGCTACAAGCATGAATATTGACGCAATTATCAATACGTTTCCGCTTGATACTCGCATACGTAAGCCTCTTCTGTTATTTGGTTGCAGTTGGCAATATTTGTTTTGGCGCTTTACCTGGTTTTTGTTATGCGACGCTTTCTTTGGGGGTTCTGGGTTTAAAAAGGGGGGGATGTTGTTGGATTTTATGGAGTCCATGTTTTGCCGTACACTCTGGTGACTACTACGACGTCGTAAATGTTGATTTTGTTCCATGGTGTTGTTAGGTCGGCTAAGGGGTTCCAGCGAGCGTCGGCTGGTGTGGCATCGTAGGCTGCGGTTACAGTGACGACGTCGTATATGTTCACTTTTCGGTCGCCGTTCAGGTCGCCTATAAGTGTTCGTTTTATTTCTATTCCGTGAGCGCTATGAGGATATGTGAAGTACAGGAAGTAGTGGGTTGCGTTTTCCGTCCTAGTGTAGTATATCGCACCTCCGTCAAAGAGGACGATGAAAGTGTCGCTTGTTGGTAGTGCCAGTAGTGCTTTTGGTATTGTTATGTTTGTGAAGCCTAAAACATCCGGTGGGCCTGTTGCGCTGAAGCTCACGAGTTTTTGGGTATCGTTGTATGCGAAGTCGGTTATCAATGAGCTGCTGGCTGTGGTAAAGTCATAGCTGTCTCCGCCCACTTCCACTGTGTGGGTTATTACTTCGACCAGTAGTATGGTGACGGAACCGTTTATGACGGCATGGTTGATTGGATTTGGAGTTGGCCAACTGGAATCTGAAAGTTCAGTGTCCTGTAGGCTGAGAGGCGATTCGCCAGTTGCTTGGGTGGAGGATTGGAACGTTGTAGTGAACAGTGTTCCGCTTCCGTTGACGCCGGTTGGCGGGCCCATGAGTGAAAGGGCAAATCGCACTTTTCCTTCCGTATCGTTTACTTCGCTTACGACTGTGATTGTGCTTCCGCCGGATTTGAGGAACGGCCCTTCAGCCACGCTTAAGGCGTCAAGTAGGGTTGTGTTGTAGTAGAGGCAGATGTCGAACGCGTACAGGTCTGTGACGTCTTGGACTGACACGTTAAGGTTGAAAGAGACGCCTTGGGATTTGCGGAATGTGGTTGGCTGTGGATACAATATTGTTGATATGGGTGGGAGCGCGTGCAGTATTACCGTGCCGTTTTCAGTTGTGTGACTTATTGGTACGCCGAGTGGTGCTGATAGGTCTGTTGAGTAGAGTTCAAGTGTTATGTTAGCGTCCGGTTCAGGCTGCACGGGATGATATTTTACCTCGAATGTCATGGTGAAGACAGTGCCCGTGCCGGTGAAGGTTGGTGCGGGAGCCAGTGAAGCGTAGGCGATCTCGTATGTTCCCTCGGTTGTATTAACTTGGTCTGCAACTGGAATTACTGGGTTCCAGAGAACACCGTCAAGATAAGTGTCTCTGGGTACGTGCGCGGAGCGGCTGACATAGTCGAGGAAAGTCGTGTTCCACCTGAGCTTCAGGTCAAAACCATAAAGGTCGGTTACTTCTGTTATCTTCACGGCTACTGTGAATTGGGTTCCGGTTGCTTTTGCGTAGTACTCCGTGAGCGCCGGGTCTACTTTGACTGTTGTTGTCTGGCCAGCTGTAGGGTTGATGAAAGCGACTAGACTTGAGAGCAGGATTGAAACGATAAACAACACTACGATTGTGCTTTTCTTCGTCATCTTGGATTCTCCTTTCTTCGGATAATTAAACAGCTGCATTCGTTGATATAAATTGAATGAACTTCAAGTGAGTAAATATCTTCTATAGTTTGTTAGTGTGTGGCCTTTGGTTTTTGCTTTCTTCCGTGGAATACTTGAGGTTCGAAAGTTTGTAAAGGTTTTAATGCACAGGTGAAGAACAAATAAAAATGCAGCGTTTGTCATTCTTTATAGCCACAGCGCTTGAGGTATTGGACGAAGGTTAACAATCTGCTGATGGAAAACAAGATTTGAGGCATAAGGTTCAGATATCGAACAAGGCGCCCTGAACTTGTGAAAATGGTTTATGACGTTGCGGCAAATGATTGGAAAATGACGGAGGCAAGCTGTCCAGAAAGCAAGAAGAAGGAATAAGACGAAATTTACGCGTGGGCGATGGAGGAGTAAGCGATCCAGTGTGTTCCTTCCGTTGCATTAACATCGTTTGCGAGCTGAAGTATCGGATTCCAGAGAACACCATCAAGATAAGTGTCTCTGGGCACATGGACAGAGTGGCTTATGCAGTCGAGGAATGTCGTGTTTCATCTAAGCTTTAGGTCAATTCCGCAAAGATTGTTCACGTTATAGATTTCTACGGTTATGTTGAATCTGCTTCCAGATGTTGGAATCGTGTCACCAGCGGGATTGCCGAACTCGATGAGCGCAGGTTCCACTTTGATAACTGTTTCGGTTAAAGTAGTGGTGAGGTTTGAAGCGAACGAGGAGATAATATTGGGGATACAACTATGATTATTAACAAAGGTGCCAAAAAAACGGGTTGAAAAATGGTGTATTTGGATTTTACGGCGTCCATGTTCTGCCGTAGATTCTCGTTACTACGACGATGTCGCCAAGGCTGATCTTGTTCCATGGCGCTGTGAGGTCGGCTAAGGGGTTCCAGCGAGCGTCTGCGGGTGTAGCATCGTAGGCTACGGTTACGATGACGATGTCGTATAAGTTCACTTTTTGGTCGCCGTTCAGGTCGCCTATAAGTGTTCGTTTTATTTCTATTCCGTGAGCGCTATGAGGATATGTGAAGTACAGGAAGTAGTGGGTTGCGTTTTCAGTTCTAGTACAATATATTGCGTTTCCGTCAAATAGGACGACGAACGTGTCGCTTGTTGGCAGTGCCAGTAGTGCTTTTGGTATTGTTATGTTTGTGAAGCCTAAAACATCCGGTGGGCCTGTTGCGTTGAAGCTCATGAGTTTTTGCGTATCATTATAGGCGAAGTCGGTTATCGATGAGCTGCTGGCTGTAGTAATGTCATAGCTGTCTCCGCCCACTTCCACTGTGTGGGTTATTACCTCGACCAGTAGTATGGTGACGGAACCGTCTATGACGGCATGGTTGATTGGATTTGGACTTGGCCAACTGGAATCCTCCAGATCAGTGTCCTGTAGGCTGAGAGGCGATTCGCCAGTTGCTTCGGTGGAGGATTGGAACGTGATCGTGAACAGTGTTCCGCTTCCGTTGACGCCGCTTGGCGCACCTAGAAGCGAAAGGGCAAACCGCACTTTTCCTTCCGTATCGTTTACTTCGCTTACGACTGTGATTGTGCTTCCGTTGTAGAATTTGAGGAACGGTCCTTCAGCCACGCTTAAGGCGTCAAGTAGGGTTGTGTTGTAGTAGAGGCAGATGTCGAACGCGTACAGGTCTGTGACGTTTTGGACTGACACGTTAAGGTTGAAAGAGACGCCTTGAGATTTCTTGAATGTGGTTGGCTGTGGATACAATATTGTTGATATGGGTGGGAGCGCGTGCAGTATTACCGTGCCGTTTTCAGTTGTGTGACTTATTGGTACGTCGAATGGTGCTGATAGATCTGTTGAGTAGAGTTCAAGTGTTATGTTAGCGTCCGGTTCAGGCTGCACGGGATGATATTCTACCTCAAACGTCATGGTGAAGACAGTGCCCGTGCCGGTGAAGGATGGCGCGGGGGTGATGGAGGAGTAGGCGATCGAGTATGTTCCTTCGGTTGCATTGACTTCGTCGCTCGCGCAAAGTATCGAGTTCCAGAGAACGCCGTCAAGATAAGTGTCTCTAGGTACATGCACCGAATGGCTGACATACTGTAGAAACGTTGTGTTCCACCTGAGCTTCAAGTCAAAACCATAAAGGTCGGTTACTTCTGTTATCTTCACGGCTACTGTGAATTGGGTTCCGGTTGCTTTTGCGTAGTACTCCGTGAGCGGCGGGTCTACTTTGACTGTTGTTGTCTGGCCAGCTGTAGGGTTGATGAAAGCGACTAGACTTGAGAGCAGGATTGAAACGATAAACAACACTACGATTGTGCTTTTCTTCGTCATCTTGGATTCTCCTTTCTTCGGATAATTAAACAGCTGCATTCGTTGATATAAGCTGGATGAACTTCAAGTGAGTAAATGTTTTCTATAGTTTGTTGGTCTGGGGGCTCTTGGTTTTGTTTTCTTTCGAGGGTTATTTGAAGTTTGGAGTTTCTAAAGATTTTACCTAGGTGGAGGCAGAGAAAGATGCGGCGTTTATGATCCTCTGTAGCCGTACTGCGATGTGGCTATCACCACGTCGAAAATGTTTATTACATCGTTGCCGTCTATGTCGCAGTTGGGGTTGAAGCCTGGTTCGCTTCTTTTTGCACCGTAGATTGAGGTTAGTCTTACTATGTCGTAGATGTCTATGTTTCCGTCGCCGTTAGTGTCGCCTGGGACTGTTATTATGATTGAGCCATCATATGTGAATGTGTTGTCATTTGTGTTGTTTTCGCTTGGAACAGGACTAGCGTAAGCGGTTACTGTGTAATTGCCTTTGGCGAGGTTCGTGGTATTCATTGTAAAGGTGGTGATGGTCATTCCGATTGTGAGGTTTACCGTTTGTGCAATTATGGTGGCGTTGATGTGTACTGTGATAATTACGGTTTCTATGCGGTTGCCTTCGTTTACTGCTTGAACGTCTATGTGAAGGTTAAAGCCTTGACCAACGACAGTTCTGGATGGGGTCACGTTTGTGATGGCGATGTCGTGGATTGCGACAGGGTTAATCAGCGGGTATCTGTCTGTGTTGTTTTCGTCGATGACGTATGGCGTGTCGCCTATGCCATCGCTGCCCGGCTTATCTTGGCCTGGACCACTCTTCAAATCTACACCTGCATAATCACTCCAGTAGTTGCCGCCAGAAGGATAACCAGCATCCCAAACATTCACAGACTGAAGATTAATCACTTGATACGTGTTGTTGATTAATTCATTGTCATATATAGTGTTGTTGTATGCTCTTTCGAGTTGTATACCTACTTCGTTGTTTGTTATCGTGGTGCTAGACACATTGTTGTTTGAAGAGTCTTCTAGCCAGACTCCGTATTTTGTATTGTTTGCAATTATGATATCTCTAAACGTGTTGTTGTCTGAGCGGACAAGCCACGATGGGTACCTGTTGTTCGCAATTGTGATGTTTGACATATTGTTGTTTGAGGAGTCCTCTAGCCAAAGTCCTACCCAGTTGTCTGTTATGATTACGTTTGAAACGTCGCAGTTGCTGACGTCGCTTACGAGGAGGCCGCCTTCTGGCCATGAGGGTTTGCTGTTTTTTATCGTGAACCCATTGATGAACACGCCATTTGCTGCTATTTGAATGGTTGTTTCCTGCATGTTGCCATCTATTGTTGTGAGATATTTGTTTTCTCCAATGAGTGCCACTGTGTTATTTACAATTATGTTTTCCGCGTACGTTCCTGCTTTTACGTATATTGTGTCTCCCAGGTTTGCCGCGTTTATGGCTTCTTGGATTGTGAGGTAGTCGTCTGGAACAGTTATTGTTGTGGGTTCTGTTTTGGCTAGGTGTATGTTGAATGTTAGAGACCACAGGCTGATCAAGAGCAGAGTAAGTATTACTGATGTTGCTGCTTTCTTTTTCAATTCCCCATTTCTCCTCCTTCAAAGAGTCTTACTCATTTAATCTGTTACTCTTTGTATCCGTATCGTGATGTGGCTATCACCACGTCGAAAATGTTTATTATACCGTTGCCGTCTATGTCTGCATTGGCATAGTATCGTGGGTCTCCTATTATTGCGTTGTAGGATGAGGTTATGCGGACTACGTCGTATATGTCGATGTCTCTGTCGCCGTCAACGTCGCCGGGAACCGTGACTTTGACGATGCCGTAGACGAAGGTGTTGTCTGCGGTGTCCGTTTCGGCTGGGACTATGGTGACGAATGCTTTTAGGGTGTAGGCGCCTTTGGTCCAGCCTGTTGTGTTCCACGTGATGGTGCGAGCAGTGGAGCTTCCGTTTGTAAGGTAAATTGAGAGTGTTTGGATGACGCTTGTGTTGGCGTAAAGTGTTAGTTCAAAGACCTGGTTTAGATTGCCTTGGTTTTGAACGGAGACGTTTATGGTTGCATTGTACCCTTGACCTATCACCGTTTTTGAAATTGTCAGATTAGTGGCTGCAATGTCGTGAATCCATCGAGCGTTCATCAGGGGGTATCTGTCCGTGTTGTTGGCGTCGATGGCGTATGGCGTGTCGCCTATGCCGTCATGATTTGCGTCATTTCCACTGTAGTCGCTCCAGTAGTTCCCGCCGGAGGGGTAGCCGTTATCCCAAATGCTTGTGGAGTCTGAGGTTACTGCTTGTGGTGTGTTGTTTATGATGTTGTTGTGGTAGATGAGGTTGTTGTCGGATCGGTCTAGGTAGATGCCTCCCAAGGTGCTGTTGCCGATGGTGTTGTCTCCGATGGTGTTGTTGGTTGACCCAATCAGCATGACGCCGAACGGGTTGCTTCTCATGGTGTTGTTGGTAATAGTGTTGGTGTTGTTCGACCATGTTAGGAGGACTCCGCAGTAGTTGTTTGCCAGGGCGTTCTTGGTTATGTTGGTTCTGGTTGAGCCCTGTAGCCAAACGCCTCCTCGGTCATTGTTCGTTAAAGCGTTACTGTATATGGTGATGTCGCTTGTGAAGTTCAGAAATACGCCGTAGCGGAAGCCCGTGATGAACGTGTTCTTTATAGTCACGTTGCTGTTCGTGCTGTTTAAAGTGAACCCGTAACTTGGAGGAGTCCCTTGAAGCGTGTAGCCGTTCCCGTCTACTATTACATTGCTCTTCTGAATAACGATTGATTCGTAGATGTTGGCGGTGAAAGTGTAAACGTTTCCGGAGCAGTTAATCGGGGCTGTTGTCGGGTTAACCGTCCCGTCCGGTTGGATGTATATCGTGTCGGGCGACGCGACCACTCTTAAGCTAAACATTAGACTGATCATGCTGGTTATAAGGAGTGTTAACATTATTGCCGGCGCTACTTTCCTTTCCATCTCTAATGCTCTCCTTTCTCAGTCTCACTATAAACTATGCTTGCAGCGGTGATTTATTGATTATGGATGAAACTTCCATGCGTTTTAACTCATGAACATCCTGGTGACGCATGCGTATACACCACTGATTGATTTGATTTTTATACAGAAAAAGAAAAGGATGGTTAGTTGAGTGCTTAGTCTTCTAAGCCTAAGACGACTATTGGGTCGGTTATCGTTGTTGACGACGTGTTGGTAATGGCAAATGGGGGTAGCCCTGGAACTGTTACGGTGTAGCCGCAGTAGAAGATGTTGGATGCGTGGTGCAATTTCCAATCTTGCATTGTTGCCTTGTCGAAGTATTCTCGTGCTGGTCCGTATTCCATGTGGATGGTTATGTAGAGTGTCTGGCCTGGGGCTATGCCTGATATTGTTACCGTGCCGCTAGCACCATAAGTTACTGTGGCTGGAATGCGTGCCCCTGTGATTCCGTAGCCTGTCCATACTTGTATGGGGTCACCTTGTATTGGGTGAATTATGAAGTCTGGGTCGAGAGTGTAGCTTGCCGTTATTGTGCCCGTGTTGACTGGCCAAGTGTTGGTGATTTTTATGTTGAGATAGAATTGGCCTGGGTTGGTTGAAGCCAGTTTGAACGTGGTCTTTTTCATGTCTTTTGGTGTCCAAACGGTGTCGAATTTTGTGAGTACGTTGAAGCTGCTGTCGGTTACAAACTGTCTGTACTCGAGGCAAGGCCAGTAGTGGGCTGTGGCTGTGTGCGGCCCGTCCATGTGAACCGTTATTGGGTTGCCTGAAACTGGTGTTCCGTCAACATCCCAGTTAACAAATATGTAGCCTGGGCTTAGTGGCGCGTACAAGTCATAGTATGTGCAGTAGTCGTACCAGCCTTCGCCTGAAATAGTAACCAAGCCTTCTGGGTCAATTTTGACTGTTAAGTAGTATTGGATCACATAGTTTGCGGTCACTGTTTTGGCTTTATCCATTAAGACCGTTGTTGAAGTTAAGCTCGGGTCGGTTATTTCCGGCATGTCAACAGTTGTCCAGCCGTTGAATCTGTAGCGGGAAGAACCTGACTCAATGTCTACATATTCATCTGTTGAAATTGGGGCGTATGTTCCTCCGTCGTACCAGCCTTCGCCTGAGGGAGTATTAACTCCTGCAGGGTCTGTTGCCAAGGTTAGATAGTATTGTACTATGTAGTGGGCGGTTGCTGTATGGTATGTATTCATGTGAATCGTTATTGGGTTGCCTGAAACTGGTGTTCCGTCAACATCCCATTGATCAAACCTGTACTGAACACCGGTTGATACTGGAACAATACTAGGAGCCGTCAAGTCGACGTATGTGCAATGGTCGTACCAGTCTGCGCCGGGTATAGTTGGAAGGGTCGATGGGTCAGTTACCACACTCAAGTAGTACTGAATCTTCCAGTCGGCGACTGCAGTCTTTGCTCCATCCATGGGTATTGCGTCACTTGTGAGACCTGTCCCAGACGCGTCGCCACTCCAGCCAGTGAAAACAGCCTTAACCCAGCCTGGGGTAATATCAACGGTTCCAGTGGCTAATGTTGCGTACGCGGTTGTGTCATCATCGTACCAGCCCATGCCGCCAGGTGTGTCATACGGCGAAGTTACAGTCAGATAGTACTGGGTCTTGTAATAGCCCGTGACTGATCCGCCTGCGCTGGGAACGATTATGGTTCCACTTTGAGCGGTGGATAAGCCTGACGTGGACGTCCACACGTATTGTTTGCTATTCACGGTTACGACAAGCGGTGAAGCATATTCGAAAGTGTGGCTGTCGCCAATGTTCCATGTGTAAGTTTTCGGAAGATCACCTACGCCAAGATTTGCAGTGCCGTCAATTGTTAGAACTGTTCCAGTGAAGTCGTTGCCAACGCCAACTTGACCGAAAACTACATTAGCTGTGGTTGGTACGCATGGAGTCTTCACGAACCGGAAGTAGCCGTTTGTTCCAGCAACGTTGGGGGTTTGTGCTGGACCTTGGGCTGTAACGTCAGTGTATATGTTTGCGTTGTAAGTTCCTGCTGGTAGACCTGCAGTGGGAACCGTAACTATTACGTCTATGTGATCTGGTCCCAGCGACGGAACGTAGAGCGAATTGTATAGCGTCGTTGTTAATGGCACGAAAGTAATACCATAGCTACTTATTTCTGTCATCCCGACATTAGCCCACTTAACATTCTTGTTGATGGCAGGCGGGCTGTCCCATTGGATTGTGACTGTGAAAGTAAAAGATTGTGTTGTGCATGGGCCAGTCCAAACGATTGGTCCATCCGGATCTGAAATCTTGCTTCCAGCATAGTATATGTGTACTGGGTCGCCGTCTTCACATCTCGTTATTGGAACCTTGATCAGCATCGTTGAAAACATCAAGAGTGCAACGAATAAGAGCGTTCCGAATAGTTTTTTCATTTTTTCTTCTCCTTTCTTTCAATTGCTATAATAGCATTATCATACAGGGTTGAATGAGAATATAAGCTGGATGGACATCAAGTGAGTGAGAGGTCTCTATCAAGGCAACTTTAATGTGGCCCGTCTAGGCGAAGCCACGGAATCCCTCTTTGAAACTTTCCTTTCTCCCTTCTCAGCGATGAAGGCCTAGACAAGCCATAATACGCAAGTATCTTTACATTCGATCGATCAATAGGACAAGTATTATTATGAGTGGGGGTAGAGTTTAGTACCCCATCCGTAACCGCACAGAAGCAAAAATCTTGCCCCTATCCGACAGAGAGTAAACCCACAAAGGGACTAAGGCGCTCGCGCTAAATCCTTAGGTTAAAATTCTATGATTAGCTCAGAATCGCTTTCATAGAGAAAGCAAAGAAAGCGGGGCGGTACCCTGAAGAACCAGAAACTATGGCGACGCACACGTCGGTAGATATGGAAGCCAACGTTCCAATGTCATACCATCCCGCACCAGTTGGAGAAATAACGCCGGGCGTTTGCAGTTTTTCCATGTATACTTATGGTTTCTGTCTTTGGGGTTGAAAGTCTAGTGTGCTTATTCTCTTGATCTCTTTAACCTTGTCAAAATGTTCGTCTTCGGAGATTATTGTGAAGATCGCATGGCCTAGGGCGCAGGCGATGTGAATGGCGTCTCTGGGGTCGAGTTTGTATTTTTCGGCTAGGTTGTAGGCGGACCAGAGTGTTTCGTCGTTGACTTCTAAGAATGTCAGGTTGGGGACTTCCAGAAGTGCTTTGGCTGCTCTCAATGCGCTCATGAAGTCTCGGTGTTTCTTGACTATCCAGAATACCTCGTCGAAGCTCAGAGCGGAAGTTGCCGCTGCTATTTCGACTTTCTGCAATTTTCGGATGAGATTCCTAGCTTTTTCTCCTTCGTCTTCCAGATTTAGTGTTGCGTTAAGGAACACGTTCGCGTCTAGGTATATCATCTGTATCTTTCTTCTAGCTGTTCAACGTGCTCATGGGGTTTAACCTTGACCGATTTTCCAGACCTTGCTATCTCTTTGAAAACGGCAACAGCATCTTCTCTCGGCTTCTCTAGCAGCAACCCATCCTCCGTTAACGTGAATATCACCTTGTTTCCTGCGTATAAGCCCAAGGATTTCCTAAAGGCTTTTGGAATGACGACTTGGCCTTTGGGGCCTATTTTCATTTCTTCTTTGAACATTCCTTCTTTGAACATTCTTACCACGAGTTATACTTTGGTATAACTTCAATTTATACCTATCTGTCGATTCTTTGCCTATGTACCAAGATCCCTTTCTACACCGAATAAAATCCGCATCTTAAACATCATTGACAGAACTTCAGAAGTGTATGAACATGTCGGGGAACTCGGCGAAGAAGAACAACCTTAGGCTTGATGTGTGTATTTGTGTTCGACATGTGCACGGATAGGTTTATCAGGCAGCAGCATCTCAAATATTGAGTAGTAATAAATAATATACAGTGATGTATACGATCAAACACAGTTGCCTTCGAGCAATCTCCACAATCATCTTGACCCTAACAATAATCCTTACATTTTTCCCCATAAACCATACCCAAGGAGAGTCAAGCAAAGGCGAATTGTTACTGAGATTTAAGCCTGGAGCAGGCAAACAATCCAAAGTGAGCACTCTATCGTCATTAGGACTGGAGATAGTAGACGAAATCCCCCAAATTGATGTTCTCGTGGTTTCAGTTCCCAAAGAAGCTCTTCGCCGTGTCAAATCTGCGTTGTCACGCGATCCCATAATCGATTTTGTAGAGGAAAACCTCGAAGTATCCATTTCAGCAATCCCAAACGATAAGTATTATGGACTACAGTGGCACCTACAAAAAATCTCAGCTCCTGATGCATGGGACATCACTCTTGGACAACCCAACGTCACTGTCGCAGTCCTCGACACCGGCGTCGACCCCAACCATCCGGACCTAAGCTCTAAGTTACTTGGAGGCTACAACGCCTACGACGACAGCACAAACGTAACGGACGATTGCGGTCATGGCACAATGGTTGCAGGAGCCGTTGGAGCCGCAACGAACAACAGTTTGGGCATTGCCGCAATAGGATGGCAAACCCGCATTCTACCAATCAAAGTCAACAATCCAGGAACTGGATTTTCATCCTACTCTCTGCTAGCCAAAGGTCTTACATATGCGGCTGACAAAGGCGCAAAAGTGGCCAGCATGAGCTGGCAAATATTCAACGGCACCGCCCTCACAACCGCCGCAAAATACTTTGTAGACAAGGGCGGGCTAGTTGTGGCCGCTGCAGGAAACACCGGAAAATACGAGGATTACGTGGACAATCCGTACGTCATCTCAGTGGCCGCGACCAATAGTAGCGATCGACTGGCATCATTCTCAAGTTACGGTCCCTACGTTGACGTTTCAGCACCTGGAGACGGAATTTTCACCACAATCATTGGGACGCAAGCTACCAGCTATGATTACGCCTATGGTTACGCATCTGGCACTTCTCTTTCAACGCCCATAACAGCGGGTCTCGCAGCCTTGATTTTCTCAGCTAATCCCTCTCTAGCCCCAAAGCAGGCTGAGCAGATTCTTGAGTCTACGGCCGTGGACCTCGGTGATCCAGGATACGATGTTTACTACGGCTGGGGAAGGATTAACGCTTCCAAAGCTCTAAAAGTGGCTGCCGGATCAACGCCCCCAGACTTCTCTTTGTCAGCATCTCCAAGCTCCCTAACGATCCAGCCGCGAAGTTCTGGCAGTTCTACCTTGACAGTCACTTCACTGAACGGCTTCAACTCTACGGTAAACTTGACTCTTTCAGGCTGTCCCACAGGTTCTAAATGTACTTTGTCGTCTACTCTAGTGACGCCTCCATCTGGAGGTTCAGCAACGTCAACACTGACAGTAAACGTTGATTCGACGACGGTAGCCAGCACTTACAGTTTGACCGTAACCGGGACTAACGGTTCGCTTACTCGTACGACCACAGTTAGCCTCACGGTTCTCGCAACTCCACCTGCTCCACCTGCCGTGCCATCCAGCCTCACTGCGACTGCAGTCTCTTCAAGCCAGATCAATCTGGCCTGGATGGATAATGCAGCAAACGAGGAAGGCTTCAAGATTGAACGCTCCACGGATGGTATGAACTTCTTACCACTGGTCACTTTGGGCTCCAACGTCACGGGCTACTCCGATACAGGCCTCAGCCCCTCCACCACTTACTACTACCGGGTCTACGCCTACAATGCAGCCGGCAACTCGGGCTACTCCAATACCGCGAACGCCACAACGCAGGGAGCTGCTCCCGGAGATTTCTCCTTGTCAGCATCTCCAAGCTCGCTCAGCATCAAGAGGGGGAGCAGTAAGACCTCAACAATAACTGTCACATGGTTGAATGGTCTCAGTTCTGCGGTAAACTTGAATGCTTCATGTCCAAGTGCAAGTGTGACCTGTACTCTGTCCCCGCCTTCAGTAGCGCTTTCAAGCGGCTCTACAACCTCCACGCTTACAATAACCGTGAGTTCAACCACCTCTACGGCCACTTATACCGTAACGATCACAGGAACCACTGGCTCACTAACACATATGATTACCATAACCCTAAAAGTCTGTGGTAGCCCAAAGTAGCTGGCATTTGTGGTTCTGATTGGCTTATCGTTGGAACACTAGGTCCGCTAAGGATTTCCGCAAAGGCTTGTGACTCCCCCAGCAACTATTCCGAAGCCTGTGTAAAGACCTACATCTCCAACAGAAAATAGCCAACACTGCGAGCAAACGACATCCATAGAATCAATTCCGTATCACAATAAGCCCATCATTTAGGGCAAAAGTAGTTATAACAGCGACAAAGAGGTGCATCAAATGGGAATATAAGCTGGATGGACATCAAGTGAGTAAAATACTTCTATATAGACAATCGAATGCAATCGTCTAGGCGGAGCAAAATCACATTTTAGGGAAACTCCTTTCTCCCTTCTTTCTCCAAGCGATGAAAGCCTAGACAACGAGGCAGAACCTCTCTTCCTAGCATGCAGATTCCTGAGTCTACGGCTGTCGACCTTAGCGATCCAGGCTATGATGTTTATTATGGCTGGGGTGGGGTGAATGCTTCGGCCGCTTTGAGGATGGCTGCTGGTTTATCGGAGTCTCCACCCTCGCCTCCGCCTGATACTGCTCCGCCCAGCGCTACGATAACTTGCCCGAAGAGTGGGGATACTGTTTCTGGGGGCGTTACGGTTTCTGTTGATGCAAGTGATAATGCTGCTGTTTCGAGGGTTGAGCTTTACAAGAACGGGACTCTGTTGGCTGTTGATTTTGATGTGCCTTACGAGTTCTATTGGGATACGACTGGCGACCTAAATGGCGTTTACATGTTGGTGGCTAAGGCTTATGATTCATCAGGCAATGTTGGTGCGTCAAGCCCCTTGCACACTAATGTTGCTAATAAAGCCAAGGATACTGCTCCGCCTACCGTCAGCATTACCCAACCTTTGAACGGCGCAACCGTTTCTGGAACAATCAATGTTACGGCTTTAGCGTGGGATGAGTCTGGAATCAGCAATATAGAATTTCACACGGATGATAAGCTGATGGCTACAGACTCTCAGTATCCCTACGTATATCGATGGAACACCAAATCAGCTAAGAATGGATGGCACATGATCATGGTGAGAGCGTACGATTCTTCTGGCAACCATGCTGACGCAAGCACAAAGGTTTACGTCTAAAACAGAAAGTGACTAACGCTAAAAGCAAACAGAATCTAGGGAAGCATTCACGAGCCAGAAATTCTCCCGGTCTATACCATGTTTAGCATGAAACATGAAACGTAGGAGAACCTAGAGAGAAAGCCCCATACGACTCAAGACATCGTCCATCCTTTCAAATTCCTTGGCATATTCAAGACCTTTCCTAGTCACGAAAAATCTTCCTTCTCCCACTTTGGAAACCATGTCAAGTCGAACAAGCCCACGCAAATATTCGTAAAATCTATCATAAGGCAGATTTGCCCTGTGCGCAACTCTTGTCAAACAGGAACCTTCAATATGTGATACATCGCCTAGGGCTGCAAGAATGTCATAGTAAATCCGAAGTTTATCGCGCTTCCCTGTTTTCAATCCTAGCATGCCCGTTTCCACCTGTTCCTCTCTCCTCCCTAGGAAAGATAGTGTTCAATATTAGCTAATAAGTATTGTGCCATCCTCTTTTATACAAAATAAGTCTCATAATTCCATATCAAATGATAAGAAAAAATAGGCTAACAATGGATGGACTCGCAGAGCTTGTTGAAAGAAAGCGACACTCAGGCTCAGAAACCTTATAGAATGCAACATTTTCGGCATTTGCATAGCTGTCCAGCATGTCTCAAAGTGGAAATGCATCAAACGCAACGATCGCCGTATAAGTCAATAGGAATGATCAGAAGTATTGAAGAGAGACCTATAGACCGAAAACTAGCACTATCTGTCAAATGAAAAGAGCCTTCATCTCTGACTTATGATGCAGAAAGCCGATGTCTCGTTTTGACCAGTCAGGCTAAAGTCTAGAAAAGGTCCTTCACTAGGATCGAATTGGAAGTCAGAAACTGGCGAGTTGCTGACAAATTCCACGTGATATGATACATTGTTCCAAGTGCCTGCCTCAAAAGCAGTAGAAGGGCCAGCGAGCGGATATTTATCAATATTGTTTGTGTCGATGACATAAGCTATATCGTTTATGCTATCGCTTCCGCTGAGATTCTGACCTGATCCTCTAAAAAGGTCGATGTGGTTGCCATTTCAGTAATTACCTCCAGAAGGGTATCCATCGTCCCATGTGGTTGTCGATCCCAAGGTGTGAATTTGACAGGTATTATCGATAAAATTATTATGAAAGACCGTTGTGTTCAGAGAGTAATCCAGCCATAGACCATAACTGTTGTTCAGAAATTCGTTCTGCTTTATGATGTTCTTCTTCAAAAGGTAACAGCCAGAACAAAGCGGAAGAACCATGACCCCTGAACCATTATTGTTGGCAAAAACGTTTCTAGTGATCAGGTTGTACTCAGTTTCTACGAGAACGCCAACGTTGTTGTCTACCACTTTACAGTCCTTTATGCTGCAAGAGTAAGCTAACCCCCTCAGGTAGACTCCTTCTAGGCGCGCGCGGATGGTTCCGCAACTCTTGAGTCCAACTTGACCAACATTTTTGGCAGGCAAAGACTATGGAGAATGCGGTGTTATGCAGGTTCATCACAGTCCCGACAAGATCTGTCTCTATATCCACACTTCAATCGTGTCGTCTTTGCTAGTCCAAGAATGCATTCAAGAGAGCAAAACATAAAGCCAAAAGAGAGGCTATACTCGAGTGACCTTCACACGCCAGCCCAATAAACAAGTAATAAAAGCGTATGTTAGTTGGACGAGATGTGCCGTCCAAAAAAGTTCCTTTTGCAAATTAAAGGAGAAAGAACCAATGTGAAAGGCACATCTCATCTCAAAGTATCATATGAGTCAACGCAATAAATACCTCATCATCAATGATGAACCCTGCCTCTATTAGATAATTCAAGACAGACATGTGAAAAGTTGAAATGATAAATAAATATGGCAATCCCACTGTTGTCAGAACCTATAACAAGGCCAGCTAGAAAAAGCACGTTGTCTTTGCAAATGATGCAGCCACAGTGACGTTCAAATCGTATGCGTGAGGAAACCGTGATAGAAAGTCTTAAATTCACAATAACCTTCTTCTACTCGGTGGGGGAAGTAACCCAGTATGCCTGGGAATATGTTTTCAGATTGTTCCTATATTCTCCCTTCTCTCCTTCCCCCATCCCCGGAGCGTTGTGGGTCCCTCACTTTTTCTCTTCTCACATTCCTTCTCCAGTTTAATATTCAGTCTAGGCCATTACCAAGAGATTATCGAAAACACAGCCGCGGATCTGAAGTTGATTACTAACCTTGTTGTCGTCAGGGAAAAAAAATGGAAAAAATGGGACCTAAGTCCAGTGTTGGCCAAAGTAAGTGCCCAGAATGACTGCGTCTTTGGCGTTGACGTATTCGTCGTCGTTTATGTCCGCGTTAGGGCTGTAAAGGGGGTCTCCACGTTTCGCGCCGAAAGCCCCGCCTAATATGACTGCGTCTTTCGCATTTACGTATTGGTCGCCGTTGATGTCGCCTGGAATTGTCACTGTAACCGATGTTGACAGAGTATTGTCTATTGTGTCCGTTTCATATGGAACGGGCCAAGCATAAGCGCTTGTGATGTATTTGCCAAAAGCGTAGTTTGAAGTGTTCCACGTGAAGGTGATGATGGCAGAGCTTCCGTTTGTTAAGGTGATGCTTGTGAATGTGTCTATGATTGTTGCATTAGCGTAAAGGGTTAGGTTGAAGTTTTCGGTGTAGTCGCCTTGATTTTGAATGGTGGCATCGACTACTAAGAGATGCTCGTGGGCCACCACGGTCTTGTGAGGGTGAATGTCCGTCACTGCTACATCATGCACAGGACTTGTACGCGGTAAAACACGAACGACGTCATCAACAAACGTGTTATCAGCAGTGTCGGTTTCGCCGGGGACAATGCTCGCTTGAGCACTTATCAAGTAGTTCGCCGGCGAGAACGGATAGGTATCCCATGTGCAAGTGAAGCACGCTTCAACATACGGGTCGAGGTCCACGATAGTCAAGGTCTGGATGGCGGTACTGTTAGCGTAGATTGTAACGTTGAAGCTCTGGGGTTTATTGCAGTCATTAAGGACAGTAAGTGTAATCATAACGCATTGCCCAACGCAAACCTCCGAAGGAGATGCTGTAACGCCCACTAGAGCTACATCTGGAATGGGACGCACTATAGCAAGTGCAGCCAGCACTTCTGGGCAATAAGGAGGAGACCCGCCGAGCCCTTGAAAGGCGTTCACGTAGGCTGTAGCGGTTCCCACAAGTGCACCTTTTGGGACACGACCCATATTCAAGAGAAGGATCGTTTGGTTTGGTGGAAGAACATACTCGCCTGCGGCAAACAAGATGGGTTGCTGAGTCTCGCCAAGAACCGTGACAGTCAACGTGGCTTTCGCGGAATGAAAACGAATGTTCTGCACTTTCACAGTGAAGTACAGCGGCTCTTCCAGCCCAAACGCGATCTTGGGAACGCCATGGCTATTGCACGGAACTGCATCTAGAAGCTCCACAAGCCAGCCAACCCTGAAACTAAGAGAATCTGAAACCATCTGGCCTCCAAACGGCGTGCTTGCATTAAGGCTGTATAGACCAAAGACAGGCTCTTGCTGTATTGAGAAGGACGTGAAAGCCAGACCATTGTCGTCTGTCTCAATGACTCGACTCAATATGTTCGTTCCATTCGGAAGATATAGGTTGAAAGTGATTAGCTTACCAGCCACTGGAGCCCCGTTATACGTGTAGTAAGCTGTTATTATCACACATTCATCGGGAGCGAAGGCGTCACTGGGCTTGTCCAAGCCATTGCCACCCCTTTGACTATAGACATCAATTGAAGCACCAAGTGGCAAAGGCAGGATAGTGACTATTCCGGAAAAATCGCCAGTTAGGTTTTCATAATCAGTCACTATGAGCGTCACATTGTATTCACCAGGATCTGTGTAAGTGTGGTTGACGACCACTCCTTGACCTTGAGTGCTGTCACCAAAAACCCATTCATAACTCGTGATGTTGCCGCCGTTTGGAGTGGAATCCGAAGCGTTGAACACTATTATCTCGTTAACATAGGGAACCCGTGGATAATAGTAGAAGTAGGCGCTTGGCGGCTCTGGCACAGCAGAGGGCAGTTCAAAATACCCGTTCCGCAATGTTATGGGTTCAATTTTGTCGTAGTCAGAGTCAAGAAGGATGACGTTTCCCAAAATCAGGGACGAGGCTCCTGTAGCCCTAACCTTGAAAGTCAAGAAGGCGAGAGTTCCGTTTCCAGAACCCTCCCCCTCAGCGGTCAGAGTGCAACCGTACGGACTGATCAGGCCTGCGTCATTGTCTATGACCCCAGGCTGCCAGACCGTGTCCCCTCCGGCTTGTAGAAATGGCCCCTCGACAAAATCAACACATTGCAGCACTGTTGGATTGAAGGACAAACCGGCTTGCCAGTAGACAAGATCAGTAACCCCGGAAATGGTCAGATTAACAGTGAACGTATTGTTGATACCTATCCAGCCAGGCGGGCCTGCAAGTGAGCTTGGAGAAATAGCAACTGTTGCTAGGGCGTATAGTATTACTGCTCCGTTTTCCCTCGTGTGTGGTATGGGGCTGGCGTCGGGAAATGCTAGGTCTGTGGAGTATAGCTCAAGTGTTATGTTTGCTGTGTATTGGGCGGGGTGATATTTCACTTTAAATGTTATTGTGAAGGCTGTGCCAGAGCCGTTAAAAGAAGGCGCTGGCCATCTTGACGCGTAGGCGACCCAGTAGGTGCCTGCAGATGCGTTAACCTCGTCTTCTATTGGTGGTATTATTGGGTTCCATAGAACGCCGTCCGGATATGTGTCTTTTGGCACGCGAACGGAGTGGCTTACATGTTCGAGGAATGTTGTGTTCCATCCGAGTTTTATGTCGAAACCGTAAAGATTTGTTACATCGGCGATTTTCACGGCGATGGTGAACTGTTGGCCTGTAGCGTTAGTGTTGTACTCTATTAGGGGCGGGTCTACCTTAACCACTGTTGCACCTTGAGCTTGAGTCACTGTGCAAGCGACATCCGCAAGAACTTTGTAAGGCAGCGTCAGAGTAAGGACTGCCAAAACCAGTAACCAAACGGTCAATATCCTAGCACGGAAAATCTTAACGGGAAACTGCATTTGCTCGCGGCCCTCATTCATATTGAACTCAACACCGCTCTGCCACCTGCTGCCACTGCCTCCCCCTTCCCCCTTCAAATTTGGCTGATATGCCTCCTTTTGACCTACGCAAAAGTACTGCAGATTTGGTTATATGTATTATGGCAGTTTGTTCTATTCACCGATTTTTTTCTTATCTATGTTTAAATGAGTGACACTCTTGTGTATCAAATGAAACAGCGGCAAAATGGCCAGCATGGAACGACTTTATGGACGAGTATCGTACACGAAGTCCGGGACCAAAATACGATCAAAATTTAGAGTTTCGTGTTAAATGGAATAAAGGGGGCTTAAGTCCACTTTTGGTTGAAGTAGTTGTCCAGCACAATCGCGTCGAGGATGTTGACTTTCTTGCCCCGTTGACAAGAGCGCGCGCGAGTTACCTTTGCGGGGTTGCCCTAGCCAGGTATATGCGCCTGCGCGTATCAGTTGATTGCTGTGCAGTATTCAGAAGCGCGCGCTTACAGGAGAATCTGCTTCTTTTTCAATGGACGTGCTCTCTCCAGCCTGAAGTTTCATAGAAACTCTTTTCAAACAGCCATGACAGAGCGTTAGATCGTGGCAGTTTCTTTTACACTAATGTTTATTAGGGCGCAAATGACCGAAGATTATCTAGGGGATAAAGGAATGCCTCAAGTAAGATGCCCAAGATGCGGATCAACCATAAACCTTGAAAACCGCAAAGAAACGGACTTCAGCCTCATTCTTTCCGCGCTACGAAGCAAGGCACGCAGTTTTTCAGAGTTGCTAAGAATAACTGGACTTCCGCGAAAAACCTTAGACATTAGGCTGAAGGAGCTTTGCGTTGAAGACGCGATCATCAAGAATAAACTGTACTACTTCAATCAGGCACATCCCCATAGGTATTTGGAGAATAAACTAATGATTGGACACACAAGAATGTTCAACAGAAAGGCAATAGTGCTCTTGCTACTCGTGTGCGTAGGTTTGCCACTAACCACAAGATTCGCCATGGCCATGCTATTCCAGAATCCTATCGCCCAACCACAACCACTAGGCTACTACACAGCGACCATAACCGTAAATGGTGTTTCAGACGTCTACGGCTGGCAAGCTGGAATACGCTTTGACCCCACAAACTTGAAAGTAATAGACATAATACCTGGAGACTTCCTCATCGAGAAAGAGAAGAACACAATTATCAGCTCATTAAAAGAGACTGATCAAAACGAAAACGCAGAAGCACTGTTTCTCACGGCAACATCTGGAAATGTGTTAGTGGTCGGACAAACGCTACTGGCAAAGAGTGGCCCAACCACAAACTCAGACGGCGTCCTAGCAACAATCGTATTTGCTTACTACAAATCATATCAAGCGCCAGAACTCGTCTTCGGAGAAAGCCCACAATATAACACGATGCTACTTCGCATGGATACCACAGAAATCCAATTGAGCGAGAACACAATCGCAATGAATTGCCCACCATAACCCTCCCTTCCTCCTTTTTTGTCTTCTAAACCTGCATCAAGAAAACGCGATGGCATTACTGCTGTATAATCTTCTTGAGTTGCCCATTGTACATTTCAACTATTTCCTGCGAAGTCGTAGCATCCTCGGCTGATTTGTCGATTCTGATGTTTCCAGTAAATCGTGGAAAGCGTAATGCCAAGCCGCTTCCCTTGCGAATTATGTCCACGGCACATGCATGGATAGGACTGAGAGTTATCGCAGCGCCAAGTATCTCCAACACAACGACGGACTCAAACCACACTTCAGCATCAATCAGCGACTGCACACGCGGGTGCCTATCCGTTATCTTATGTTGATTCACTAGTATAGGCAGCTTCATTAGATCTTCATCAGTAAAGCCGCTTCCGCATTTTGTCACTGTCTCAAAAATGTCTCAAGAATCCATCTGCGAGTGCTCTTGCCAAAATTCCCGCACAAAGAGGAACTCAAAGAGTCATTCAGAGTCATTGGAGGAAAGGAAAACACTCTAATTATCAAGGAGATTAAGATCAAAGAAAAGGAAGAATAGTCATACGAGACACCGCCAAACCTAACGAACCAAAATCGATTAAGAAGCCTTGACTTCCTTTTCAATGCTTTTTTTCGCTTTCCTAGTTCTGCGATAGTAGAAGGTTGCCACAACGATTATAGATGCAACTCCTGCAACACCAATAATCAAGCTTGTAATGGGCAAGCCGCCTTCTACAGTGGCTACGAAGTAGACTGTTTCAGAGTATCCCATGTTGCCAACAGTATCATTCGCATAGACCAACACAAAATGTGTTCCGTTATACAAGTTTGACAAAGTCGTGTTGCCAGGAATGGTTACGTTGCTCCTGCCGTCCAAGCTGTACCCAACCCAAGATGCTTCTTCATCAAGAGCAAACACCAATGAAACAGAGTCAGCTGCAAACGTTTGGCTGCTTGGAGATATGACAAGAATCATAGGCGGATCAATGTCCACTGGCTTGGTTCCTTCAATTGTCAATTCATTTAGTGACACATTATAGGAAAAGTAGAGCCATCTACTTGCTCCGTCGTCGTGCAACGCAAGTTCAGCGCGAGATATATCCCCGTCAGCAAAAGTCGTGTATGGTTCAGCCATAAGCGTGTAGGGAACACGGATTCTGCAGAACTCGAATGTTTGATTTGCTGTTTCATGGGAAAAGCGCAGGGAAAACGTGGTGTTTGATTTGACAAACATAAAACGAGTTATCGTCGAGTTCGAAATTACATCAATTCGACGTTCTCTGTAAGCGTCAAAACTCGAAAAAAGCCCCATCAACGGATAACGGTCGAATTGTTTTGGTCCAGTTACTCCGCTTGGATACGTTATCTCATATGGGGCATCCCCGATCCCATCATAGGTGGAATCATATCCACTGTATTTACTCCAGTAATTTCCTTCAAAGCCATTATCCCAATCGTTCAGGCCGACGGTCACCACATCTTTCCCATTATTAATGAAATCGTTTTGACAAACCGTGTTGTTTTCAGAGCCGTAATCAAGCCATAACCCGAAAAACCTGTTATCAGCCATTGTATTCTCAGAGATATTGCAGAAGCAAGAACTCATTCCTAGACCTATTCCATCAAAAAAATTGCTGTGCGAAAAATTCCGTCTGATAAGCCCATTAACAGAAGCGTTAGCGTTGATACCGTACTGGCCACTGCCATACACGTCATTATCACAAACAGCGAAATCCTGCGAGTTTGTCACCAAGATGCCGCTGCCAGTTGTGTTAGCAACGTTGTTGCTTTCTATAGTGCAGTTTTTAGAGTAGTATGCATAAACGGCAAACTGATCGTTTCCCACCATAACATTTTCTGTGATGCTTGAGTCATTAACGTGATCAAGAAAAACGCCCATGTAACCGCTCAGGACAGTGAAGTTTTTGATTGCAACCTTGTTTGCAGTCACGTGGAAAACTATCGATCCTGATCCGTTGATTATGGTCGTCAACCTTTGTTCACCCACTAGAGATAGGGACTTGTGAACTGTGACGTGTTCGAAATAGGTACCTTCTTTCACGTAGATCGTGTGGCCAACTAGGGTTTGGGAATCGTCTATTGCGGATTGGATTGTCTGATAAACAATTCCAGTGTTAATGTTCCTCGCAGAGTAATTCACTGCCGCCCCTGTTCGGTAGCAAGACACTAAAGCGGAAATACATATCCAAGACGCCACGATCGTCACAAACAGAAACTTTCGATTCATAAGGATCACAAACAGATTTGAAGAGCTTGTTCATATCTGTTTTGCAGGTTCGCTTGTTGAAGTCGATCGTATGGCTTGAAAGTCACTCTCCTACTGAGCCTTATAGGTGTAGTGTGTCCATGACATTCACAGCGGTTCCCTCTCTAATGATTAGAACATGATCTGGACTTCAGGAACTGAAGGCAAAACGACAAACTTTCTATTCCTCAGCATAAGCTCGCTTCAATAATCGCGCGCGCGAATTAGACGAAGTTGCTTCAAGCGAGTGGAAAAGAGGGGACACAGAAAGAGATTGTGGAAGCGTTTGGGATGACGCAACAATGGGTTTCGAAATATGATGAAGAACCAATCCAGCCTCATAAAGAACGTGAGATACAACACTGTTGTAAGTCTCCATCGTCTAACGTTTGGGGTCTTGAAGACGGCAAAATAGCTAAAATCTATCCTCTTCAACCGGGTTCCGCCCTTCTTCAAACGCCTTTTCCCCGTCGGAGAGGCTCGGGTTGCCACAACGATAAACCCAACACACCTATTGACACTTCCGGGCTTGCAACTTCTGGCAAATTACCAGAAGTGATTCAAGCTAATAATCCCTTAAGAGGGAATTGAAAGCGGCGCTCAAGAAATCGCAAAAACTGTCAGAACGCGGACTAATTAGGGGAGCCAATGTTTTGGCGTTTCAGTCTTGCTGGGATTTTGCTCTTTTTTCTTCTCAAGTACAAGCTTCTTGGCTATCTCGTAAGCTGTTCTGTAATCGAATATTCCTTTCGATTCCTCAGCGGTCCTGAGTATTAATTCAGCTTCGACTCTGTTCTTTAGCTTCCCCACGACCAACGCACCCACACCAAAAATGCTGGAAGTGATCTGTTCCCCGTCTGCATCTACGCCTAACCCTTCGACACCCAAGGGTGGAATAGCGTTGATGTCAACCACTACTCTGCATTTCTTCCCAAATTCTTTCAGCACGGTCAGGGGAAGTAACTGCGTGCCTGCTGCCCCGGCGGAAAGAATGACCTCTGACCCTTCTATGGCCTTGCCAACTTCCTCAGGCGTCTTGGCCTCAACACCCTTTACCCTGTTTGCTTTCACCTCTTCATTCACCATTGCAGCCTGTGCAGAGGCCTTTTGGAGCGATCGAGACGTAACGGTCACATTAGCTTTCTCGGACGCATAGAGTAACGCAGCAGTTTGCCCAACTGGTCCAGTTCCAGCCAAAACGCTGACTGTTTTACCGTCGAGGCTTCCCAAGTTTCTCCTTGACAGAAGCTCAAAGGTTTTCGCCACAGCAGCCGAAGCCGTCGTATAGGCTCCTCTAGGATCGATTATCACGGCGAGCTCAAAGGGCGGAAACATCGATTTCTGCACTCTGGCCAAGATTTTCTTGGCTTGCTCAAAGTCTTGTCCGTTGATGAATATCTTCGTGTGTTTAGCCCCTTCAGGCCCTCTTGGGAACATGGCGTCGCGGACGATCTTCTCTGCATCTTCCGCGGTGACGTTTTCGTACTTCAGGACCGAGATCTTTGGAAGAAGGTCTATGGTTGTGAGTATGTCGAAGGCACTCGCATGCTTGTCAGTATCCAAGAAGATGAAGACTTTCTCAAACTGGTTTTTTGGCAAAGCTGCTCCTCTTCAAGTACTAGGGCTTAAGAACGTTTAAGAATTGTCATAACTCTCATAACCCTCAGATTCCAAAGAACATATGCACAAAAGAGCGCTCTTGCCTTATTACTTGTTCAGAACCTTCAGTTTCAGTATACCGATGAGCAAAGGTACACCAACAACTAATGATACGACCACGACAATGACGTCTTCGATATAAGAATCGAAAGCTGCCCCAACAAACACTGCGGAGAGAACCTCAAAACTGCTGAAGAAAGTGGTATACAAGCCGCATGGGATTAAGAGGAAAACTCTCACCAGCGAGTCCGTTGCTATGCAAACGAATGAGACCAATGCCAATGCAATAGGTAGCAGGCGCTTTGCTTCAGTCTTGAACAGGTATTTGCTCAGTCTCGCGGCAGGGTAGATGACTGCCAGAGCAAACAGAACATCCATTATTGTCCAGAATGGAAGGGCTCTTCCATATGGGTGGGCAAAGTAAGCTAGCAGCATTGCAGCATACACTAACAGCGCTGGCTTCCATTTGGCTTTGGATAACAGTCCTGCTACTAGAACACTGACTGGCTCAGCCACTATCCCGAACATCCAAAAGAGAGGATCCGGCTTAATCACTCTAGCTATGGAGCCGCCCAGAAGCGCTGCCAGAAAACCGATCTTTGGACCCAAAATGATTCCCTCCAGAGCCTCCAGATAGATTCCCCAGTTCCTCCATAATCCGAAAGAGACAAGGTACAGCGTAGCATGCAGCGCAGCAAAAACAGCGGCTAAACTCAGTTGAAGACTTCTCCGCATCGAACCACATTCATCAATACAGCAAGCTTGATAAAAAACTTCAGCAAACCCAGCTTTACTTTCCAGAGCACGCACCTAAGCCCTATTTGAAACCAAAATCGTTTAATACAGAATCCAGTGATTCCAAATAGTCTTTGAGAGGAACTTGACATGACAATCACCGAAACCCTAGAGAAACTTTCAAACGTTTACGGCGTGACGGGAAGAGAAGACGAAGTCGCAAGCCTGATGAAGAGATTTCTCAAACCATACGTTGACGAAGTCAAAGAAGACAAACTTGGAAACGTCATCGGGACAAAAAAGGGAGAGAAGAACGCGCCTAAAGTGATGCTCGCCGCTCACATGGACGAGATCGGTTTACTCGTTAAAACGATCACCAAAGAAGGCTTCCTGCACTTCGCGAAAGTCGGCGGCATAGATGACCGCATACTCCTAGCCCAAAAGGTCCTAGTCTTCACAGAAAAAGGGCCCTTACACGGAATAATAGGATCAAAGCCACCGCACATCCAGAAAGAAGAAGAACGAAAAAGAGTCATCCCGTATGACAAACTATTCATAGACATCGGAGCAACCAGCCAAGAAGAAGCCAAGGAAATGGGCGTAAGAGTCGGAGACACCATTTGCTTTGACGTGAAGTTCGCGAAAATCAAAGAGAACGTTGTAATCGGCAAGGCCTTTGACGATAGAATAGGCTGCGTAATAATGATTGAAGCCTTAAAACGCCTGAAAAAGACGGAATGCACAATATACGCAGTAGGCACAGTGCAGGAGGAAGTTGGCTTGCGAGGAGCAGCCACGTCGGCCTTCGGCATATACCCAGACTTCGGCATCGCACTCGACGTCACAATATCTGGAGACACGCCTGAAGTGAAAGAAACTGACGCCCCCATAAAAATGCGGAAAGGCCCATCCCTAACAGTCGCAGACGGTGGAATGATTGTTCCGCGAAAGGTTCTCCGACTGATGATCGACGCGGCTGAGGAAAACAAGATTCCTTACCAACTTGAAACTGGCCTCGCAGGCTCAACAGATGCAGCACGCATACTGCTGACGAGAGATGGAGTGCCAAGCGGGGTCATCTCCATTCCAACACGATATATTCACAGCCCCACTTCACTGCTCAACCTCGAAGATGTAGAGAACGCCGTGAAACTGTTGGTCGCCATCATTCAGAAAATCCCGAAACAGTTCTAAACATCCTTTTTCTTTCCATGGGGCTTCAGGGAATGAGCCAGAAGGAAATACTATGCGAAAAAGCTGTGGAGACTTTTCGTCAAGGTTACAACTGTGCTCAAAGCGTCTTGCTAACGATTTTCAAGCATTGGAACGGCAAAAGCAAGCTGATTCCGAGAATTGCAACAGGCTTCGGCGGAGGAATAGGACGATGTGGCTCTGTCTGCGGAGCTCTGGCCGGTGGAGTGATGGCAATCGGAATAAAATGCGGCACAGACGAACCCTCGCTTGAAAAGCGGCTGAAGGCCTACGAGCTTTCCAGAAAGCTCTACATGGAATTTGAAAACAAACATGGGAGCGCTTTCTGCAAAGATCTCATTGGCTACGAGCTTTCAAACCCTAACGGCTTGAAAATGGCCCGATCAGCAAAAGTGTTTGAAGAGAAGTGCCCGACTTTCATAAGAACTGTAATGGAAAACCTGATAGATCTCACTACTGATCCGAGCTGAGACAGCAAGGTTTGCCGTCAGTTTTCTTTCACATAGTACTTTATGAAGATGACTGTAACCAACGCAGACAGCACAAATGGCAAAAACGACATCAACACTTGACTAGATAAGCCCAATGCTGAGACGAAGCTCTGTGCAGCTTCACTCTGTATTATTGATGGTGGTACACTGTTCCAGAGTCCATGGGCAAAGATCAATGGGATCAGATTCTTGGTTTTGCTGTAGAAGTAGCCGAAAAGCAAACCGACTAAAAACGTCGTAGCCACGTACATGGCCATATCGAATGGACTGAATGGATAAAGATTCCACACGAAATGCCAGACTCCAAAAAGTGCCGCTTGGATGAAGATCGCTCGCTTAGACGAAAAGAACCTCTGGAGATGCGTCTGTATGTAACCTCTGAAAAGTCCCTCTTCGCTGATGCCTACGCAGAGAGTCATGAAAGGCATCGATAGCAGAGAAAGAACGAGGTCAAAGGACTGAATAGGCATTTGATTTGTAAAGGCGTAGATTGAGACGTAGTGGATTGCTGAAGCCAAACCATTCAACAGAGCAAAAAACGCGAAGCCATAGAACAATGATTTTCCCAGGTTCTTGGTTTTGAAGCCGAAAGCTGTAAGATCGGTTTTCTCCAAGAGAAGCATCGTTAGGACAAGAAGATAGATCAATGGTGTTTTTTCGTACGGTTCCCCAAACAGCAGCACAGATGGAATCCGAACCGACATGGCTAACGCGAAGAGCACAAAAACTTGGGAGATCACGGCGTCTTTGTCTTTTCCAAAGAGCCCTTTTGACAGTTCAGTCTTTCGGCGATAGCTTCCTTGCCACACATAGACTGGGATCAAAAGCAGAATTGATAGCGCAATCGGAAAATAGACGATGAGTTCGGTTCCTGCCGGAGAAAAGTATCCGCTTGTCATTATCGCCAGCGCCAACAGGCAGTAGATCACAATCGTTACAGATGCCTTCTCAACCATGCCTTATCAACCTTCAAGACAGGTTTACACGACGCAACGATTTGCATTAAACCTTTATGTATCAACAGAGTGGTTAAGAGACGTGGGCATTTTCTGGAAAGTTGGAATGGTTCATGGATGACAAAAAGGGCTTTGAATTTCTTGAACACACTGCTGATGCGTACGTTGCCGCTTATGGCAGAGACTTAGCAGAGGCTTTTGAGAATGCCGCATATGCGATGTTTGAGGTCATGACTGACGCCAGAAAGGTGATTCCATCCATTGAGGATCATGTTGAAGTTGAAGCTCCGGATGATTATGCTCTTCTCTACAATTGGTTGGAAGCCTTGCTTGTGAAGTTTGATGTTGAGGGAATGATGTTTTCCAAGTTCAAGGTTAACGTTGACAAAACTGCAAAGGGTTTCAGTTTGAGAGCACGGATTTGGGGAGAGAGATTTGACTCCACAAGGCACGTGCAAAAGGTAGGCGTAAAGGCCGTAACATATCACCGAATGGAAATAACCATAAAACCAGAGCATGTTACTTTGAAGTTTATTCTTGACATCTAAGCAGAATCCTAATTCTAGCGAATTAGAAACGTTATTTAGCGCGCGTCCAAACGTGTACTACCAAATGACTCTTATTTCAACGCGTACCTGTAACCGTAGGAGAAAGATTCAATGAAGAAGAAGCATCAGGTTGCCCTCGCACTGTCAATAATTATCATCGTCGCAGCCGCGGTAGCCTACGAAGCCATCTCTGCAAAACCTATTACCTGGCAGACAGTTGGCACATTTTCAAATAGGGGAACCCAAGACATCGCACCATTCCCCATTGATAACGTGTGGCGCGTGGCTTGGAAGATCAGTCAGGAAGACCCCGCGTTCGTCCTTGCAGTCTACATGAAGAACGACGCTGGCGTGTACTCCGACGAGGTTGCAGTCACTAGCTATCTGGACACGAACTCCACGCAGGGGTTCTTGGCCGTGTCCATTACTGGCACGTTCGTCATGCGAGTGGTGGTCTCGTCAAACGACACCCAATGGGATCTATATATCCAAGAACCCAAGCCCGCCTAAGACGTGCTGAGCCTTTTCTTATGCAAAGTGATGTAGTGTGGCTTGAGAGCACTGGTTCTTCGAGTGGTATTCGTGTCTGAATCGATTGTTCAATGTGAATCTGCAAGAGTATGAAGTCTTCACATCAAAAGAATGTAATTATCAGGTCTAAAACGCTCGCCAAGAAACCCTTAAACCAGCTGCTAGCGATTCTAGCATTTGGCTTGAAGAGCTTGAAAACTCTGATGTGAAGCGCTAATGAGTGTTACAAAGGTCGAAGACAACATCTACTTGATTGATGCTGAAACCGCGGGAATGAGGAACTTTATCGCCAGCTACGTTTTGAAGGGCGAACGCGTAGCAATGGTTGAGACTGGCCCAGCTTCCTCGGTACCAAACCTGCTTTCTGGTCTAGCATATCTGAAAATCAAACCAGACGATGTGGCCTACGTTGCTGTTTCACACATACACTTGGACCATGCTGGAGGCGTTGGAACCTTGCTCAAGTATTTGCCTAACGCGAAAGTTGTGGTCCATCCACGGGGCGCGCCTCATCTGGCTCATCCCGAAAAACTGTGGGAACAGTCGAAGCTTGTCCTCGGAAAGATAACTGAACTCTATGGTGAGCCACAACCTGTGCCTAAGGACAGAATCATAGCAGCAAATGACGGAATGACCCTTGACCTTGGAAATGACACAAGATTAAGAGTCGTAGAGACTCTTGGGCATTCTTCACACCACCAAAGCTACTATGAAACACTCAGCAAGAGCGTCTTTCCAGGTGACGCCGCTGGCATCTACCTAAACAAGATCGGCGTGATCGTTCCAACTACACCGCCGCCACTTCGGCTGGATCTTGCCCTAGAATCCATAAGCAAGCTTGTCGACTTGAAGGCTGCGGGCTTGCTCTACAGCCATTTTGGAAAGGCGTCTGGCGCAACGGAAAAACTGCAGGTTTATATGCGGCAACTTAGGCTGTGGGCAACGATTGCGAAAAAGGGAATAGATAACAAAGAAGATCTGGAAACAATAAGCAAGCGAATAGTCGAAAGTGATATCGCTCTTCAACGGGCCTTGGACTACGTTAAGGCCCATCCTGTTTTGGGCGAGACTGTGCTGGGCAACAGCGTACATGGCATTGTTGACTTTGTCGAGAAGTTCGGCGTCGTTCCGTAACTCTTGAGTCTTGGTGCGGACGCCAAAATCCTTTATATTTTTGCCATGCATCTTGTCTGTAGGTGAACCAAATGGGCGAAGATGAAGGCCGTACCCCAACCGAAAGAGTTCCACTTGAGAAACTGGACGACTATTCCTGGCGTATTCCGAAGTACAGGCCGGGTATGCGCGTTACCGGTTTGGTTCTTGCGGACAAGAACCTGTTGAGTAAGATGCAGACAGACAGAACTCTTGAACAATGTTCCAACGTCACCCATTTGCCGGGCATCTACAAGTACGCGATAACCTTGCCCGATGGCCACGAAGGCTACGGCTTTCCAATCGGAGGCGTAGCCGCAACTGATTATGATGAAGGTGTGATCAGCCCAGGCGGGGTTGGCTACGACATAAACTGCGGCGTCCGCTTGCTCACGACTAACTTCTCAGAACAGGACGTTAGACCGAAGCTTGTTCAGTTGGCAAACACGATTTTTGAGAATGTTCCATGCGGGCTAGGAAGCCGTAGAAATGACCTCAAAGTCACGCTTGGAGACTTGGAAAGAATAGCTACGGAAGGAGTCAGTTGGGTGATCGATCGGGGACTCGGGTGGCGCGATGACGCAGAGCATTGTGAGGAACTCGGCTGCATGAAGAACGCGAACCCAAACAAGGTTTCAGCAACGGCGAAAAGCAGGGGTTTGCAGCAGGTTGGTACGCTGGGTTCAGGCAACCATTTCTTGGAAATCCAAAAAGTAGACAAAATCCTCGACACTAAAACCGCCAAAACCTTTGGGATTGACCATGAGGGACAAGTCACCGCAATGATTCACTGCGGCTCCCGAGGCTTCGGCCACCAAATCTGCTCCGACTACTTGCGGGTCATGGAAAGAGCTGTCGGAAAATACAAAATAGACCTACCAGACCGCGAGCTTGCATGCGCACCGGGAAAGAGCAAGGAAGCCGAAGACTATTATCAGGCAATGGCGTGCGCGGTCAACTATGCTTTCGCGAACCGCCAAGCCATAATGCACTGGGTAAGACAGAGTTTCAAGCAGGTTTTCAAGGAAGATCCAGAACGGTTCGGGCTCAAACTGGTTTACGATGTGGCCCACAACATTGCCAAGATAGAGACTCATGAAGTCGACGGTGAACAGAAGAAGGTTTGGGTCCACAGAAAGGGAGCAACTAGAGCATTTCCGCCTGGAAACCCTGAGATCCCACGCGATTACAGTTCTGCGGGGCAGCCGGTACTTATTCCTGGAAGCATGGGAACGAGTTCATGGCTTCTGGTGGGCACCGAGAAAGCCATGCAAATCAGTTTCGGGTCAACAGCTCACGGCGCAGGCAGGATGATGAGCAGGACGGCTGCTAAACGTAACTATTGGGGCGCAGACATCAAGAGAGCCTTGGAACAGCGTGGTATCTATGTTAGAGCCGCGAGTTCAGTGGTTTTGGCTGAGGAAGCTGATCCAGCTTACAAGAACGTGGACGTGGTGGCTGAAGTGAGTGACAGGATTGGCATTGCCACTAAGGTTGCTAGGTTTGTTCCGTTGGCTGTGGTTAAGGGTTGATTAGCCCCGACCATGGGATGACGGATTATCACAAATCAGTCTCAGCCCGTTAGAGGGATGCTTCGCAAACATAATAAGGACAGACACGGCACCTGACTTAGTGGTTTGAACACTTGAAAGACAAGTGCGGCATCTGCAACAGAGTCCTACGGTATAACTATCTCAGAAAGTGCCAACGCTGCGGCAAGCTCTATTGCAGAGACTGCATGGTACCGGACGTGGCAACAGGTGATTCGACCAGAATGCTGTGTCTCAACTGTGCCAGAAGGACAGTTTCACCCAGAAGCGTTTCCAAGTATGATGGACTAACACGTTATCTGAAGTTCAGAGGAAGCTTCACTGACACGGTAAAGCTCGGTTTCGCCAGGATCGACGGGATCATTGGAGACAACCTGCCGATAGAAGCATACAAGAGCGAGAAATGGTGGGATAATGCGCCTACGCGGTTGCATGCCAAAGCCTGGTTGGAAGCAGGCTGGGAAGTCCAGGAAATGCATTTGAAGGAAGGCTACGTAGTCTTCAAGAAAGTCAGAGACGTCAAAACAGCAAGCACAGGCAGAAAGGCGAGAGTTACTCAACTTGACAAAGCGTTTACACCCGTCCACGTCAGGCCTCTGAAGCCCAAGATTCCGTCTAAGACCAAAGTATCAAAGCTTTATGCGCGAATCAAGAACCTGGAACGGCAGAGAACGTCAATGCCCACGTACCATGGCAGCTTCAGGCCCAAGCCAAAATACGAGAAGAAACTGTTCAAACCCAGTGAGAAGCCACAGTGAATACAAGCGCACCGAAAAGAAATTTTATCTAGCTGACACTAGTAATGTAGTTCCCAAAGTCTGAGCGGTCGTCGTCTAGTCTGGTTTAGGACACAAGCCCTCCAAGCTTGTGATCCCGGGTTCAAATCCCGGCGACCGCACCAGAAACATTTCTCACTGTTGCTTTCAGGAGACACTTGTGGGAATTGATTCATTAGTTGTTCTAAGTGGTTTTCGAGGGTTTTACTAAGATTGAAGCCAAGTGACGCGAACAAATGGATGAATACTTGGTTGCGCGACTTGAAGAAAAAAGGGCGATTCTTCCTGCTCAACCGTTCATTGGCTGCAAGATAGCAAACTGATTGCCTTCAGGGTCCAAGGCCAGAGCCCACCAACCTACCCCAGGAACCTCCGTCTTTGGAGCAATAACCTTGCCACCTAAAGCCGTGATCTTCTTTGCATATTCGTCCACAGACTCAACTGAAACGTAGTTAGCCGGTTTATGTTCTGGATTCTGCCTCTTCATAAGTCCTCCATTGACACCCGCTCGTACAGGCATTCCTTTCTTGTCAACGGGCACAGTTTGAATGCTCCAATATTCCATTGGGCCAGCCATTTTTTCAATCTTCCACCCGAAGAGCTTACTGTAGAATTTCTTGAGCTTCTCCACGTCGTCAGCAGGAATCTCGAAGTGCACAATCGTATGATCTACCATTCTCCGCACCTATCGATTGGTATTGTGAAATACGCATAAAAGGATTTGGAACACACTATGTGACCAGTCTACCTCTCTCCGGTCCCCAGTTCTTTCAGGTTTCCTTGTTTTTCCATTCACTCCGCAGCTTTGCAGCCAGCTTGCCATCCTCAAGAATCAGCGCTCCACGAAAACCACACTTTCTGCATTCCCATAAAGACCAAAACTGAGGAAGCCCAGAAGCCCAGAAAACATCTGTTGACCCACATTTTGGACAAAACTTGGCCTCTTTCAAACGCACATCACCCATAGGCCCTTCGCATCTTACGTTTTCTCAGCAATTTCTTCTTTGGAAGCTTTGGTCTCTGAACACGTTCAGCATCTCTCACTGCCAAGGCAAACACCTAGATGAACTGCGTCCCCACAGATATTTCCTTTTGCGTCCAAATTGCGCGCTAAAGCAATTGATTTCATATCTTGGCCGCATTAAGACAGTTCCGAGGCTGTCACAGTGTAGGCGCTTATCTGAATGAGGCTATTGTGATTATCGTGAGAGGTGCCATAAGGCTCAGTGTGAAACCACTTGTGAAAGCTGTCATCAGCGCGTCTGTCCCGCAATAACGTACTATGACGGGAAGCGTCGTGTCCATGGTTGTGGCGCCTCCCAACGCTATTGGCGCGTACTTGTCAACTCTGACCAGCACGGATACGGTGATTATCGTCAGCAATTCTCTCAAGAAATTGACCATAAAGCCTAATGCGCTCCATTCTGGCCCAAACATCTGCCCCATCAGTGGACCAGCCAGGGTGTACCAGCCGTAACCGGCAGACACAGCGGCTGAAGCAAACAGGTCAATGCGCAAGACTAGTCCGCTGACAATTCCGCCTACGATGCTTCCCAAGGCAATGGTCAAGGGAAGAACCAAGATCTTCAAGCCAGCCTTTCTTATCTTGACTGCAGCTTCTTTGTCTGCACCCAGAGCAAAGCCCATAGCGAACAACAGAAAAATAAGACAGGCATTGAACAAGTAATACGACACGAAACGGTTAGGAAAAACGTCACCAAGCTTGCTGTTTGAATAGCCTACGATTATTCCACAGGCAAGCGCAGCCAAGATGTACTTTATCATTCAAGCTTCACCATTTTCCTAACCATCTTCACGAAAACAAGACTGAAGAAAATGGTTAAAGAAACAATGACGAGAGCGTTGACACCAACTGTTGGAATGGAAGCCAGTAGAACATTGTCAGAGCCGATGTTGAAACCCATGAGGAAAATTAGCGCGATAATGGCTGCAAAAGTGACCCTGCCAAGGTTAACGCGCTTCCTTTCTCGCCACACATAGCCTAAGCCAATCCCAAAAACTAGTGCAATCACAAAAATGACGACCATCAAGTCGAACATTATTCAGCACCAAGAGCATGTTGACTGGACATACTGTTCAGAATGAATTTAATTCTTCCTAGAAAGAAGAGGAGGATAGAAGAAGAATCTTTTCGATTCTGATCCTCAAGCTATGCTTCTTCGAAGAACTCTTCTGCTTTCGGCGAAGCCGGTGACAAACCTCTGCGCTCACGTATCTGCTTTATGATTTCACCCTGCAACTGCTCCGGAACAATAGCCCATCTGCTAAACTGAGTAGCCCAGAATGCTCTGCCCTGCGTTGATGATCGCAGTTCTTCTGCGAGTCCGAATGATTCGGCCACGGGCATTTCAGCCTTGACAACGATCATTTCTTCCTCGTTTATCATGTCCAAGATCTTGCCACGTCTCTTCTGCACTATCGCTGTGACATTGCTCACGAACTCGTTTGGAACCTTGCATTCAAAGGATATGAGAGGTTCTAGAAGCTTCGGGTCACTCAGTAGGAAAGCACACCATATCGGCCGCCAAGTCATCGGGAGCACCTGTGCTGGGCCTCTATGGACAGGGTCTTCATGAACAGTCACATCCTCCAAGTTGACTTTCAGGCCGTATGCAGGATCCTTAGCCAACACTGACGTGTTCACGGCTTCGCTGAACCCAGACTTAATGTGATCGATGATTTCGTCAACATACTGCCTTCCTTTAATTCTATTCACAAGTATGTTGTTGCCTTCGATGGACACGAAGTTGCGCGCATCCTCAGTAGACCAACCGAATCCTTTGAGGGCCTTTTGTCTCTCATCTCGGGTCTGCATTTCACTTATTTTTCCAGACCTGATCGCATCAAGCACATCTTCAGGCAATTTCTCTATCGTAATCCAAAGCTTGTTGTGCTTGTTGGGGCTTTTACCCATTACAGCAGGTCCCCGGTAATCGTGACTAATGGTTTCACGGTAAATCACGATAGGTTTGCTAGTTTTCACTTTTAGACCTGCTTCTTGCATTCTGTAAGCTGTGATTTCAAGGTGCAGCTCGCCCATGCCGCTCAGGAGGTACTCGCCGCTCTCCTTATTGATCAGGAAGTGCAGGTTAGGGTCCTCGGTAGTCAGTTTATGCATAACCTTGTCGAAAAGCGGCAGGTCTTTGACATCCGCAGGCTCAACTGCCACAGTAACCACTGGGTCTGAAACGTATTTCAACCCTTCAAAAGCATGGGTCTCCACATCCAGTTCTGCAACAGTCTCCCCAACATGGATTGGCGGCAAACCTGAAATTGCAGCGATGTTTCCTGCTGGAACCTGGTCGATGATTTCTCTGTCCGCAGCCATACTCATGTAGACCTGTTGGATCGTCCCTTTCTGGTGGCTATTCAAGAGGTCCACCACCTTCCCCTTTTCTACTGTTCCGCTGAAAACGCGGCCTATGGCAATAACGCCGCTGTGAGTGTCTACCTCAATCGTTGTTACGCACATTAGAAGTGGGCCGGCTGGGTCAACCTTCGCCATAGATTTGCCGACCACACTGTTTGGGTCTCCAGGCCAAATCTGGCTCTGCCTGTATGGCTGAGCTTGGAATGGGTTTGGCAATTGCTCAACGAACATGTCAAGTATGGGTTCATGCAAAGGCGCCTTCTTGCTTAAGGCATCAACTTTTCTTCCCACATCTTCATATTCGCCCGTATACGCGTCAGTAATATCCTTGAACGATATGCCTTTTGCTTTCATGTGTGGCAGGTTCAGGCCCCACTTGTGAAGGGCGGAACCAAACGCTACGCGCCCGTCTTCGACTGTGACTTGCCAGTCCTTCTTGTGTTCTGGCGGCGCATGCTTCTCGATTAGATTGTTTATTCTGAGGATGACCTTCGCAAACTTGCGCTGAATTTCCTCAGGGTTCAGTTTTAACTCTTTAATGAGTCTGTCAACCTTGTTTATGAATAGTATCGGTTTGACTCTTTCGCGAAGGGCCTGCATCAGAACGGTCTCCGTCTGCGTCATAGGGCCCTCAACAGCATCCACAACCACAAGGGCACCGTCAACGGCACGTAGGCTTCTCGTGACTGCGCCGCTGAAATCTATGTGTCCGGGCGTGTCAATCAGGTTGATCAAGTATTCTTTCTCTTTCAGAGTGTGTACTAGACTGATGTTCGAGGCGAACACGGTCATTTGCCGGTCTTGCTCAAGTTTCCAAGAGTCGAGAAAGAGTTTCTGGCCTGCGGTTTTCTCGCTGATGATGCCTGCTGCTGCCAGAAGGCTGTCAGAAAGAGTGGTTTTGCCATGATCCACGTGAGCTATGATACTTGTGTTCCTGACTATTTCCTGGTTATTCATCAACTTTACAATTTCTTCAACTTGCCTATAACGTCCCATAACTAGACCTTCCCCAGACTAAGGTGACCTCTTTGAACATGAGTATTCATGGTGATTTGAAGCATTCCGAATTTCCACTGCTCAAAGCGAGCGACATTGAAATGAAAAATGAAGCCTATTAACCTTATGCCAACCATTCCCATGTTGTCTGCTAAGGGTTTGTGGTTTCAAGTTGCATTCGACGATGCTCAGCTTGTTTCGGTCTGTAAGAATCAACAATATGCAGAGTCTGGCGTTCACCAACAGTCCCTTTGATTCTTTTATTCATTCCATGAGTGCAATCAGTTTCTCTGCAGTTTCCTTGTCGATATAGAAACCTGCTCTTGCCAATCTTCTCTTGCCTAATTCCATTAGAAGGTCAGTACATGAAAGCGGCTTTGTCGCTTCATGCAGGTTTTTGAACCTAATGAAGGCAACTTTCTCTCGGCCCTTAATGAAAGCTTCATATTGCCCTTTCGAGTCCAAAGCTGACTCATCGCCATGTTCTGCCCACAGTTCTAGAGCATTTCCGGCTTTCAGCTCAACGAATTCGGCATAACCAGCAACTTGGCCCATGGGTTTGGTAACATAAAACAGGATCAACGCCGTATTCTTTGGATGGGCTCGCCCAGTTTTGACGTAAGAATGGATCATTCTTCCTTGCTGGTGGCGGTTCTGAAATCGTTTCCACCACTTGCCTTGAATCATCATGACATAGGCATATCGACCAAGCACGTGAACATCCATCCCAGTGATAATTCGGTTTACGACTTTAAGATTTTTCGTTCCGATTGACTTAAATCCAAGTCGTTGTCATTGTAGACGAAACGTCGATAACATTCGAAAACACACAAAGCGCGTCTGATAGTTTTGGTGCGGATGATTCAAATGCAAAACCTAGAAAGAACATTGGCACAGACCGGAAAGTACGCCGTCGTAGCTTACCCAGCTGAAAGCATAAACGAGAGGATTCCTGCTCCAGAAATCTAACTATTCAGCTTTTCGTGGAATCGTTTTTGAAATGGTGATTTATTTTGAAGGATGCTGCTGCCCGTTCTATTGATAATGTTCTTGAAGAACTCGAAACCTCTCGCGGTGGGTTGACCAGCGAAGAAGCAGCAAGACGATTGGCCGAACACGGCCCAAACACGTTAGTCGAGAAGAAGCAAGTATCCTTTGCCTACAAGTTTCTCGCCCATTTCAAAGATTTGTTCGGTGTTCTCTTGCTTTTTGCAAGTCTGCTCGCCGCGATAGGCGCCATTTGGGAAAACGACTTCAGTATGTGGGAGATGAGCTTCATGATCTTGGCCGTCGTGTTAGTGAATACAGTAATGTCTCTCTTCCAAGAATGGCGCGCGGAGAAAGCAATGGAGACCCTGAGAAGATGGATGCCAGAATACGCGAAAGTTTTCCGGGATGGTGAGCTCAAGAAAATATCAGTTACAGATCTTGTTCCTGGCGACGTCGTGAGTTTGGAAGAGGGCGATCGTGTTCCTGCAGACGCAAGGCTGTTTGAAGCTTTTGACCTGTGGACAAACAATGTTCCATTGACGGGCGAGTCAGAGCCGCAACCGCGAACTACTGAACTGGTTGAGGTTCCGGATGCAGCGTACTTGGACGCTCAAAACCTCGTTTTCATGAGCACTAGCGTTACAAGAGGACAGGGCAAGGCAATAGTAGTCAATACAGGTATGGATACGAAGTTTGGCCAAATCGCAGGGTTGACTCAGGAAATCCACGAAGAACCAAGCCCATTGCAGAAGGAAATCGCCTATACTGCAAGGGTCGATTTCATATTGGCTTTGACCGTCGGAATAGTCTTCTTCCTCACAAGCTTGATTTGGCTTAAACTGTCCTTTATCGGTAGCATTCTTTTCATGATTGGGGTGATGGTGTGCTGCGTTCCTGAAGGCCTGCAAGTCACCGTGTCAAGTGCTTTGGCGATAAACGTTCTTAAAATGGCCAAAGAAAACGTGCTTGTAAAGAAGCTCTCTGCAGTTCAAACTCTTGGTAGTGTAACGGTGGTCTGCACCGACAAAACCGGCACAATTACCAAAGGCGAAATGACTTTAAGGAAAATATGGCTTCACGACGAGGTCGTTGAAGTATCCGGCGTTGGATACACGCCCATCGGAGAATTTACATGTAATGAAAAACCTTTGTCAAGAAGGAACTCGCTTAACGCTGAGAGGATTCTTGAGATTTCAGCTTTGTGCAGCAATGCCAAAGTCGAGCCACCTTCGGATCGAAACAGATCTTGGAGCATAGTCGGAGACCCAACTGACGGTGCAATGCTCGTTGGGGCTTTGAAATACGGATTAACCGTGCAAAGCATTCTCGTAAAGAAGCCGATGATCCATGTGATTCCATTCGACTCAGAAAGAAAGAGAATGACAACTGTCCACAAAAACAACGGTGGTCTACTTGCATACACGAAAGGCGCCCCTAGGAACATTCTCACTATCTGCGACCGACTTCAAGTCGGAGACAGAGTTCAGACCCTAGTAGGAGAACGCTTGGACTCTGTTGAAGCTAAAATCCGTGAATTCGCAAATGAAGGCCTGAGAGTCATGGCAGTAGCGTACAAAGAACTGCCTGAGAAGAGCGACCTTGAACCCTCGAATATTGAGAAGAACATGATTCTGGTGGGGTTAGCAGCCATGAAAGACCCACCTAGACCAGAAGTCAAAGAAGCCGTGAAGAAAGCAAAGGAAGCAGGCATCAAGATCGTGGTTATTACTGGAGATTACGGACCCACAGCACAAGCCATCGCTCAAGAAGTGGGAATAGTGGATTCAACGACATACCAGATAATACGCGGCGTTGACCTTGAGACGATGAAAGACGAAATGATCGTGGATAAAGTCAGAATGGGTAATGCCATTTTTGCCCGCGTTTCACCTGAACAGAAGCTTCGAATAGTCAAAACGCTCAAACAAAACGGCGAAGTTGTCGCGGTTACAGGCGACGGGGCCAATGATGCTCCTTCATTGAAGGAGGCTGACATCGGTATTGCAATGGGTGTCTCCGGGACTGACGTTGCACGAGAGGCAGCTGACATAGTCTTACTTGATGACAGCTTTGCCTCAATAGTCAAAGCTGTGGAATCTGGCCGTACGATCTATGAAAACATAAGGAAATTCATCGTGTACGTTTTTGCTCACAACTGGGCTGAATTGATCCCTTACGTGCTCTATGCATTGCTGGGCATTCCTCTTCCTCTTCTCGTAGTGCAGGTCTTGGCAATAGACTTGGGCATAGACGTAATCCCATCATTAGCGTTGAGCCGTGAACCGCCAGAAACAGGCATATTGCAGGAACCCCCAAGAAGTGTGAAAGAGCGATTATTCAGTACGAGGGTCTTCTTCCGCTCGTTTTACATAGGACTAATCATAGCAGCCGGCGCCGTATTCGGTTGCATCAATGCGTGGTATGCAGGAGGCTGGCATTTCGGAATGACACTTGACTCGAACAGCGTCGTTTATGCCAAAGGCACGACCATGACGTTCGCCGGCATAGTAGTCGCCCAGATGGGCAATGTTCTAGCATGCAGAACGAACAAGCAATCCATCTTCAAAACAGGAATCAAAACCAACAAGTGGATATGGGTCGGCATAGCCTCCCAGATCGGTATACTGTCTTTCCTAGTATACATACCCTTTGTGCAGCCTCTTTTCGGAACAACGTCGCTGGGCTTCACTGATTGGGCCTTCCTTATTTCCCTTGCATTTATTGTGATCATTGCTGAAGAAGCAAGAAAGTGGTTTGAGAGAAACAGAAAAGGTCACACAGCTTAACCTAAAGAAACTGCAAATCGAGTAGTTGCCTCAAATGAATGCGGCAAGTAACGATTCCCAGCCAGTCTTCCCGAAAGATCACCAACTTTGCCGGCTCATGGCTTATGCAGAAAACGTCCATAACCAACATTACCTTTTTCATCAAGTCATCACCAGCTTTTTATGAAAAAACTGGCTATCTACTCAGTGATGTCGGGAAAGGAGTTCTTCGAGAAACGCTACGAAAAGCTCGGTTGGAAACGTAGTGATGCTAACCCAAGACAAGCTATCAGAATAAACGTTGCGAACTCTGAACACAGAGACATCGCAGAACGGCTTGAATCTCGAGGGATAGAGCTAGAAGCTATTCCCTTTCTTGAGAACGGTTTTTGGGTTTGCAATTCAAAGCTAAGTGTCGGAGCCACACCAGAGTATTTGTTAGGTTTGTACTCCATTCAAGAAGCAGCTGCTCAGATTCCAGTCTCCCTGTTCACTGAACCAAAGCATCGAATTATGCTTGATGCCTGCGCTGCTCCAGGCGGCAAAACTGTTCAGATGGCCGATCAGATGCTGAACACGGGCGTGCTAATGGCTTTAGACGTTGAAAAACGAAGACTAGCCGCTTTGGCAAATCATCTTGAGCGCTGTCACGTCAAAAACGCTGTGGTGTACGAGATGGATGCAAGGCAAGTCTCCAAGCTGAACGTGAAATTTGACGGTGTACTCCTTGATGTTCCTTGCTCAGGCAACGCGGCAACAGACAAGGGCTGGTTCAGAAGGCGAACGATCGATGATGTGAAACGAAATGCTGAACTTCAAAAGGAGATATTAGCAGAAGCCACCAAAGTGCTGAAAGACGAGGGCGAATTGATCTATTCAACTTGTTCTCTTGAACCAGAAGAGGATGAGCTAAACATTGATTGGGCAATAAAAACACTTGGTCTCGAGACTGACCGGATCGACTGCTATGGAGATGAAGGGTTGATCAACGTTTTCGGGAAAGAACTTGATGGTTCAATAGAAAACTGCAGAAGAATCTGGTCCGGCAAAACGCAAGGTTTCTTTGTGTGCAAGCTTAGAAAGAGAGTAGCTCGAAAATGAAACTGATTAGTGACTTCGCGTATCGGTTCAATGTGAGCCTGAGCATAGATGAGAACTTGGTGATGGAGAAGCGAAATCGGTATTTTCTCTTGAATGCAGGGCTGAAAAGGCTGGTTTCAAGAGATTTCTTCTATGCTGGAATTTATCTTGGGAAAGCCAAGAACAGGATTTTCTTTCCAAGCTTCACATTGCTAGACATGATCGCGGAGAAAGAAAAGGCAAACAAAACGATAATCAATGAAAAGGCTGAGTGGCTTTTCGTCTGTGGAAGAGACCTGCTCAAACAAGGAATAATAAGTATCGCGGGTTCCAGAGGAAAAGGGGCATGCACTCTGGTTCTGAATGAACGTGGCGAGTGTTTAGGATTTGGCAAGATAATAGCTAATCCAGACGAAGCGAAGGATGAACACGTTGCCATCGTAAAGAACATTTCAGACATAGGCGATTTTCTACGTAGAGAAAGGTGAACGTGTAGGGGAGCGGAAAGGATGATCATATGCCCTTTCCTGTTATGAGTGCTAGGATTGGAGGTTCATATGATGGAGGATCAGTTCGATAATTGAAAAAGAATGAAACATGGTGTTTCAGTCGATTTCTAAGTCCTTCATGAAACGCTTCTGCAGTTCAACGATTTCAGTGCTGTTCTTCACATTTGCATAGTTTTCGAGCCTTTCACGATTTATCTCGATGAAAGTGTGTCCCCACTTGAAAATGGACAGCAGCTGATCTGCTTCATCTTTGAACCCTGCGATGTAAAGCGCTGCATCCAAAGCTTCCACAGTGGAAAGCTTGGTTGGTTTGCCAAAGTTGACTGGGTTCCCAGCTATTAAGAAAGGCAGACAACGAGACGTCCCTCTTACGCGCGAAGGCAACATTTCCATCGCGTGCTCCCAGCTGCAGTCCAAAGCTACAAGCCCAAACTCTTCAAGCCTCTGTCTATCCGCTGGAGAAAACGCGATTTCAGAGAACGGGTTGAGTACAATGGCTCTTTTAGGCAAGAATCGGATCTGAGAGACGATGCGTGCAAGTCCATGACGGCCAAGCTTCAAGGCCGTGCACTTTCTTGGGTCGCACTGCCCTGCCTGATAAATAATGATCCTAACTTTTTTCTCCACTTGCCCCTCGCACCTGCAAATGACTCATGGGATCATCGAATGCCTTTGGAATCCAATCGATTAGGTCGCCTGCAACCATGTGATAACCTTTCTCTCTGAAGACGAAGTCGCCAGCCGCACCGTTAACGAAGGCTCCGGCAACAGCGGCCTCGAACGGCTCAATTTTCTGGGCTAAAAGCGCTCCAACTACTCCTGAAAGCACGTCTCCTGTTCCGCCCACGGTCATGCCAGGATTGCCGGTAAAATTGAGCTTGAATCGTTGGCCATCAGAGACTATGTCGACAGCTCCCTTCAAAAGCATCACAGCACCAAGTTCCGCCGCATTTTTGTACACGTCGGCAATCTTCTGGTCTAGGTCTTTGGGCAGTGTTTTTCCAGTCAGTATGGCATACTCTCCAGCGTGGGGTGTCAGCACAAGAGGTATTTTGAGCTTTCTTTTGTAAGCTGCAAAAGCCTTCAGTCCATCCGCGTCCAAGAGCAATGGCTTTCGTGAATTTTCGACGAGCGAAATCAGCGTCTTGACAGCTTTCGAAGTTTCAGGGTGCAACCCCAGACCAGGCCCGATGACAACCGCATCAACTTTCTCGATGCTTGATTTGAGTTCAGCGACGTTGTCAGGGTTCAGATGTGTTCCTTCCAGCTTTATAGTTATCAGGTCCGGCGACATTGAGGATATCGCATAGGCCGTTTTCTCTGGCGCAGCAAGGTAAACCATGTCAGCGCCTGTGCGCATCGCACCAAGAGCCACAAGAGTAGGCGCACCAGAGTATGTTTCACTGCCACCGATGATTAGCAAACGGCCGAAATCGCCTTTGTGGGACGCTGAGGGACGCTGTCTCCTAACTGCCAGAACGTCGCTTGGGCCTGCAAAATTCTCGAATTCTCTCGGTAAGCCTATTTGCTTCACGACAAGTTCGCCTACGTATTTCTTAGCGTTCTCAAATCCGCTCTTGATTCGATGAAAAGTTATTGTCAGGTCAGCCTTCACTGCGTCACCCAATACTTCTCCCGTGTCTGAGTCGACCCCTGTCGGCACATCTACCGCGATTTTGAACGCTTTAGAGGCATTGATTGTTTTGACGAGATCGAGAATAGGTGGTCTCAATTTCCCCTTGGTGCCAGTGCCCAGTAGTGCGTCGATCACTATTTCTGCAGTTATCTTTGGTACTAGGGTGCTGTCGTAGACTTCGCAGATTGGAACTGCGTCTTTCAATGATCGTATGGCGTTCCAGTTTTCCAAGGCGGTTTTGTCGGCTATTTCATCAGCCTTTCCTGCAAGTACGACATTGGTTTTGAAGCCGAGTGAGAGCAGATGTCTTGCTGCAACGAAGCCGTCGCCGCCATTTCCGCCTAGACCGCAGAAAACGGTGATTGACTTGTCTGTTTTGAATCTTGAGGCAACTTCTAGAGATACTTGATGTCCAGCGTTTTCCATCAATTGCAGTCTTGACACTCCAAAGTATTCCGCGTTCAGTTCTATGGCGCGCATCTCGCGGCTTGTAATTGGGGTCTCAGTGAAGGGTCTTTTCATATGTTAGCCCAACAATCCAGTACTGTGGGTTGAAGATGGAATTATGCTTTTTGAGTTTGGCCTTGATTAAGTATGCAAATCCCTCGCGCTTCTTAGTCGAAGATACAAAGCGCATGTAGCAAAGTATTTTAATATTCAGAGGTAGATGTAGGTGTGGAGATTTAAATGCCAAAAGCATTTGTGCTGATAAACACGGAAATAGGCGCAGAAGCAGATGTGCTGAGCCAGCTGAAAAAAGTCGAAGGTGTAGGAAAGGATAATGCTTTTGCCGTCTACGGAGTCTACGACATTGTTGCGATGGTTCAAGCAGACACTATGGATAAGCTGAAAGACACAGTGACGTGGAAAATCAGAAGACTTGACAAGGTTAGATCAACGCTGACAATGATAGTTGTTGAGGACGCTTCGGGATCGCGTAAATAGCCTTCAATCTCCCTTTTTATGCTTGCCTAGCTGGATGAACACGGTTTAGGCTTTTCTATTTTGGTTAAGGAAGTTTTCATGCAATACTCTTAAATCGAGTTATGACGTAGGTTTTTCCATGCATGAATGGGCTTTGGCTGAAGCAGTGATTGCTGCGGCTTCTGAAATTGCGGATAAAGAAAAATTGAAGGAAGTCACCGAGGTCAAAATAAGGGTTGGTGAGCTGCAGCAGATTGAACAGGACATTTTTCAGTTTGCCCTATCTCAGTTAAAGTCTGGAAAATTCAAGAATACAAAAATACAGATCTGGACGACGAAGGCCGAGCTGAAGTGCCGTGCGTGTGGACACAGATGGTTTTTTGAAAGGGAAAAGTTGGATGCGAGTGTGGCTGAAGCTATACATTTTGTTCCTGAGGTTGCGCACACATACATCAAGTGTTCGAAGTGCAGCAGTCCTGACTTTGAGGTAGTTGAGGGCAGGGGAGTTTGGCTGGAAAGTGTAAAAGGAGTGAGATGAGTCGATGGTTGACCCGCGAACTAGCATAATAAGTGTAAGATTGGAGAATGTTGGCAGGATTGTTGCTGTTTCAAGCGGCAAGGGCGGCGTAGGTAAGAGTCTCGTTGCTTCGACTCTTGCGTTGGCATTGACTAAGAAAGGTTACGAAGTGGGCTTGTTTGATTTGGACTTCACGAGTCCGTCAACGCACATCATTCTCGGCATTAAAGGCGTGCGACCGAAGGAGGATAAGGGTATCGTTCCCCCTGTAGTCAATGGTTTGGAGTACATGTCGATTGTCTACTATTCGGGTGATTACGCGTCGCCATTGAGGGGCGCAGATGTTTCAAACGCTTTGATCGAGTTGCTTTCGATCACAAGATGGGGGAAGCTGGATTTTCTGGTGATAGACATGCCGCCTGGAATAGGTGATGCAACATTGGACTTGATTCGATTGATCAAGAACATCGAGTTTCTGGTGGTGACGACCTCTTCACAGTTGGCCTTCGAAACCGTTCGAAAACTGGTGAAATTGCTGAAGGAGTTGAAAGTTCCAGTAGCTGGTGTCGTGGAAAACATGAAAATGGGAGACTCAAAGAACATTCAACAGCAAACACGAAAGCTGGGATTGATCTTTCTGGGGGAAATTCCATACGACACGCAAGTTGAAGAAGCGATAGGCAACAAGAACAGGCTTGCGAGCACTGTGTTTGCCAAGAAAGTTGAAGAAATCGCATCAAAAATACGCCGACTTATACCATGACCAAAATGGGCTTTCAATTCCCTCTTAAGGGATTGTTAGCTTGAATCTTGTGTAGGTCTTACTCTTCCTGCTAGATGACTAGGTTCACAAATATGCCAGTTAATATCCCAGTGGCTATTGTAAGCAGTATTGCAACGACTAGATGTTTTCGCATTATGTGCGACTCCATGTTTTTCCCCGCGTCTATCGTAACAATTGCATTGTTAATCTTCGCAGGTGTAACTGCACTTGCAATGCCACCCGCAACTGCGTGGCTACTATAAACAGTCATGAACCCAGAGTCGCTCAGTCCAATGTTTTCGGAGGCAGTCTTCTGAATCTTGAGGAAAAGCACGTTAGAACTCGTTTCTGAGCCACCAACAATTGCGCCAAACAAGCCTAGATAGGCTGCCACAAAGATGTATCCGGCACCGAAGATGGATGCCAGAGTCGCGCCCAGAATAACGTTCATGTTAAGAGCTGAATCTGGAAGACCCAATTTACCCCCTACAATGCTCCTTGCAGAGAGGGCCATAACATAAGAGATTGAGAAGTAAAGACCATACGTCAGAAAAGGACCGAGAAAACGCCTGAGCCACAATTTCGATGCAGCCTTGACTTGTTTTTTTGTGGGGCGAAGCGTGAGCAAAGACACGAGTACGGCGACAAATATCCAAGTGTAGATTTGAGAGAACACCTTTAGATCAACGCTTTGGTCAGCGAATATCGTAATTCTGTCAACGCCTCCGAGAGCTTTGTGAAGCCGCTCGTCTATCTGCGGGATACTTACGACTGAGGCAAGAATGGTTAATGCTATCCATGGAGAGAAAGAACGCCAGACTTCCTTGCGCGTCGGGTAGTCAGCTGTCCTTGGTTCCTGACTTGCGTGTGTCTTGAGTTTCTGATAGATATATAGCGATGCCATGGCGCACAATCCGGCTACGACGCCGACTATTCTCAGTGGGACATACTCCACTCCGGTGAAATAGTCAAGCGAAGTGGCTCCTAAACAAGCAAGAGCCAGCGCCAAACCACATATCAGCGCTGGAACGGCTCCTTTTCGCATGGACTTTTTTCCTCCGACTAGCCATAGGATAGCAAAGGCGAAGCCCGTGGAAACTAGTGGTAGAAAGATAGCGATCTTGAATGCGAAGGCTAGGGCGTTTATCATGATTGGTGGCTGCATCTGCGCACCTACTTGTACTGGAAGAGTTATCGGAATAGAAAGCAGTGAGAAGCTTGTCGTTGGATCATAACCTAGAACGGCAATTGCGACGGCCGCTGATGGACTGAAGCCCATGGTCACCAGTAACGGTGGAAACAGGGCAGGTGTAACCACGCCTAGGCAAGATAGGAAAGAGCCAAAGCCTATGCCGATGTACAGAGCCTGAACTTCGTTGCCAACGACTTGTCGCTTGATGACTTTCGACACTGTTTGAAGTGAGCCTGTCTCACGCATCAGAAAAACCATCAACATCGTGACTGCTACAGAGATGGAAATTCCAAAACTCGACATGAACCCCAACATTGATGCACCCAGTGCCACCTCAGGCGGTGTGCCGAACTGAAACACTGCCAAACCAATAGTCAAGACTAAGCCCACGATCGCCATGGTCAACCCGCTTTGTCGCAGAAAAGCAACACCGAACAGAACCACCAAGAATGGAAATAGTGCCAGCAGGAATCTTGAGGGGGCAGTTTGTCCGTGCATGGCAACGATGAATGCGGCAACTCCGAACACGAAAAGTGTAGCCAGCGACAATGCTGAGAAGGCTCTTTGCTTCAACCGACACCACCATAGACTGTTTGTGGAGTTGGCGCAGCATGCTAATAAATCTTGATTGTGACCATTTCGTCACGTTTGCAGCACGAACTTGCGTTTCAGCTAATTGCCAGCATTGAAGACAATTCAGTGCAAGTAGTTCGTCAACAGGTAGCCTATGAAGGCGAAAAACAGAAAACAAAGAATCCTTAAGCCCTTCTCAAGCGTCTTCTCAATGCTCCTGTCATGATAGGTCTTGTCCAATCAGCACGCCTCTGCTTATTCAATAGAAACTGTTAAGGGAAAGGCTTTATGAATCCGAAATAAGTATTCAAAATGCCCCTAGGAATCTAAAACAGAAAGAATCATCTGGGCTCGTAGTCTAGTTTGGTAGGACGTCGCCCTCACGCGGCGAAGATCCCCGGTTCGAATCCGGGCGGGCCCACCATATTCTCGGTTCAGAGCGCTAAATGCCATTTGCTTGAAGCTGTGGTTCCGGTGGATGTAGCGCGCTATTCGCTGCTTCTCTTCAGGTCATATAGCAGTTTGGGTACGTCACTGCCTTCGCATATTTCATCAGAAATGCCGGGATAGTCTCTTTCGACGCGATCTTTGAACGTTGATGGGACAATCAAGACTAAATAGTACATTTCTCCCCAGGTTTTTCTGAAGGCTCTCAGTTTGCTTGCAAACCGTAATTCGTCGGGTTGAACTTGTGAAGGGTATACCCATATTGGAAATGATCTGGAGCTGATTGTGACCATTCTCCTTTCGAGGGGCGTCCAGGGACCATGAGGCTCTAGGATAACTACTTTGCCTTTCTTCCTGCAACTGGGCAAGACAAAGTCAGGAGTGTATTGGGGTGCACCTCCGTCTCCGGGCAGGTTCAGGATTTGCGGCTCAAAACGGAACATGAATTGCAGTCGTTCAAGTTCTGCCCTTATCTCTTGTTCAAAACTTGATTCCTTTCTTGATATCACGTCGAATGCGAGGGGGGTCCTGTGGATTCTTGCATAGACTCTTTGCCAGAATGCTAAATGATTCCTTAGCAGGTGGATGCTTAGTTGCTCTCCATGAATCCATCGCCCCAAAACGTAGAATGGATAGTCTACTATTGCTGGGTCTTCAGGAAACATATCGCGGGAAGCTGCAAAATCAGTGAATCTCTGCCTCTCTTGTTCTGCTTTCTCGAAGTTCTCCAAGTCGGCCTCTGGCTCGGAGCACAAGCCGAGGCAAAAAGCAACATCTCTTAAAGATGACGTCAATGGTATCTGCAGATCTCGGCTTCTGAAGTTGCTGAAAACCCCAAGATCTGGACGGCGACGCACCATCCATCGCATGTACATCCATGACTTGTCGATGTATCGACCTCCCATTCTTGCGATGTTTTTGCCGACCTCTCTAACCATCTCCTCTGGTTTCGAGAACCTCTCGGCCAACTGTATCAGGTTTCCTTTTGCAGTCTCTTCAACAAAATGATTTACTGAGGCTAGGACATGGGGTATCTGTGTTTTTGAAGCAGGCAATTGGTTGAAAGTGTCCGATCTCTGAACGCTCTCTTCAAAACTGCTCGATTGGTTTGGTTTGAAAAGGTCATTCCCCAAGATGGCGTAAAGATCGATCATCAGTGCCCGCGCGTTCTCTGATCTACCGATTAACTCTGTTTCCGCGATTGATGCCACCATCAGAAAGTAATGTGCGATTTGGGGGTCTCTCGAATAGGGATCAAAAGGCAGTTTTCTAGTTACATGCTCGTCCCATTGCAGGTTGACAATGTCCGAGCTTTTCTCTACATACTCCTTCAGGAGCGGCTTCATCTCTTCTACCGTTTCAGCAGACACTGCCACCACCTAAGATGGGCAATCCGTAATCATCTCGTAATCTATGGACGCGTCCGTTGGCGCGCGCCTTGTACTGTGTGGCGCTAACTATTTCTTTTTTGGGTGAATACCAGACCAGAGTCTAATGCTTTAGGGCGCGCAAAGTTATTTGAACAGGGCAAACATATTTGTGTGTTCGTATTCCAAAGCTGATCGAGATGAGCAATCGAAAGCAGCTAGAAGGACTGTTCCACAAGCATAGGTTCAAGGATTTCAGATGGACTGATCTACAGAAGATTGTGGTTTCTGAATGGGTGAGAATGAAATGCGTGTTTGGCTGCATAGACTATGGGAAAATCGCCTGCTGTCCTCCAAACACGCCGCCCGTTGATGAGTGCAGAATCTTCTTCAGAGAGTACAGGGAAGCTGTTGTCTTTCATTTTGAAAAGAAAGTTGAAAAGCCAGAGGAAAGGCATGAATGGGCGAGGGGCATTAATGAAAAGCTTCTGGATCTAGAGCGGGAGGTGTTCTTGGCAGGCAACAAAAAGGCTTTCCTCCTCTTCATGGATTCCTGTAGCCTTTGCAAGAACTGCACGGAAGAAAGAGTCAAGTGCAAGAACAAAAAGTCTGCGCGTCCGCCCCCTGAAGCAATGGCTGTCGACGTTTTCTCAACAGTGAGACAACTTGGCTATCCTATCGAGGTTTTGCGTGACTACTCGCAGACCATGAACAGGTATGCTTTCCTGCTAATAGAATAGCACGTGAAATACGCATGTTTGCTTGACACACGGGTCTAGGGTATTTCAACCCATTTTTTCTTTGGCGAACATTGCGTTTGATGCTCTTCAGCGATCGGGAGCCTTGCTTCAGCATTCACCATTAAAAAGAGAAGGAAGAAGACTCGAGAAGCAAGAATGTGTCTTTGATTAAACGTGGTTCTGGGGTCTGTCCGTCATAAGCTCTTCATCTACATAAATCAGACTGGGACGGCGACATCATCCCCCACATCTTAGCATCGTCCCACTCAAATAAAGTGTTTGCGACACTGTGGTACATGAAGAAAGAAGCATACGCTGATTCAACGATTGAGGCCGTTGGCAAGCGACTTAGGCATCTGTCAGAGTTCTGTTTGCTTGACAATTCCGAGTTTGTCAAGGGCTTTATCGCTCAGAAAGACTGTTCTCCTGCTTTCAAAGAGAGTCTCGCTGAAGCTTACGACTTGTACTGCAGAGCAAACAGCATAACTTGGAGTAAGCCGTTCTATGAACGCTATGACAGGATGCCGAAGATTCCGAGTGAAGAGAAGCTGAATATGATTATTGCAAATTCGTCGAAGAAGGCCTCTTTGATACTGTCTATGGTGCGTGACTTGGGGACTCGCCCAATAGAGTTAACGTGGCTCAAAGTCAAGGACATAGACTTGCAAACTGGCATAGTCAGCATCACTAGTGCAAAGCACTGCGTGGGCAGATCACTAAGGTTGAAGCCTCAGACGTTGCTTATGTTGAATGCGCATGTTTTGAGAAAGAAGCTCAATCAGAATGACTCGTTGTTTCGGATGAATTCGTCTTCGATTTCTAATGACTACAGACGCATACGCAACAGATTAGCTCAGAAGCTCGGCGACATGAGCTTGAAATCGATTAGGCTCTACGACTTTCGACATTTCAAAGCTTCAATGGAATATCATCGGACAAAAGACTTGCTTCACGTCAAGCAGCTTCTTGGTCACAAGGATTTGAGAACTACGCTTCGTTACACGCAGCTGATTGACTTTGGCGGTGATGAATATCATAGTGCAACAGCAAAAACAGTTGAAGAAGCAGCGAAGCTCATAGAGCAGGGCCTCGACTTCGTGTGCGACTTTGACGGAGTCAAGCTGTTCAGAAAGCGCAAGTAGCTCTGCTGAGCTTCTCTTTTTTCTATTGCTCTTGAGAATCAAAACAACGATTTTCCCCTATAGAATAGTATATGCGATTTTCCGTGTTTTGAAGCTCGCGCTTTTCAGTCTCATAGAGAGCAGAACAAGAGACTCATGTGCACTTGCTATGCATTTGCTTCTTCAGAAAATGTCGAGATTTCTCTCTTGTGCGGTGTCAAGACCAGCTTTGATCGAAATGTGCTCTCAAGATCACCGCGTCTTTGCCGTTTATCCGACCATTACCGTTAATGTCTGCATTGGCATCCCATGCGGGGTTTCCAACTGTGGAGTTGAAAGCTGAGCCTAGTATCACTGCGTCTTTAGCGTTGACAAACTGGTCACCGTTGAGGTCACCTGCAATAGTGACGAAAATCCAGCCGCCTGTGAAGTTGTTGTTCTCTGTGAGTATTTCACCTTCGAGAGCTTCTGCGGCGGCAGCGAGACTGTAGTTGCCATAAGCGAAGCTTGATGTGTTCCACTCAAAAGTAGCAACCGTTGAGTTGCCGCTCTTCAGAGTCAAGTATTGCATCTGCAAAGCTGTCATATTGACAAAAGCTGTCAGATTGAAGCCTTCAATCTTGTTCCCCAAGTTCGCAACGTTAGCGTTCACGCTTAAACTGAAGCCTTGCCCCACGACAGTCTTCGACAGCGAAGCATTTGTCATTGCTATGTCTGGAGATGCCCAAGGCTGCATAAGCGGATAATTGTCGCTGTTGCCTGCATCAATGACATAAGGGCTGTCTCCAATGCCGTCGCCATCAGCGTCTGTGCCATTATAGTCGCTCCAGTAGTTTCCGCTGGAAGGATAGCCGTCGTCCCAATAGTTGGTGGAACCTCCGAAGACTACTGCTTGGTTCGTGTTATCAACGAAGCTGTTATGGAAAATCCTTTGATTAAGACTGCCAGATTCAAGGTAGATTCCCGGTCCTCCACTCCCTGATACAGTGTTTTCCGAAACCGTGTTACGGCTTGATTCGTGGAGGAATATGCCGCAATCATTGTCCTCGATAAGGTTGCCGTGAAGCAAGTTGTCATTGGAGAACCAAAGCCTGATTCCGTCATAGATAGCGTTGGTGACGGTGTTGTTCACTATTTTGCAGTCTGAAGAGTATGAAAGCATTATTCCTATGTTGTCCAGTCCGTTTCCATTGATTGTATTGTTTTCTATTGCTACATTGCTGGAGTTTTCCACGTCAATGCCCTGGGCATTGAATATGATCTTGTTGCCAGCAATGACCACGCCATTTGCTCCATCGATGGCGATGTTTTCGAAAGACCAGCCTTCGAAAGTGAACCCCGTTATGTTTACATCGTTAGCTTCTATAATCATCGTAGGCTCAATTGTGGTTCCATTGAGTATAGTACTGGCTGTGCTTTCCCCAACCAAAAACAATGTCTTATTGACAACCACATCTTCACAGTACACTCCATTTCTGACAAAAATCGTGTCTCCATCGCTTGCTGCATTGATGGCTTCTTGAATCGTGTGGAAATCTGCTGGGCCATCGTCATCGACAGTCCATGTTCTGGGTGCTTCAGAAGAAGAAAAAGTACGCCGTGCAATCTGAGGGACTAAAGGTGAAAACATCGCGAAACTCAAAATGATAATAATGATCAATGCTCGATTATTCTTCATTCTCTTTCTCCTCTCGGACAATCTCCTGTTTACTGAGAAGTTGTATTTCAGACTTTTCGTACTGAAGTATAGAAGAAAGTTCTATAGCACGCACTGAAGAAAGCCTTTCGAGCCCAGAACGCGCATATTTCTACTAAAAGAGGAATAGAAATGACTGAAAATCAAAAAGAACCAGTGAAGAAGCCGCAATCAGACTGGGACGGCGACATCATCCCCCACGGCTTGACAGCGTCACCCACGAATAAAATCTTTGCGACACTCTGGCTTACGAAGAAAGAAGCCTAAGCTGATTCAACGATTGAAACATTCAACAAACGATTGACATCTTTCAAGGAATTGCATACTTGAGAATTCCAGCACACACGCAATGCATGTGGATAAATCCATGCGAACCTCAAAAATAGAGAAACAGCGCTTTGCTCTTCCTCATACTATATTACAGAAAATCAGTCTACAACATCGCCTTCCTTTGTCTCGGCTTTGAAAGCTGCGGCATAGTTGTCTTCTTCTTCATGCTCAATCTCTTCAAGCATAGCTTCCATGAGCTTCTTCATCTTGCGCTCCTCAATTCGTTTCAAGATCTCCTCACGGGTCAAGCATCGGGACTGTGAGTTGGTTCCTGAAACGCCGTCGAACCATTCCCCTCCTAGATCTAGTCTCTGTTCTGCAATCAGAACCTTTGAATCAGCATTCTCTCGGGCAGTTTTTTCATGGTAATCATCAACTTTCTTTGCGCCAACTTGGATGCCTTGCTTGTTATAGACCTCGATTGTGCTTAAGCTTCGCTTGGGGTGTATGATATGAAATGAAGTCTCAAAGCCGCAGCTTGGGCAATAGAACCGTATGTTCGCAAACTTCTTGTCATGCCTGAGTCTGAAACTTTTTCCTCTACATCGTGGGCAGCCAGAGTGCGCACACTGAGCTAGCGCTGGATTGTTGACGCTTGCCCATCTTAGATATTGAGCTTCAGGCGACGAATCCGTCTCAATGTTCTTGAATTCAAGCCAACTGTGTATCCGGCGCCTGCCACGTTTATGCATAGTCATTAGTGCTCACCCACGTTGTTCAACATCTCACATACGGAGATTTTTCCTCGCATATGCTTTCTATGATCCCACATCAATTGAACGTGAACCAATTTCAAATATAAACTCTCTGAGATTAAGAAGCTGCCAAGAGAGAACGCCTTACCGTTTTATCTTCTCATACAGTGCTTTAATGGTGCCTGAAACCGACACAACATGCACTGCAATGGGCTTGTCCCCTATCCTAGTCATCGAAGCCAAAGCCGCCCTAGCCATATCAATAGCCACGAGGGAGACCCTTATCACAGCAAACCCTTGTTCCGCATCATAATCTATCATGGTCAACCCCGACTTGCTCGCTCCATATTCTCCGTAGAGCTTGCCAACGGCACCCCAAACCGCATCCATGAACTCCCTCGAATCAAACACCACGCCAGAATCTATCGCAAGAGCCAAGTAACGACGCTTGATCCGCTTCAGCAATCCTTTCCCTTCCTGACTACACGTATTCCCGGAGCCACAAACTGGGGGCTAAGCTTCTCCCTGTTTCTCTTGACTATGGCGACGGGGTTCTTGGAAACCGCTTCCAAGGCTGATTCCTTTGAAAGGTCAAAAAGCGAGGCCAATGCAGCCATTTCAACAGGTTTTCGGAGCAGTATCTCGTTTGAGGCGCCGCTTGAGAGCACAATCGGCAGGTGGAAACCTTCCGCTATGCCCGCTTCCTTTCTCAAGACTGACAGAAGCCTGGTTCTCGTTGGTCCTTCCAGAGTGAGCAGGAGGTGCATGTCTATTTCAAGAGTAGCCACGGAGTTTGAGGCCAATTCAGCTTCCGCCATGTCGAAAAACCTGTTGCGAAAATCAGTTGGCGGAAAGTTCAAGAGGTCCACTCTTCGGTCTTTTGCGGCTTGTCTTGAAACATTTTTTGAATCGCACAACACCGAGACTATCTCGAATCTTCTTCTGATTCTTCTCAGGTTGCTTAAGAGCTCGTTTGGGGTTCTGGGTTTCAGGTCGATTCGTGAGGCAAAATCCACTCTTGCTTCTGCGCAAAGCTTCTGGATTTGTCTTATCTCTTGGTCGGTGCAGTTTGGCGGAAGCGGTATGGCTATTAAGCGATAGCCGAGTTCCGAGGCTTTGTTGATCAGGGCAGAGACGTGCTTTGGATCATTAAGGTTTGGGCACAAATGCAGGTCAGCGTAGAGTCTTCTCATGGAATTAACCCGAAGTTTCTGCAGATTTCCACGATTTCCTGTGTGCCGTGCTTTTTGAAGTGTATGCGAAAATGTATAGGGTCTGTTCGGCATAGAATAAGCTCATTCAAGTAAGCAGACTGTTTGTCAAGTCTAAGGTACAGGTTCCCCTCTTCTACGTGCTGCTGGATCTGGCTGCTGAGAAGCTCCTTGTCCAGCGGTCTGAGGCCTGAGGCCAGTTTTTCAAAGGTTCTGTGCAGGGCTGTTTTGTCTTTGATTCTTGCTTCGAGCACCGTTATGGGGTTTCCATGATGTCCTGTGACGCTTGTTTTCTTGAAGACAACTATTTGCGCCAGTTCGGCTGGCAGCGTGTTAAAAACTGCTTTCAGAACTTTCTCAGTGTCTTCAGTGGCATGGACTGTCGTTCTCACATCTATGTAGCCTAACACGTTCTTAGAAGACAAACAGAACCACTGATCAAGCCAACACTATGAGGCGATTAGCTTTTAGACTTTTTCTCAGCTTCGACGGTTGGTTTTCTGGTTTCCAACAGCTTCAGCAGGATTTCCACGTTTTCGTCGTGAACCGTCTTTCTCCTAGGGTCCAAAGGGATGTGCAGCTTCAGGGCTTCTTTCATGTGTGACCCTGCCTTCGCAAGTTCGCCTCTGCTAAAACCTCTGCCTTCTCGTTGCTTTCCATCTTGTTTGAGGACTCTCGACTGCTCGGTGCTCATGGTTTCTTTACAGCTCCCACGTTGACATGCTTGCTCGGTCTGAATTTCTCCGCGCCCTTTCCTCTGCGCCTTAGGCTTCTCACCTGTTTGCCTGCGCTGGTAAGGCTTCTGAATGCTCTTCCACGGTGTTGTTTCTGGCAAATCCAGTTTATGTCCGGATCAGCCCTTATTACGGGATGATGTGGATCAACCAGAATCACTTCGAACCACTTTGAACCTCCGTCTTCACCAACCCAGTAAGAGTTCAAAACTTCAAGGTTCGGGAATTTCCTCGCAGTTCTTTCCTCGCCGATGAGTTTTATGCTCTTAGCCGGCTTAAATTTCTTGACACCCATACGCTTCGGTCTTCGCCCAGCCTTAGGCCTAACCTTTCTCATGTTACCCCGTCGAACGCGCACGCGGACTATTACGAAGCCTTGTTTGGCCTTATACCCCAGCCTTCTCGCTCTGTCCAAGCGTGTAGGCTTGTCAACCCGAGTAACGGTCAACTGCCTGCGCCACTCAATGAGTCTCTGGCGCATGACCCTGTCTACGAACGACTTCTCTGGTTTTGCCCATGCTTCTGCAATATACTTGTAGGCCATCTGTTCACCATCCTTTTTCTCTAGTTTATGGTTCAGCCCGTTAGGGCCACATCCCAGCGGACAATAATCCGCCAGTAGCTTGAGTGATAGCATTATGCCAGAAAATAAACCTTTTCCAGCAAAAAAGGAGTCGATTTACTGGATGGCGATTGGGAAAAGACAGGCACCATGATTACAGTTTACTCTGTGCAAGTCTTAATTACATATCAGAGAACTAAGATACAGGTTTGGTGGAAGTAAACATGGTTAACAGGTCTTCCGTTTACAGATCGCTTGCCACTATGATGATTTTTGCCGTAGTGTCAGGTTTGCTGGTTAATGCTTCATTCCTAATCTTCACTAAGGCTTCTGGACAAGCCTTCTCAGGAACCGTCCATGGCGCTGGCGGAGTGCCAGTAGTCGGAGCCATTGTCATCGCTTCAGGCGATAATGGGTCGGGATATGCTGTTACGAACTCTCAAGGGCAGTACAGCATTGCTGATGGCCTGAAAAATGGCAGCTACACCGTGACCGCCATGGCCAACGGGTACTTGTACAACGAGACAGACAATGTGCAGGTCACGGCAGGGCATGCTACAACTGGCATAAACATCTACCTGCATCTTTCCGGCGTCATCTCCGGAAGAGTGACAGAGAACGGTACTGGGATACCTTTGAGTAACGTGATGCTAATGGCATCGCTTTCTAACGGGAGCGGATCATTCATGGGCCAAGCCGCTACTGACGCAAACGGGAACTACACCATTGCAATGAACCTTGCGACCGGAACGTACAATGTTTCGACCTTCATCACAGAAGGGCACATAGAGAAAACCGTCGGCGGAATTAACGTCATAGCTGGGCAAGAAGTCAAGAACATCAATCTTGAACTTGACCGATCCGGCGTAATCTGGGGAAGAATAACAGTAAGCCCTGGCGGACAAGCGTTGGCAAACGCCCACGTCTCTGCCTACTCAAGCGGCTACACGTACATGGGCTCCGACGAAACAAACGCTACAGGTTACTATAGAATATCGAGCGGACTGGGAACAAGCACATACACAGTTATGGTTACTTACGGCGCTAATCCCCCGAACATGACCAGTGGTGTAAGCGTCACTGCTGGAGCCGAAACCAGAGTCGATCTCTCAATGTCGGTTTCTCCCCCGGCACCTTCGGGGATAATAATGGGCAAAGTCACAGACATGAGCAGCCAACCTATAAAGCGCGCTCACGTAAGCGCGGATGGAGACACGACACCCTCATCCGGAAGTGCCACTGCTGATGATCAAGGCAACTACGTCATTTCAAGCGGCCTTGAAAATGACGCCTACACAGTGACCGCCTCAGCAACGGGCTACACTTCAGTGAACACAACAGGCGTGAGTGTAACGGTAAACCAAATCACATCAAACATCAACTTCCAATTGCCAAAGATCCCACCAGCCCAGTCGGGAACTATTTCTGGAACAGTTCAGGGCGACGAGAACCCAATACCAGAGTTTGCTAGTCCAATCGTCATCTTGATAATCCTCACAGTAACAGTCGTACTATTCGCGAGGAGACTGAAAGTCAAAACTAACCGCACTGAGATGCTCTAAGAAAGCTAACGGTCACAAAGACGCTGTGTTTGTGCGAGCCAAATTTGATATTTCCCAAACTCAAACTGTGAAAACACCTTCAGCTTGACGCTGAATCCTAAGGTCAGACTTTGTTCAAAAAGCTTCTCCACTAAAGGGGAGGTGGTGGAGGCGGTTGTGTCGCCACAATCTGCGGCTTAGGTTCCTTAACTCCTCTAAGAACTACTGCAGCCACCAGTTTTATTATTGCGGCAACAAGAAGCAGGTAGGCTCCCAAGCCTAACCCCCATGAAAGGGCTGCGGAACCATAGTCACCCACAGTCGTTGTCTGTGTTCCTTGGAGTGGTTGTCCAGCTACAAACTGAGCGATGTTTTTGGCATCTTGAGGCAATGTAACCCCGAATGAGGTCGCCAGAGACTGAATTGCTGAGGTCAACCCGAAAATGAGCACAATGATCAGAATGAACATTATGAGGAACCACAAACCACCTCTCAGGTATTTGTTGCCTAGATCCTTTCCTGTCTTCATCCCTACTATGTCTAGGACTCCGAACACTATGCCCACTAAGAGCAGAATCCCAAAGGGTATTTGAAGACTAAAGACTGGAGACGGATCTTTGTTGCCTACGAGAAAGTTGACTAGCAAGCCTCTCTGGCCGTCCATGACCAGAAGGTCAGCTTCGCCTTGTGTGGATATTATGGTGGTTTGAATGTTTGCTCTTACCATGTACCATGGAAGCAGCATCCCAGCAAAGGTCAAGACTAGGCTCACGATTCCCAAAGCCACGCCGACCGAGGCTCTCGTCTTCAATAGAGCAGGCAGTCTAAGGCCGCCTTTCTTTCTCAGTTTAACAATCTTCCACACTTTCCAAACGGACAGAATAACCGTTATCACTATGAAAATGAGTAGGAAATTGGCAGCAATCCAGCTCAGGGCAAACCACATGTTGTTGACTTCCGAGACCTCTGTCAGTCCCCACGAAGCAGGGCTACTCCACTTGTAGCTGTTGTCCCCTTGGCCTGGACCGAAAGGACCGGCAAACCCCACTTCAGCGTCAGCCAAGCTCGCCCAGTTTCCCCACCTGCCGCCGAAGCTCAACCAGTCTTGAGAAGGCGGATGATTACCAGCACCAATTTCCCCGAGCAGGACCAACGTCAAGTTGTGGGCTTCAAAACCAATCCGTCAGCACCAACTTGATCACTCTCCAAGCCGAGGCGACCCTGATATGGCCTGAAGTAGTTCGCGTGGGAACCTCTGGCTACATAGACTACGGGGTGAGTCGAATCCACCTTGTCAATGTCTCCCCATGAGGCTCTCTGCCCTTTCAAGTGTTGAGAGTAGGCTGCCGAGACAGGTTTTTGCTCGCTGTCCAAGATCACTTCTATCATTTCCCAGTCGCCCTCATGATCGTTCAGAGGCGCATTATTGTAAGCGTAGAAGAACCAGTACTGAACGACCGTGGACGTAGATTCTTTGGCGACGCGGCCGTAAACAGTGTAGCCCAATACTGCTCTTCTGCTTTCGTAGTCCGCGGCTATTGCAGACAAGTCAGCGAACTTGCTGGCTAAGAAGTAGTACTCGATTTGCTTCGTGGAAATTGAGGATATTGTCGGCTGTGGGTCTACTGGGGTAACGGTCTCCACGGATCGCAACTTGAGAATTGAATTGTCCACGTGATAGCCTACGTTGACGGGGAAGAACTCTTCGTCAGCCTTGAACTGCAGACTTGGCAAGTATCGCTGGGCAAGCTCCATCTCCGTCGCGTCTGAGATTCCGTCTCCATCAGAATCCACACATTGGACATGAACGATGAAAAACTGGCCAACCAGTATGAAGACTACCAATCCTATGAGGAAGCTTCTCATCAGTTTCTGACCACCAAGTTTCTTGTATTCCGCAATCATCTATCCATTCTCCATTCTAGCTGGTTTGTTTCCTAGATGCTGGAGTATTCTTGGCCAAGGAATAAAAAACTTTTGCAGAAACTGCGAGTACCGAGTGCAGAAAAATGGGTTGGTGTAAGAACTCTAGAATAATCCATGTGAAGGAAGTGAATTACTGGTTTTCCAGGCAAACATAGTTCCTGTTCTGCAGTTCCAGTGGGCAGCCGCCGCCGCAAACTTGCAGTTGCTGACAGTCTTTGCATTTCGGTTCCACGTATTCTCTCTTTCTAATCTTGGTAGCAAGCGGATGGTTCCAGATCTTTTCCCATTCGTCTTTAAGGATGTTGCCGAGGCTTTCGAAGTAGCTCTGACAAGGGTAGACATTGGCGTCTGGTCCCACGCACATGTTCACCATCGCGGCTGTGCAGGATTTGACGCCTAAGCCCAGTTTGACAGGGTCGAAGCGGCAGTATTGGGTTGGCGTGTACCACAGGAACTTGAGTCCAAGCTGGTTGGCTTTGTCGCGGATTCTTGGCAAAAGCTCATTCAATGCTTCGATGGACAGGGCAAACTCTTTGTTTATTGTGTTTGCTTTTCCCGAGTAGATGAGGCTGTTGCATCCGAACGCTGCGACGCCCAACTCTTTCAGGAAGTCTACTGTTTCCAAGAAGTCTGAGGCGTTGTGCTTGCTCAGAGTGGTGTTTGTCGTCACATAGATTTTGGATGGAACAGCGTTCCTTATTCCCTCAACTGTTTCTTTCCAGCTTCCCTTTGCTTCGGTCATCAGGTCATGGATTCTGGGTTTGTGGGACTCGAGAGTTATCTGCACGAAGTCCAAACCAGCCTTTTCAAGACTCTCAACGTATGCCTTGTCTCTCAGTTTTCTCCCGTTCGTCACCAGTCCCGTTACCATGCCCTTGTTTTGTGCGTAAAGGAGCAGTTCAGGCAAGTCCTCTCGAAGTGTGGGCTCGCCACCGGTGAATGTGAGTATGAAAACGCCGATCTGCTGAAGATGATCGATGACTCTCTTCCACTGTTCAGTAGTCAGCTCAGTCGTTTCGTGTGGACCCCCAGCGTAGCAGTGAATGCAGTTGTTTTGGCACCTGAAAGTAAGCGCTAGATCCATGCGCAGAGGTGCTGAATACTGTTGAGTGAAGGGCTCAACGCTCTTGATGTCAAGAAACGAGACAGGACAAACTTTCTCAGTCTGAGCGAGTGTGCTGACCGTGTAAACAAGATTCTGGTAATCTTTCTGCGCGGTCTTGGCGCTAACTCTGTACATTCGGCGAACGTTCTTCAGCAAGACTGTTTCCGGAGTTCCCTGCATGAAAAAGTAGGCGTACGCCGTGGCCGTCTCATTGAGGTAAAGAACGGTGTTAGCGTTGATCACCATGACTCCCTTACTGTCGGGTTCGATGCGAAGCTGCAAGGCTAGACCAGTGAACTTGCCTCTGCCTCTGTAAGTGTAGCGTCCATGCGGAATCTTGGGCGGGCGAAAGACCCTGCTTAAGAAACCCACCTTATCCAACTCCCCCACCTGCGCAGGCACAAGCACACGACACGCATGCGCAAGCGCAGGCACACGCGTGGCATGCACAGACGCAGGTAGCGTTGTGGTGTGTAGGTTCGTTTGAGGCTTTGGATGGTGGTGCTGGGATGATCGAGTTGGCAAACTTCTCTATGTTGACTACGATGTTGTTTGCCGTGCTTTCCAGCGATGTTGCAACGTTGTTGGCGAAATCCGCGCCCGGAATGGTTGGTGGTTTTGCTGATGGAGTAGGAACTTGTGTGCTTGGTTGGTAAGTTGGATGCGGATAGTAGTGCGTGTAGCCGTACCAGTACCACAGCCATAGTGGGTTGGGTTCGAAGGCTCGGTCATGGAAAGCGGTTTGAGTGCGTACTTGCACGTTCGGGTCCAGCAGCAGCCAGAGTAACTGTTCGTCGTAGGCGTTCGAAGCTAGTTCGGGCGTCCCTGCTTGCTCGACTTGTCGCCAGGCTTTTGTGACTATGTTATTGTAGTAGTCGATCGTGTCTCGTCTGCAGTATCCGCGCATCTTTTCCTCCACGTTATCCCTCAGTGACATGATTGTTCCAGCGAGTTTCTCTTCGTTAAGCCTTCCATCTTCCTTGATAGCGTTCAGGAAGTCAATCTCGTAGTGCCTCAACGGGTCTTCCGTGGGTCCTGTTCTGTTTTGGAACTCGGGCATAATCTTCAGTCTTATCGAAGGCTTCGTGGCTTCAACCCACACTGCTCTCTTCTTGAGAAGGCTGTAGAGTATTTCAGTCACTATTTTCGTCGGCTTCAAGTCAAGCAGGTACGAGGCTTCAACGGCTGTTAACCCATGCTTGATTCCAAGGGTTTCCATGCTGATTTGGGGCAGCATGTACTGCTTCTTGCTTGCTGCGTATATGCCGACACCCACGATGACGATGAAAGCTCCCACGAAGAGAAACCCGATGACGTAAGGTATGAAGAGAAATAGGCTCGAAGGAAATCCGCCAGATGATCCATTATCAGGCGGCCCTGTGTCGTCGTAGTTTTGTACATTTGCGCGAATTACATGTTCTGTCAGCTCTCCTTCAAAAAACTCCACGTAGTGAAGCATTTGCTCCGGATCGTTCGGGGGTATTGCCCCGGCGACGTGTGATGAATACCTTATCGTTACTCTAATGGTTATCTTGTCACTCACTGAGATTTTAGGAATGTTAATCGTTTCATTGAATTCCTCATTCACGTGGTCTTGGTCATCCATCTCGTACAGATCGATCCATGAAGAACCATTCCAGCACTCGGCTTTCATTGGCGTCGGTAGGAGCGAACCGCCGCTTACGTAGTGATGTGCTTTGAACTTCCACGAAACGTTTGCTGGCAGTTGTAGTGAGTAGTTTTCTGCAATGATAAGACTGGAGTCTCCGATCAGTGAATTGTTCCAAGCAAGCTTCGTGTTCCAGTCGCCATCAACAGCGTTTTGGCACGGGGTTGCAAGCTTATCTAGGTCCCCAGTACAGGTATAGGCGTCTGGTGTAAGAGTCAAATCCTCCTCATGCTCTTTTGGGAAGGAGATGCCGACTTGAAACTGCTCATTCGGAGAGAGCTCGTGCTTCTCCCAGTAAACTACGTGCTGTCCATCCTCCGGAAACGTGTTTGTCCAGTTTATCGAAGTTCTAACCATATCGGCAGTGACGTTCGGAGGCAGCACGATTGAGACTCGAAGATCCTGTATGTTTGCATTGTACCACGTTGGGATGAACTGCATACCCACGTTGCCTGGGTTTTGCGTATCGTTGTATAGCATGTGGGCAACTTTTGTGGTTAGTGTGAACCAGATCGTTTGTCCTGCTTGCAGTGGCGACTGGAGTGTGACTTTGACTTTGTAGTCGCTTCCTTGACTCGCGTCAGTGGCGGAGAGATTGTTGCCGTACTGATCTATTGTCTCTCCTATAGTGAAATCCGCTTTTGGCTGTCCCACGGTTATGTAGTTTATGTTGTCGCCTGAGTCGAGCGTGAGGGTTATGTTATAGAACAGGTCGATCGTTCCGTTCTGGTTTATCCATATTTTGACCCATTCATTGTCAAGATGATAAACTCCACTCCACACTACCGCAGCGCCTACGTATGAGACCAGAATGAATAATGTCAAGAATGTGGCAAACAGAGAGTGGACTTTCACCATTTCGGTTCCTCAGCTACCTCAAACGTGTTCCCGCAGTAGGGGCATGTCGCGTATGGTACGCCAGAAACTATCTTTATCGATTTGGCGTCTATGGATGCTGAGCAGTTCGGACATTTTATGGCCACGGCTTGCATTTGCCCTGAGAACTCTACCTTCTGAACTATCGTTTTCGGTTGCCTGCTTATGTAGTAGGCGATGCCAAAGCCGATAATGAACAGTAGAGCGGCCACGATCAGTCGTGTTGGAGCGTACACGGAAGCGAAAGCGAATATGATGCCAAATATGAATAGGACGGCAACTGCAATGGCACCCAACACGGTTATGATTTTCACAAGTGTTTTTGGTGCATCACCGCGCGATTTAACCTTATCTCCCTCTGAAATCCCGCTCTACCTAATACCTGACTCAGAACGACACTAATCATGGCTAGTTGAAGACAACACTAGAAAAGCCTCGTGGCATGTGCAGCCTCAGAACAACAAATAGATTGCCAACGTTGCTACATACGTTACGAGAATCGAGGGTATCACATACTTGTAGACCTTGCCCAATGTTGTTTTGAAGTAGTCCACCGTGAAGGCAAGACAAAGATGGGTTGGAGCCATTGTGTACCCTAGATAGGCGCTCATGTAGATCAATGATGCATTCTTAGATGAAAACGCTATGGCTCCGGCAAGGATAGAGATGGCGGCGGCTACTCCGCCTGAAGGTGAGCCTGTCATGAAAGCCAAGATCATTGGAATGAAAACAAGCAGCAGGATGATGTCGACGTTTCCGCCTGTCACAAACGCCTTGAAGATGCTGGATATTCCTGCAGCATCCATGGTGTTTCTCAATAGGAATGCGCCATAGGCTGCGGCTGTTATTCCGTATATTCCCCAACTCTTGAATGGCTTCAGAAAAATGGGAAACGTCGCCTTGGAAATCATGATCAGCACCAGCAGTCCCACCGCAATCGCTATCAAAACATCAAAACCAGCCTTGGAGAGACCAAAACCGCTCAGCCCCAAACAGACAGCCACAACTATGGTTGCCAAGATTGGGGAAAACGCCACGAGGAAACCCTTGAGGTTCGATCTTGAATCGCTCCTTTGAACCGTTTCATCTTTGCATCTGCTTTTTGGCAGCTTCCAGAAGCCGATAACATATCCGACGAGCACCATGACCACGACGACAGGTATTTGTCGAAGCACTAAGGATGTGACGGTCATGCCGGTGAGAGCGGCGGTTATTATCAGAAACTGGCTGATTGGATATACTGGAAAAATCGTGTGCCTAAACCACAAGTTAAGGTAGGCTTTCCGTTCAGGTTTCAGTTCAAGCTTTTCAGCTTCTGAATCGACAAGCGGCGCCGACATCAATGCCCCGCCTGCAACTGGAAGAAGACCCAAAACAGCAGGAAGAACGCCTATCACGATTTTCGGGTTATTGATAATTCTGCTCAGGCTATCACTCATTCGGTTGATGAGCCTGGTTTCCTTGTAAAGCTGACTCAGCAGCATTATTCCGAACGTGGCAAGCACGACCGAAACGGTAAGCTGATCCACGCTAGTGGCATACAGAACGGCCGGTATTCTCGACCATTCAACACCAATCAAAGCCAACAGCATTGCGGTTGCGTTCAAAGCTATTCCAAGATTAACTCGCTTGTACAGCAACGCTATAAGAAAGCACAGAGAAACGACGACTGAGACTGAGGGATCAAACAGCACCAATGCTAGTCTTCCTTTTCTGGGAACCTTGCCCCTGCAGAACGGAGGTTAACCCACGCTCTTTATGCCTTTCCTTTAGAAAACGTTGAAACACGATATCAGATGGGCATTTCGCTAAATGGGGCGCTATTTTCCATGACTCTTGAGATTCAAAAGCAAGCTAACTATTTTAACATCATTGACTGTGTCTCTTCGCAGTATCGCGCGGCCGTAGTCTAGTTTGGACCAACACTTCTATGGAGACGTCTCCTGCGATCCCTCTTTTTTCCTTAATACTTAATTTGACTTATGATAACAGGCTAGACGACAATAGGTCAGACGGGAGTTCGAATCTCTACCGGGCCGATAGCATTAGAGTCTTCCCTGACATCGATCCTCTTCCACGGGTTGAGAGACAGACTGATTCAGCGCCCCTATGATGTTTAGTGGTTTTTCCTCGTTCGGCATCATGATACATGTGGACGGAGCAGAGTGCCCGCCAGAAGACGAGGCCTGCGTCTTTTGTGACTTTTTCTGTGATTCGGGGTACAGTGCCTTTCGCACAACTGATAAAAACATGAACAGATGACTTTAGTATAGATGCGACATGAATAGGAAAATCGTCTTTGTTCTCAGCTTGTTCATTTTGCTGCTTTCCTTCCAGTTTGCACGGTTCAGTGAAGTGGAGGTTAAGGCTAGTGATGGTTTTCGTGTTCATAATATTGTCACCGGCTTGAGCTACGCAACAATACAAGAAGCTATAGACGCCCCTGAAACCTTGGGTGGGCATGTGATCTTCGCCGAGAATGGTACCTATTATGAGAACCTGGTTGTGAATAAGGGTGTGGCGATTATCGGTGAGAACAGGAATGCAACCGTTATCGAAGGAAGTGACGCTGGAACAGTCATAGATGTCTTTTCGGACAACGTTACCATAAGCAACTTTTCTGTACTGCACAGTTCAAGCATGTCCGGATTCAGCGGAATAGCAGTCTTCGCCTTGAAGAACGTGACCATCGAAAAGAACGACATACGCGACAGCAATGTCAGCATTGCTATCGGATACTCCCAAGATGTTAGGGTAGAGTCAAACACGGTTTCCAACAGTTACGGCGGTATTGTCATCGAACACTCCAAAAACATAGCGGTAACAGGCAACTATGCTTCAAACAACTCATGGGGCATCTCGCTCTACAGTTCGCAAGATTGCAGGCTTCAAAACAACACAATGGCCGGCAACCTATACAATGTTGGTGTCAATGGAGAGAGTCTGTCAGACTTCACAAACTACGTCGATCCGTCGAACACAGTTAACGGAAGGCCTGTTTATTACTTGTTCAATCAGAGTCACTTAGTGATAGACTCCTTGATGTACCCAAATCTTGGATACTTGGCACTGGTGAACTCGACAGATGTGGTTATCCGGAATCTGAACGTTGAGGAAAATCTGAGCGGATTTCTTCTCGTCAACACTAACAACTCCCAGATAAGCAGAGTTCGCGCCTCGAGGAATTATGGAGGCATTGTTGTCTACTCGTGCTTTAACGTGACCGTAGAATCGAGCGTTATTTCGGAAAACACCGAGAGTGGAATCTATCAGGGCTATTCAGAAAACATCAAAATAATATCAAATGAAGTGACAAACAAGTCCAGACAACGATGGTCTAACGGCATAGAATCACACTATTCTAAAAACTCCACTATAACTGCAAACGATGTGTCAAACAACAAATACGGTGTTTTCCTCTACTACTCAAGTGGCAACGTTATCCACCACAACAATTTTGTTGACAACACATACCAAGCCGGGATTTACAGTTCGCAGAGCAACGTTTGGGATGATGGTTATCCGAGCGGAGGGAATTACTGGAGCGACTACAACTGGACAGACCTGTACAGCGGCGCAAATCAGAATCTCGTGGGTAGTGACGGAATAGGTGACACTGTTTATACAATCGACGCGAATAATTACGATCGCTACCCGCTTACGGCGCCGACTCACGCCTACATTTCAGTGCCATATTATCGGCAGCTTAGGTCATACTATTGTGGACCTGCGGCGCTTCAGATGGTCTTCGACTTCTACGGTCCGGTCATACCTCAATCAGAGATCGCTGACGCAGCAAGAACGGCTTCGGATGGCACTTACACTCCAGACATGGTGAGAGCCTCGCACTTCAGCAACCTCAGCACGTCGGTGGGTAGGGAAATGCCAACGAACATCACGGGATATACTGCACGAAAACTAGGATATGCAGCCTTCGAGTACGGCGGCATGGCCATCCACCAGCTCAAGTCTCTCGTAGCCCGAGGTTACCCTATAATCGTGTTGATAACTTGGCACTTCATCGTCGCCGTGGGTTATGACAGTTCCCACATTACGTTTCAAGATTCGCTTAACGGTCCCAAATACAACATGACGTACCAAGACTTTGACATGGAGTGGGACTACTCAGGCCACTGGGCACTCGTCGTCAGCCCTTGGAAAATTGATGTTATACTTCCTCAGAGTGTTGAGCAGTCCAACGTCTTCAACGTCACAGCGAGCATAACGTATCCATTGCCTCCGCCCTTCTACCCTGGGCAGTACAATGTCGCCAATGCGAGTGCCACAATCGCGTTGCCGCCCGGGTTGACTTTGGTTTCGGGCGAGAATACTAGGAAATCAATTGACACGGGAGTTCTCGCGGCTGGGACCTCTGTGAACGTTACGTGGACAGTTCGAGGGGGGAGCGTTGGTGCCCATATGGTGTCTGTTGAAGCAGAGGGAATCGTAGCCGGTCTTGTTCCGGGTCTTCCATCTTACCCTGAGCCGTACAATTACGAAGACAGAATCGGAGGTCAGGGTCAAGGTGTGATAACAGTCAATCAAGGTCCAGACGGCACTCCGCCCACGACACTCGATGATTGCAACGGTCTGTGGCACACAACAGATTTCACAGTGACTCTTAATGCATCAGACGATGCAAGCGGTGTAGCCGACACTTACTACAAAATCAACGACGGACCAACCAAAACAGTAAGCGCAGACGGACAACCATTCATCACTACGGAAGGCACTAACAACAAACTGGAATACTGGAGTACAGACAACGCTGGTAACGAGGAACTACCCCACAAAATCATAACAGAAATAAAACTAGACAAGACCGCCCCTGCAGGTTCCATCACAATCAACAATGGCACTGCTTACACAACTTCAACCTCAGTGACGCTAACTTTAACAGCAACTGACTCTACCTCGGGCGTCTATCAGATCAGATTCAGCAACGACGGCGTTTGGGAAACCGAGCCCTGGCAAACTCCATCAACAACCAAAACTTGGGCTTTAACATCGGGAGACGAAGCAAAAACAGTCTACTACCAAGTCAAAGACAACGCCGGACTTGCCTCTGAAACCTACTTAGATACAATCACTTTAGATGAGACAGCCCCTACTATCGAGATTCCAACTCGCGAACCTGCAAGCGACGTCCAACCAGACCAGTCTGTGAAAGTCTCAGTAAACGTCACAGACGCCGCAAGCCACGTCAAAAACGCCACACTATACTACAGTCTAAACAACGGAACAACATGGGAAGAACCAATATTCATGAACCTTAATGGCATAACCAACCTTTACGAGGCAACGATCCCTGGACAACCAGCCAGCACATGGGTAAAATACAAGATAGTGGCTTCCGACTACGCGGGAAACAACGCAACCCTCGACAGAACAGAACCCTACAGCGTATACCAAGTAATCCCAGAATTCCCATCATCCCTAATTCTGCCACTCGTGATGGCTCTCACAACGCTCGTTGCTATCTTCGCAAAGAAGAAAGCTACCATGGAATACGCCAGAACCAAAGACGTCCTCCACGCCATGCAAATGCTGGGACACAAGAAAATCGAAACCACGCTCAAGTACACTCAGCTCATAGCATTCAGCGCTGACGAGTACCATTGCAAAGTTGCGAAGAGCTTGGACGAAGCCGTCCATCTGGTGGAAGACGGATTCGAGTTCGTGACCGATCTAGATGGCTGTAAGCTGTTTAGGAAAAGAAAATAAGCCAGACATGTTAAAGTGTCCGTAGTCCAGTTGTAGCGGCCGTAGTCTAGTTTGGTCTAGGACATCAGCCTGCCACGCTGACGACCCGGGTTCAAATCTCGGCGGCCGCACCACCATTCCTCTGAGCGGACTGACTTGAATTCTGATGAGTCTTATTAGCAGTATTGCCTACGTTGCTGGAAAACTGTTCGACCTTGTGATAGAGCTCGCAAATATCCTTGACAATCAAATCTGGCACTATCTGGTTTTCGTGCAGAAATTCAAGCGAATAAAACTGTGAAGGCACAAAAACCGTCTTAATACCCAAGGCCTCAGCACCTTGAATGTCCTCCAGCGGGCTGTCTCCAACATAAACCGTTTCCTCAGGCCTAACTCCAAGCCTTCTCAGAGCCTCTTCAAATATTCTCTTGCTGGGCTTACGCCAGCCGACATCAGCCGAAACCAGAACGGCATTAAAGAATTTGTTTATCGCCAGTCTCCTGAGCGCTACGTAAATCACAGGAGCATACGTGAAATTTGAAGTCAAACCCAACTTGAAATCTGTTGAGACTTTTCTCAACAATTCCCAAGCGCATGGTCTGAGTTCAAAAGACTTCACATAGTCTTCGAAGAAGATGTTCAGAGCAGTCTTTATGCGAACATCGTCTGGACTTGTTCTAAGCCCAAGGTTGTTCAAGGCTTCGGAGATCCAAACGGCGTTTGTCACTTCAACCAGTTCTTGATAGCGGATAACTCGATATTTCTCATGAGCGCGGCTGTATGCTTCCGAGAAAGACGTTTCCTCAACGTCAAAACCTTCTGCCTTGATCGCCTTGCACAGCTTCTTCCTTGAATCCTCCATACTATAGTCCTTAACGTTTGTTAGTGTCCCGATGAAGTCAAAGACCACCGCTCTAACGGTTACCACACATAGGCCTCTTTTGGATCCAGAATTGCTCTTGCGAATCTCTGGAATGCTCTTCGGATAATAAAACTTGTGCACGGACCTCCCAACTTCGAAGCCCTTCCTCAGCATAGACAAAGCCTGATTCAGATTCTGAATCATATTTCATAGTTCACAGGGCTTAAGTGCAAGAACAGGTTAGTTTTGATAACCAAGGTGGATAGTAATGACTCAATTGCCGCCCGAGGTTTTCACACTAATAGGGATAAACCTATTTCTAGTGTTAAGTCTATTGACTCATCTGTTGGGCAACCGCTTTCCCAAAGCCTTACCTTACATCTATCAAGTTGCTGCCCTCTTCGGACTCGGATATCTCGTCGTTAGCAGGGGATACATAATGCAGGTTGAAGAGAGCACAAGATTCTGGTACTCATTTGCTTATCTAACAACAGCCCTTACCAACGTCGTTGCAGCAAACTTCTACGTAGCGGCTGAAAGGAGACTATGGACCATCGCCAAAGCTTGGTTTGGAGCCTTCAGTTTTCCATCAATCTTGGCTGCAGTCTTTTTTGTCGTCCAGTATGGCTCCATGCAAGGCAGCATTTTCCCTCTGACCCCACAAATCGGCCTTGTGGTTCTTGCATTTGCGGTGGGAATAGGCCTAACTGTTTCACTCAGTCCGAGGACAGTGAAGATGCTTCGAAGGGGCAGGGAGGTGAAGCAATGAACCTAAAGAAAATCAGCTCCAAGAAGTCAATCACGCTACTCACTCTCATTCTTGCATCAATACTCATATCCACAGCCAGCGCTGCAGTTTACTACTCGATGATATTTCAGCCCGCCGTCACAATCACCGTAGCTCCAATAGTCTTCGCTCAAGGAAACGACTGGTCAAGCGGTTCAACGCTAGGATCAAATGGAACATGGGTTAGTCTTGCCCTCAAAGCCTATCCAAACGCGACTCTGGCATACGATCAACCACTCAACGTGAGTAACACTGACTCGTCCAGTCACACCTTCAGACTGCGCCATATCTCCATCACGCCAGCCTCTGGAGATTCTCAAGTCGGCAACTTCACCTCGATAAACTTCGTCGTTGAAAACGCAGCGGGGGCATCCCAAGCCTCATTCAACTACACAGTCACAGGCACCACATGGACCACACCATCCACAACTTCATACTTGACCCTGCCTGCGAGCACACAATGGATAATCTACGTTTCAACGATGGCAACAGCCGGAGCAAACAGCGGCATAACAGCAAACATACAGATATCGGTGGACGTACAGTAATAGCCTCTTTCCACCATTTTTCTTGAACTCAGAATGGGGAGCAATATGGGGAGACGTATCCTTGACGCTTGTGAAATGCTTCGTACAGTCTTGCTACTGGCTACTTCGTTTTGTCTAGTCAATCTCTTGTTTGAGAACACGGCTGCCAGTGTTTACGGATCTCCACTCTTCCAACCTAACGTAACCATTGCAATTCCATCCGTTATTCTTGACAATGGCACAGTTGGAAGCCAAACAATCTATGCTAACAACACAAGCGCAAAAGTCAGCGTCGAGGCGCCAGTGCCAACTCCTACCTACTATCCGAATGGGTACAGCATCCCAACTGGAACGTACGTCTCCGGCAGCGTTCCTTCAAGCGTGCAAACAGTAGACTCTAATTACTTCGTGGTGAGAAGCTTGCCTGCAACCTCCACCACGACCTACTATCCCTCAGGCTGTGGTTTACTCGGAAACACGACTCTAGTATCTGGCATAACGGGTGATCTAGTCTCAAACAACGGTATCTACATGACTTTCAGAAGCTATGCCAGCGCCACCTCAGCCCAGGCACTATATGCGCACCAAGAAACGACGACAATCGGAGGGCAAAACTACTATTTCAACAAACTGACGAGTGCCGATGCGGTTGGAACAAGCCTACCTGTGTCAATGACTTCAACTGGAAGAAAACTAATGGGACAATTTGTCTATTCACTGGCTGGCGTAACCTCAATTCCATCAAGCATTTGGACAGTCTATTACAGAGCGTGGCAAACTGCTGGCGCAATAGCCTTTGATGCGGTAAGTTCCGGTAGCACTGATGGTGGTTCATCTTTTTCGTGGAGTCACACGACCGGTTCTGGTTCAAACAGAATTATGATCGTTGGAATCTCAATCAAGACAACAACGGTTTCAGTCTCAAGCATCACCTACGGAACTCAGAGCTTGACATTTGCACGGGCAGACACACACGCGAGCGCTACGATCCGCAGTGAGCTATGGTATCTGATTGCATCCAATTCAGGAGCCCATACTGTAACAGTAAACTTGTCAGGAACTTCAAAGGCGACTGGAGGCTCATGCACCTATACCGGTGTTGACCAAACGTCACCGTTTGACAATAGTGCAGGCAACACTGGGACATCAAACTCCCCTTCTCAAACCGTAACGGTGAACACTGCAAACGCTTGGTTACTGGGTAACCTTGCAATATCTACTTCAGGTGTGCAAGTTGGATCCGAAGGAAGTGGTCAAAACCTAAGGTGGGATGTGGTGACTGGTCAAGGTCCAGGGTCGGGTAGAAACAGAGGGCATGGCAGCGATAAGGGACCCGTTGGGATCGGCGGTCAAGCGATGTCGTGGACACTGCTGGCTTCAGGTGATTGGGCAGTTTCCCTAGTGGCTCTCAAATCGGCATTTTCTGCGGTAGGGCACGCAGATATTGACGTTTTGATTCGTCAGCCAAACGGAACGATTAGGCAAACGATAGCCACAGATGTTGCGCCTTCTGGGAATCTAGGTACAACTGCCACTACTCTCTCCGGTACTTGTTCATGGACCAATTACAGTGTCATATCTCAGAGCGACTACCTCGAAATCGATTACTACACTCATGTAACAACCGCCTCCTCAGCCGTGACAGCCTATCTTCGCATTGACGACAATACGCTTTCTACAGCCGATCAGACCAAGGCGAATAATATCAGTCTGCCAAGCGAATTCATGTGTGAAGCCGAGTTCACAGGCACGAGCAACACAGAATCATGGGCTCAGTTAGTGTGGACAGTTGATTCAGCCTTGACTACAAGTTCGGTGACGGTCACCATTCAGGTGTACAATTACACAGCGGGCGGATATTCCACCTCAGGCGATGGATACGACAGCTACACTTCAAGCCCCACAGCCAACACAGACGAAACCAGAAACCAGACCATAGCAACGAATCCAACCCAATTCCGAGACGACTCAGGTAACTGGAAAATGAGAATAAAGACTGTTAAGACTATGATTATTCAATTTGACTTTGAAGCAGACTGGATTGAGTTTAAACCGACACGCTCCACCCAATGCACAGTCTCTACCGAATTCCTTTTCTCATCCACGACAACGAAAACGCCGACGCAGCTCAATTTTACAGTCGTTAGCGAATACGATCTCGCAAGCATCAACGTCACCATTCAAGTTTGGAATTACTCGTCGTCAGACTACGTCGCAAACGGCGAAGGCTATCTCAACTACATCTCAAGCGGATCAAACGAGACCAAGCTTCTCAACATCAACACAAATCCACAATCCTATGCTTCAGACGGAAACGCGAAAATAAGAGTCACAGGCACAAAAACAACCGCAACTCAATATCAACAAGAAACCAACCAAGTCAAACTGACCTACAACTATTCATCTTCCTCCACTTATGACTATATCCTGAAAATCATAAATCAAGTCTCTGATGTATGGAATTTGACCTTGAAAAGCTATAATAGTTCAAACCTTTCCCGCCTATCGAGTACTATGATAAGTTTCCATGATGGTACGTCAAGCAATCAAATAATCATCAATAACGGAAACATCACACAGTCAGAAGGCTCACCCTACGTATTGGCAGGTAACGCAACGATATACATAAGTATGAGCACCCTCCAAGCGACAAATGCAGGAACATCATATTTGCACGTCTACCTAAAAATCCTTACGCCAAACACAACCACGTACTTGTTGTACGTCATTACTTTTGAAGTCACATAAAGTCAAAGCGCTAATCACAGCATGCGCTGACTATTACACCGCTACCGCGAAGGCTCTTAAGGAAGACGGAGAACTTCTCAAAGCAGGGTTCGAATATGTCACAGAACGAGACGGAATCAAAATCTACCGTAAACAAGAGCGAACTCAAAGTCGTAGGCTATGATGACAAAGATCCATTTGGACCATGCTTCACTGTAACATCGCCAACGGGGAACATTCTAAAAATTTCAGACACTTTCGCCGAGATGTTTCCCATGTGGGCTGGAAGAATACTGATAACTGCTGACAACAGAGAATGGGCTTTAACTGCAGCTCAAACTGCAACCGGCCTGGCAACCAGCGTCATCATGTCACCCGCCGAAGCAGGCATAGAAGCAACCGTATCACCAGACAAAACCCCGGACAACCGCGCAGGCATCCTAGTCCAGATCTACAACCGCAACAGGTTCGAACTCAAATCGCAAATGGTACTCCGCATAGGGCAATGCATAATGACGTGCCCAACAACCTCAGCCTTCGACGCCATGCCAAACGCCAAAAGAAAACTGAAAGTAGGCAGAAGCCTACGCCTATTCGGAGACGGCTTCCAGAAAAAAGCTCTGGTCGGAGACAGAAAAGTCTGGAGAATCCCAGTCATGGAAGGAGACTTCATCGTAGAAGACGCTTTTGGCACGGCCGAGGCAGTTGCAGGCGGAAACCTACTCATCCTGGCCAAAGACAAACCCTCAGGACTCAAGGCCGCAGAAGCAGCGGCAAAAGCCATCAAAACCAAAGCAACTGAAGTGATCTTGCCCTTTCCCGGCGGAGTCTGCCGCTCAGGCTCAAAAGCTGGCTCAATGAAGTACAAGCTCCCAGCTTCAACGAATCACCCCTTCTGCCCAAAGCTGAAGACGTTAGTTCAGGACACGCAGGTGCCCGAGAACGTAAACTGCGTCTACGAGATCGTTATCGATGGCTTAAGCGTTGAAGCGGTCAAGAAAGCCATGGGAGAGGGCATCAAAGCCGCCGCAAGCGTGGGTGGTGTCGTGAAGATTTCTGCGGGCAACTACGGCGGAAGACTAGGCCCATACAAAGCCAGTTTGAAGGAAGTTCTGGGACTAGCTTAGGGCATATCCCAAATCATTTATCTTATTCCTTGTAAAGTAAGCTTACAATCAGTAAAATCCCCGTGAGAAAGCAGTTGAGCACGTCCAAGAAAACCTCGCTTGAACTATTCAGACTCAAAAAGACACTGAACACGCTGGCGACTAAAGAAGGCCGCGGAACGGAACTTGTCTCAGTATATGTTCCGCCTGGAAAGCAAATTAGTGACGTTCTGAACACGCTGAGAGACGAGTACGGCACAGCATCGAACATAAAGTCCACGACCACACGCAAAAACGTCATGGACGCCATCGTCAAAGTCCAGCAACGGCTCAAACTGTTCAAGGAGCCGCCAGAGAACGGACTTGTGATATTCTGCGGCGCCATCCCTCAGAACGGTCCAGGAAGCGAAAGAATCGAGACCTACGTCGTATCCCCACCTGAGCCGATACACATCTATCTTTACAGATGCGACGCAAGATTCCACACCGAATACTTGCAGGAGATGCTGAGAGAGAAGGAGACTTATGGAATACTTCTAGTAGATACTTCGGGAGCCACACTTGCCACTCTTCAGGGCAGAAGACTCGACATAGTCTTGGGATTGACATCGGGAATACAGGGGAAGACCCGCGCTGGAGGACAATCAGCCAGACGATACGAAAGACTCAGAGACATGAGGATTCAAGAGTTCTTCACCAGAGTAGGAAAGCACGCCGACGAGACCTTTCTCCCGATCGAGAATTTCAAAGGCTTGATACTGGCGGGTCCGGGTCCCACTAAGTTGGATTTTGAGAAGGGCGAGTTCCTGAATTACATGCTTAAGGACAAGATCATAGGCGTGGTCGACACTTCGTACGTGGAGGAGCAAGGCGTGAAGGAAGCTGTGGACAGGGCCCCTGAAATCATGCGGAAAGTGCGTTACATTGAAGAGAAGAAGCTCATGCAGCAGTTTCTTTATGAGATTGGACATGATACTGGAATGGTGACTTACGGTGAAGAAGATGTTCGCAGATCCTTAGAGTCTGGAGCCGTAAGAATACTGTTGCTTTCAGACGGGTTAGAGGTTTCAAGGGTCACACTCAAATGCAACGCGTGCGGGTATCAGGAACAGCAAACGGTCAAGAACCAGAATCTGATGAGCCTTGAACAAGGGCTTTCTGGTAAACCATGCCCTAAATGCAGGGCGCCAGCATTGGGAATAGCTGAAAACCAGGATTTGGTAGACAACTTTGCACAGCTCGCAGAGTACACGAACGCCGAGGTTGAAATCATATCAAGCGAGACAGAAGAAGGACAAATGCTGAAGAACTCTTTCGGTGGCATAGTTGCCATATTGCGCTTCAAAGGCCAACATTAACCCGTTTGCCCCAGCAAAACACGTTCAACCTCACTTTTCTCAGCATCTCTAATCAACAACCTCTTTTGCTTAGAAGTAAAACCAGACAGAAGCTCAACCTTCCGACGCAAAAGCTTGGAGAATTCTTTGACTATTTCCCTGTTAACCCTACCTTTGACTGGTTCTTCTTCACAGAAGACCACGACTTCGTCGCCCTCAACAACAATCCTGAAACTCCTAGCCTTCGGCCTCACAAAGACCTCCACGATCACGCCTTCTTCTGTTTGGGCAGTCTTCATGATTTTCTCCAAAGGATTGCAGTCCTCACCACTTTAAAAGCGTAAGCATGGGACGGAAAAAGATAAGGGTCAAGCACGTTCTACACTCGATAAGGCGTTGCAAAGTGAAGCATCCGTCATCATACCTCGACTGGTACATTCACGTTCCAAAAGTGAAATATGATTTCAGATCAAGTGGCCTAGCCTATTTCCAGTTTGATTTGGACCTCGGCGAAGTCGACTTAAGCGCCAACTATGCTCATGGAAACCCAGAGACAGCAAAGCTACTCGCGCACAGGTACAACGTGCAGTCTGAAAACGTCTTCATCTCAAGCGAAGGCGCATCCGGCCAAAACGCGCGCATAATTCGTTATCTCGCCGAAAGAAATAGAGACAAAACCGAGGCAATAGTCGAGTATCCTACTTATGAACCGCTACTGCGACAGGCACAAGAAAACTTTCCGCGTCTGAAACGACTGGAAAGAAAGGAGAAAGAAGCATACAGACTTGATGTGGATCAGTTAGGGAAGATCGCCTCAGAAAAGACAGCGTTGCTTGTGTTGACGAATCCTCATGCTCCGAGCGGCGCGGTAGCCGACAGAAAAGAGCTAGAAGAAGCGATGAAAGTAGCGGAAGAGTATGGGTTTTTTGTGGTTTGTGACGAGATATACGCGGAGTTCGATCGGAGCGCGGTGCCCACCATTTTCTCAATAAACAAAGACCTCGGCATAGTCACGACGAGCTTCACGAAGGCCTATGGTTTAGGCGGACTGAAGCTTGGAACTGCATTAGCTAATAGTGGACTTATCGACGAACTCTATACTGATGTGTTGAACACGGTTGGCAACAGCCCCAACGTAGTGCAGTTGGTTGCTGTCGAGCTTCTGGAGAAAGCCATGAAGAAACTTGAAGAACATAAGAGGAAATGGGTGCGAATCAAGAACGAGACTGAAAAGTGGCTGGAACAGAAGAGACTGGAGTATTCGCCGAACAAGTTCGGCGTCACGTACTGGGTGAAGCTTCCCATAAAAGATACTTACAGGTGGATAAACGAGTATGCGATTCCAAGATATAGCGTAGCTCCCGTTCCTGGATCATTCTTCGTTTTCAAAGACGGTTATGAGCTAGCAAGGTCAGACAGGATCAGACTTGGCCTTGGCGCAATCAATCCAGATGAGCCAAAACTTGCAGAAGCGGTTGAAGTTATGGAGAAAGCAATCGATACATGGGTTGCAAAGTAATACTCTGGTTCTGAAATGGAAAAAGAATAAACGTTTCTTCAGCTTTCCTATGGTGAACTCTTAAACATGAGTGGAGGCGAAGCGTCTTGTCCAGGTTGGCAACCTACATGCGTATTCTATCGTTCGGCGTTCCATTCAAAGCCTTCACTCGGGACATTTGGCTCATCTGCATCTCCAACGTAGTAGGAGCCTTCGGCGAGGGCCTATACTTCTGGGTCTTCCCATTGTATATGAGGCAATTGCAGGCAGACTACATACAGCTAGGCCTAGTTTTCTCCGTTCTCTACGGCATATCTGCTTTGGCGCCTCTTCCAGGTGGAATGCTTTCTGACAGGTTTGATCGCAAGAAAATCTTGATCTTGGGCTGGACTCCGTGGGTGTTTGCCCCACTGCTCTACTCGTTCGCACAAAGCTGGACTCAACTGATTCCCGGCACAATCTGCTGGGGTGTTTCAATGCTTGGTGCTCCCGCCTTGAACGCGTACGTAATCACCGCTGTCAATGACAAGAAGAACCTCGCATCTGTCTTGTCTTTCGTTTGGTCCAGCTACTCATTCAGCTACATTTTCGCACCCACAGCTGGCGCTTTCATAGCCACCATCATAGGCATGCAGTGGCTGCTCCGGCTGTCTGGCTTGCTTTGTGCAGTGGCAACTGGCATATTCCTGTTCTTGCACAGTCAACATCCACGAAAGAAAGAGATAGAAATCCGAAAGAAGGATGTGCGTAGTCCTGATGAGAGACGGCTTTGGCGGCTCATGCTGGTTTGGGCTGGCTTCTACACCGCTATAACATTCTTCATGACCGTGGGGAGAACTTTCGTGCCCACTTTCCTCGCAGAACAAGTCAAACTCAGCGGGTTTTACGTGGGACTGTTCGGTTCAATCAATTTCGCCGGCACGACCTTCATAGGTATCGCTGTGGGCAAAATGGGTGATAAGTGGCGAAAACCAAGAGCCATAAGCACATGCTTGCTACTATACTTCGTTTCGATGATACCGCTGCTTTTCATCAAAGAACCAACCCTACTAATGGCAAGCGCCTTCCTCTACGGCGGTGCAATAGTAACAGGATCCATCGTCAGCTCCTATGTTGGCACGATAGCACCTGAAAACAAACGGGGACTGTGGGTTTCCATCCCACAAATGCTAAGCCTAACTGCTGCCTTCGCAGCACCCTACTTGGGAGGCTACCTCTACGCTCAATCACCAGTCTACGCTTTCTTAGTATCGATAGTTCCCATGCCTTTCCTTGCTTTGTCCGCGTTAGCATGGTTGAAAGAATAACCCAGCATCGAGAATAGCTTTTATATCTATGTGCTTGGTCGTTAGTCGGGAAAAGTGACAGCCCAATGGACTTTACCACGGTTCTGTTCATAGCAGTCGGGTTGGCGATGGATGCCTTTGCAGTGTCCGTCGCACGTGGACTCTCAGCGGGACGCTTTAGAACAGGCAATGCTTTGAAGATGGCTGTGTCTTTTGGGTCTTTTCAAGCTTTTATGCCCTTGTTGGGATGGATGGGCGGACTTGGCCTCAGAAACGTGATTTCGGGCGTTGACCATTGGGTGGCTTTTGCGCTTCTGGGATTCATCGGTTGCAAGATGATCTATGAGTCGGTCAGGTCGGGGGTAAGCGAAAAAAAGGCGAAACCCTTGAATGTACGCGTTCTTCTAGTGTTGTCGGTTGCCACCAGCATCGACGCTTTGGCCGTCGGTTTGAGCTTCGCGTTCCTGCAGACGTCAATTGCAGTTCCGATAATCATAATCGGAACGGTGACGTTCATTCTATCATTTCTTGGAGCATCCTTCGGCAGCAAATTGGGACGTTTCTTCGAAAACAAGATTGAGATCGCCGGCGGTCTCATCTTAATCGGAATTGGAATAAAAATACTAGTGGAACATTTGGTTTAGCTATCTAGAAACGCAATAATCCACGAATAGAATTGTCTTGAAACCATGGATCAATGAATGCATGGTCAGCCGTGAGGCGGAAATATCAGCAACAGAATGATTATTGCCAAGAGGACCGTATTCAAGAGTGATAGAGCTTCAGTTGATTTTCCTTTCCTCCACAAGTAAGCCAAGGACACGAAGCCAAAAACAAGCAGAACAACTATCACCGCAGGCAGAGAAATCATGAGAAAACTCCGCTGCGTCTGTTCCTGAACGAGTTCACCCAACATGACAACTGTTTTGTTTGCTATTTGCTATTAAGACTTGTCAAAAACCGAGTAAGTCATAAGAACCTAAGAGAGCATTAAGAGAAGAAGTGTTGAGGAGAATTCTGGTCAGTATGATAATGGTTGATGAAAAGGAAATGGAAGCACACCGTAAGAAGTGGCAAGACCTTCTGAGACTACGAGACTGGGACATACAGATCAAAATAGTGAAGACCAAGTGGAAAAAATCTGGAGACATAAAGATTGACCTAGAGGATAAGAAAGCGATTCTTCTGATAAATCAAGTCTCAAAATGCGAGAATCTGGAGGAATTAGTCGTTCACGAGTTATTGCATCTGAAACTCTACGGAATGGATCAAATGATCGAGAACCTCTTGTCCATTGTCTACGGAGAAAAAGAGAAGGATCCAAAGAAGGAATTTGCCAGCACACAGTTCATGATGCTCTTGGAGTCAACGGTTGAAGACCTAGCCAAAGGCTACCTTGCAGCCAACAGAAACCAGAAAGCTCTTTCGTTCGGACGGTTGGAAAAAGCAGTCGGTGATGAAATCGGAGAAAGCTGAGACAGATTGCGCCCAATAAGCAATCTGACAGCATGACAGCAATATCAGGCTCTTCTAGCGCGTGCTTATCGGACATTTAAATCGTCAGCGAAATATATGATGAACCATCCTCGATTGGACATGAGCGTGTAGGTCCTTATTATGAGTGAGGCAATCGTCGTAAAGAAGTATGTTGCAGAACTAATTGGCACGTTTGTGCTAGTGTTCATGGGCTGCGGAAGTGCGGTGCTCGCGGGCAAAGACTCCCTTAACTTTGTGGGCATAGGCTCTGTAGGCATATCGTTCGCCTTCGGCCTATCCGTGCTGGCGATGGTGTATTCCATCGGAGGCGTTTCTGGATGCCACATCAACCCAGCGATATCTGTATCAATGTTTGCTACGGGCAAAATGAAACTGAAGGACATGATAGCTTACATAGTAATGCAATGCATCGGCGCCATCATAGCGGCGGCCTTCCTCTATATTATTGCGCTTGGTAAACCCGGATATACGCTTGCCATCAATGGTTTGGGTCAGAACGGCTATGATACCTCTTCCCCAGCCGGGTTTTCCATGACCTCGGGGTTTGTGGCAGAAATGGTCCTCACCTTCGTTTTCCTGTTGGTCGTGTTTGGCTCAACCAGCGAGAGAACCCCAAAAGGCTTCGCTGGCATCTCGATCGGGTTGAGCCTAGTCCTCATACACCTCGTAGGCATACCTATTACTGGTACATCGGTAAACCCCGCGAGAAGTCTCGGCCCAGCAGTTATAGTTGGAGGCGCTGCACTAAGCCAGCTTTGGCTGTTTTGGGTGGCGCCCATAATCGGGGGGCTTCTGGCCGCTGTTGTCTGGCGGATCATCAAATAAGAATAAGCTTGTGTGCCTAGGGCTACCTACAATTCTTCGAGTGCCTTCAGAACTTCCTCAGAGTGCTGCTTCACATCGACTTTCGTGAAAACATGTGTTATCTTGCCGTCTCTGTTAATGATGAAGGTCACTCTCTTTGCAAGAAAGCCTCCGACGCCTAGGACACCGTAGGCTTTAGCAACTTCCTTTTTGTGGTCGCTCAGAATGGTAAATGGCAGCATGTATTTTTCAGAGAATTTCAAATGTGATTCTACGCTGTCGAGACTGGCTCCAATCACAACCGCGCCTTTATCTTGAATAGGCTTGTAATCGTCCCTGAAACTGCAAGCCTCCGCAGTGCAACCTGATGTGAAGTCTTTCGGATAAAAGTACAGAACCACAACTTTTTTCCCAAGATAGTCCTTCAGACTGACTGGTAAACCGCGTTCATCCAGCAAGGAGAAATCAGGCGCTGTGTCCCCAACTTTCAGCTCAGTCAAGAGTCCTCGCACTAGCAAAGGACTGTGTTTGACAAGGATTTAGGCGTTTTGTCAGGGTTTCTGATGACGATTTGTTGGCGCGCGCTAAGAGTCGCGTTATTTTATTTGCTTTGACTTAGGAAAGTGCTCCAGAATTCTTTTGATGAATTTATTCTCGAAATCCAAAGCTTCCATGGTATCTGTGACCTCCTCAACAACCTCGTCCTTCGTGTACTTTGCCAATTTTCCAGTGATCTCGTCAAGGGCAATTCCGCAGGAATACAAGTGTATTCCATCTTTGCTTGGGGAGATCACAACGTGCATTCCAGACCGTTGAGCTGCTTTAACATACTCGCCCAGACTGAAAGGAAACAGCAACGTTTTCAACACAAGTGGCACTAACGCGCCTTCGCTCGCAAGAATGGTTGTCTTCCCGTCGTGGCTTGATTCTTCTTTCTTTATCCTTAGCTTCATCCCTTTCAGAGCTTCGTTGCAGAAACTGATTACTTCATCAACGGACGCGTCTTTTATGAGAACCTCTTTCTCCAAACAAACGGCGGCGTGCACCATTCAACCTACACCTAGAACTATTGTTTATTCTCTCCTCCTTTTAATGTTTCTTTGAAAGCGCTCCGCCTAGTTAGATTGTATGAACACGTGCTGGCTCCAGCTTGAGACTGCACTAGATTTCGGACTGTGGACGGCTCCAGTGGAAAACGCCTGCAGAAGCAACCACTGTAGAAACTATCTATTTGCCAACAATCAATGCCACCCAAAAGCCCAGATTAGGCAATATTAGTGCTGAAAACTAGTTATGATGACCTTTCATAGTGGAAAATGTTTTATCCATGGTACGATGTAACGGTCACAGTGATGATGTAAATGGCTAAATGCCCTAAATGCAAGAAAGAAGTCAGTACACCTAAAAAGACTTGGAAGATGGCTGGTCGAAAAGACAAGAGTGGCAAGAGAACAGAGCTCACAATCGGCTTGTTTAATTGCTGCGGAAAATCATTCAGATCTGTCCTAAACAAAAGAAAAATCTAAGCTGACAAAGACACCCACTCACTTTTTCTATTTTTCGAAGCCACAAGCACCAATATTCAGTCAACTTGGTCGCTTTCTATGTGTGTAGAGCATTCTGAACAGCAACAACTCAGAGATTGACCGTCTGACTCGAAACTTGATTCTGTCCCACTTCTTGAAAATTTGTGGACCGGTGGGTGTCCGCATAGACGTTTATTCCATTTGGATCTGAAAAATGGTTGGTCTCTGAACAAAACTCACGATATTCTCAGTATTCAAGCGTGAGTAGTGGGATTCGAACTCCCACCACAGTGACGACTTCTCCTGCAAACCCCGCCTTTTTCCCTATTCTCCTTACCTGGTGAATAGAGCTTTCTTCTATATCAAAACATGGGAAAATGACAAATACAACTTTTCCAGTTAACAATGGATTGAAGGAGAACTTCAAATGAGATGCCTTGTCGTAGTGGCAATGACCGTGTTATTCATTTCAGCTTGTATGTTGACACTACCATTTGAATGCAAATCTGCTAGAGCTGGCTTCGATTCACTATTAGTTATGGGTACTACTGATTCGGTTGAGTCGTGTTTGGATCCGGCGCGTGCTTATGACTATTTTGGCTGGGAGATTATTCAATCGCTGGGTTGCGGTCTGGTTGAGTACAAGGCTGGCGCAACTGGAAGCATTGACGACATTGTTCCTTCTCTGGCAACCTCGTGGAGCGTTTCTGGTGACGGTTTGATCTGGACGTTTAACCTAAGGCAAGGAGTGCACTATGATGATGGTACAGAGTTCAACGCTACGTACGTGAAGTATACTTTTGACCGAGGAATAGGCATAGCTGACTCGGATGGTCCGTTCCTTGGAATCGGCTATGACAGCATAATCGACAACGTTACGGTGACGAGCACGTACGTTGTGAAGTTCTACCTGAATATCCCGTTTTCACCATTCCTTTCGCTTTTGGCTTGTCAAGCATCGTATATAGTTGACCCGGCGCACGCTCCAATGACTTCTGTGGTTGAGTATACTGATGGAAACGCGAGAGGCAGTCACCCGATGGGCTTGGGGCCGTATACGCTCACAAACTGGACTCGCACAGCGGGCAAGGACTACGAGATGAGGCTTCAGGCAAACCCGAACTACTGGAACAATGCTAGCGGCTATCCGAAAACCAAGAACATGATCATCAAGTTCTATGCGGACTCTACGGGGCTTGCGTTGGCGATTCAGGCGCAGGAGATCGACATTGCCTTCAGACAGCTTGCAGCCACGGAAATCAACTACATGAAGACCAACGCAAATCTGAAGGTGTGGGAGGGAACAGAAGCCTTCATTCAGTACTTGGTCTTGCAGGAGAAATATGCCCCGTTTAACAACACGGTGATAAGACAAGCTGTAGGCGCTGCTATCAACAGGACTACGCTTGTTGACACGGTGTTTCTGGGGCAGGCTCAAAAACTGTACAGCATGATTCCTAACGGCATGTTCGGTCACACTGACGCTTTCCTGACGCTTGGCGACCCGAACTACACGAAGACCACAGAGTTGCTCGGGGAGCTGGGCTATAACGAAACCAACAAGCTGAGCTTCAAGCTGTGGTATGAGACTTCAGGGCACTATCCTTCTAGCCCTCAGCAGGCGCAGGTGCTGAAGTCGTCGTTGGAAGCGAGCGGCGTCATCTCCGTGACTCTGGACAGTGCCGACTGGCCTTCATACAGGACTCACAAACAAAGCGAGGACATGGAGGCCTACATTCTAGGCTGGTACCCTGACTACATTGACCCAGATGACTACATCCAGCCATTCGTTGACTCATCGGGCGGATCGTGGCTTCACCACAACTACAATAGTTCTCAAATGGACAAGCTGATAGCGTGGGCAAGAGGAAACACTACGGCAGATGCACGAAGCAGTCTGTACAGCCAAATCCAAAACCTGATGGTCCAAGACTGCCCAATAATCCCGCTATATCAAGGCTCAGCATACGCCGTGACTTCACTCGGAATAACAGGAATTTTCCTTGACATGACCCAATATCTCAGATATTGGCTAATCTACCCCCCAACACCCACCATAACAGTTCTCCAACCAGAAAACGTGTTCTACCCTTCAAATTCAATCCCACTGAATTTTGCGGTAGACAGGCCAACTTCTTGGATAGGATATAGCTTGGATGGAGCTACGAATGTCACCATAAATAGCAATGTCACGCTTGCAAATCTTTCTGACGGCTTTCACTTCTTGGTTATGTATGCCAACGACACCCTTGACAATATGGGAAGCTCCGCAATAATCTACTTCTCTGTCGACACCACGGGACCAAACATCACAGACGTGTCTCAAATCCCACCAGGACAAATCATTACACAGGATGACAAGGTCGCGATTAATGCGACAATTACTGATCATTTAAGCGGAGTGAAGCAAGCCACTCTGGTGTACAGCTATATCAACTCCTCAGGCGGACCATGGATCGAAGACATTAGCATGGCACCCCTTGCAGGCGATATTTGGAATGCCACAATGCCAGCTTATCCACAGGGCACAAACATTACATATGCGATCCTAGCTGAAGACAACGCGGGCAACACCATAACAACTCAGGAACTGGGATATTATTATCAATACAGTGTCATTCCAGAGTTTCCATCAGTCATAGCAGCGCTCCTAGGACTAGCCTTTGCAGCAACAACGATCATTTTATCCAAGAAGAGATTTGGAAACACTGCCCTCGGAAAAAGTAACCAACAAAGGTGAGGATTAAGCAACCTATGTCCTTGGAATTACGGGTCTACTTGTACTATATCGTTATGATACTTAATACCACTGTTATGGGCATGTGACCTGCATGCTAGTCTTCAATTTCAGAATAAAGCAGTGACATTGATCTAGAACCATGATTCAAGTTTCTCTCACATAACATGTGGACCGGTGGGTATCCGCATAAAAGTTCATTCATTTTGGATTCGAATTGCGAGGCGCGAAAAGTCGCGCCGAGGTAGCTCATTCTCGGCTCAAATGGAGACGTCTCCACTGCAAAATCCCCAAAGGACTCTTTTCCTTGCATAACCTCTTTTTTCTTTTTGTGATTCGCGCCAAAACTTCGATCAATCTTTCAAAAATCATAGATTATTCGGAGTCTGCACATTTCTATTGACATTTGAACGTTGAACGTCTTTTTCTAGCCCGCGCCAGCACGCAACTGTAATATGTGAAACGCACCATAGGGCAATTAGGGTTGTTGAGATGTGGACAAGTGGCTCGAGCGGGTTCTCTTCGTGAATGTTATCATGCTCCTAGCCTTCATATATTCAGACTATGTGACTTGGATGGGACTCGTCGTGGACCCACCAATACCTGTGAGCAGTAACAGCGTGGGACCAAGGGCGTTCTACGCTGTGTTTCTAGCGCCCGCGATAGAAGAGGAAGTCAGGAGACTTTTTCAAAAGAATGCTTGAATCATCGAGTCGCAGGTTCTCAAGAAGAGGATTTACAGAATGCATCTTGTTTACGATGATTATTGCCTATGCTGCCGTTTTTTCGTATTTCACTATCCTGAAATACTATGCTTTCAGAAGCTACGCTTGGGATCTAGGCATCTTCAACCAATCTCTGTGGACGACTCTGAACGAGGGCCGCCTTTTCTATCACACAATGGAGTTGTTTATGAACCCTAGCGGGAGTTTTCTGGCAGTTCACTTCAGTCCGATACTATTTCTTGTGCTTATACCTTATGCAGCGCTTCAAAGACCAGAAACCCTTCTCGTACTGCAATCAGTCGTCCTCGCAATAGCCGCTTATCCGCTGTATTTGTTGGTGAAGGAAGAGTTCAAGAATACAGCTTCAATTGCCATGATTTTCGCTGTCGTCTATCTAATTTACCCAGCTTTACATGGCGTTAATTGGTTTGACTTCCACGTACAATCTTTTCTCCCTCTTTTCATATTTTCCATGTTATATTCCTTTAAGAAAAGAAACTGGAAACGCTATTTCACGTTTTTTGCCCTTTCCCTCATGGTTGAGGAACAGACTGCGATAGTTCTAGTTTTCTGGGGCGTCTACGTGATATGGGTCTTCAGAAATAAGATTAGACAAAAGCTCAAGGAGAAGAAACTGACAGATGAAAAAGGCCTCGTGCCAATTCTTACGATAACGTTGTCAGCATTATGGCTTCTGACCGCACGATGGACTAAGAGTACATTCTTTCCTATTGATCCCACATTTTCAACCCAATATCTGGCCATTGATAACTGGAATGTGCTTGGAATAAGAACTGACCCAATGCATATGCCGATCTATGTACTCATGAACCCAAGCAGAACTTTAGAGGCATTGGCTTTTGATTTTCCATTGAAGCTCATGTACTTGATCTTTCTCTTGGCACCACTGCTCTTCATGTCAATTAGGAGTTCATCTTTCGCGATTGCATTTGCGTGGCTTGCTCCAGCGCTTCTTTCCAACAACAGTGCTTACTACAAATTGGGGTATCAATATCCAGCTTATATTATCCCGTTCTTGTTCTATGCAGCTATTCAAGGCTTGAAGAACTTAAGCGAAGACAACACCAAGATGGCACTCAAAATGTCGAAAACAATGCTAATCGTAGCACTGATTCTCACCTTGTCGCTGTCGCCGATATCTCCGCTCCCCAAATTCTTTGACGCCACTTATGTTCCCCCTAGAATCACTGTTCATGACCAATATCTCGGACAGATCATAAACTTGATTCCAGAAAATGCTTCTGTGTTAACTCAGAACAATATCTTTCCACAGATCTCAAGCAGATCAAACGCCTATGCAGTTTATCCTCACGCAACTTGGGCGTCAGTAAAACGAAGGATCTTTGATTTCACTACGAACGTAACCCAGAATGTGGATTATATTTTGGCTGACTTGTCAACGGAAGAGGAAACCTTTGAATATGCACTAGAGAGGGCGAAAACTGGAGATTATGGAGTTTATGCCTGCATAGACAAGATCGTGCTTTTCAAATTCAACTACACTCGTGACCCAATCGTCTACGAACCATTGCTAGAATATCATGATTTTTCTACGCTGAAACTCAGCAATGGGATTCTCGCGATAGACAACGGCTCAAGAAGCAGATATGTTCTGTTTCACGCAGAAAACGATTCATCTGTGGGTTTCTTCTGGTTTGGCCCGTACACACCGTTACCTCCAGGAAACTACACAGCAACGCTAAGACTCAAAACAGGTAGTACTGCCCCCGCGAACTTGCTTACGATCGATGTAGCAGCTGACGGTGGAAAAAAAATACTTGCCTCTAGAAACATAAACTCGGGAGATTTCAAACATGAAAACACGTGGCAGAACATCAGCATTGACTTCAGATTAGACAAGCCCGTGGCTGATATTGAAACAAGAGGAATAATAACATCGGTCGGAAACAGTATTTCGCTTGATTTCATCATGATCCAACAGACATCAGTCGCGAAATAGCGCATGCGTATGCGTGTTTGCGATCTTGATTAGCCCGCGCGATTCATGCTTGAGCGGCAAACAGAAAGACTATTCCTGATGCAGAGATAGAGTAAGTGTCACCATCAGCAGGACCATTGACGAAACCGTCGCCATTGGTGTCCGTCCATTTCACAATCATCCAGCTGATTTTGCAGGAAGACAATTGGCGTGAATGACCTGATCAAAGTATTTGCCGGCGCGCGACGGAACAAAAAATCTATTCAGGATTTGTGGACCGGTGGGGATTTGAACCCTAGGCCTCCTGAGTGCAAGAGGGCTATTTCCGAGGATATTTGGGAAAACTTTGGCATTTGGTTGCTTAAAACGCACAGAGAAAGACATGCTAAAGAGATTCTAAGGTATGCTAAGAGATTTGCCTTTGTTCTGGAAAAACCAAGCCAGGCTTCACAGCTTCTAATGCTGAGCAAAGATGTGAGAAGAGTAGCAATGAGTTCTCTAAGCAATCTTTCCAAGTATCTGGGAGTCTATGAACAGTGGAGACAGACAATAAGGAATCATGGCTTGAAATGGGAGAACACTACAAGCCTAGAAACCTTCCTCAGCATACTAAACACCAATCTGGAAGAGGCTGAAATATGGCTAAAGCAAGTAATTCAGAAGCTACCCAAAAATTACTCTACAGTTTTGATTTTTGATGCCCTGACTGGTTTGAGACCCAATGAAGCAGCAATATCATGCAACCTAATCACGGAATTCTCAGAAGGAAACAAGCTCGACTCTTATCTTGACAGAGAATTGATGATGCTACAGCATTTCAGATTTCCAGACCTGTTTCTAAGAAAATCAAAGAACGCGTACATATCGTTCATAACTCCAGAATTGCTTCAACTCGTTCTGAAAACAAAGCCAAGAATCAAGTATTCAGCAATAGACACGAAGATAGGAAGAGTTGGTTTCAACACTAGGACTAAACAGTTGAGGAAACTCTATGCAACAAGACTCAGGAACAGCTTGCCTCAGGAGACGATTGATCTGCTACAAGGAAGAATAAGCCAGACAGTATTCATGAAATTCTACTACAAACCCCTCCTGAAAGATATCCAACAGAAAACAATCCAGGCACTTCGACCACTCCAACTGGAACTCCTATCTCTGATTCAGTGAGCCTCTAACCGACATTCCTAAGACACTATTGGAGTCCATCATTCAAAGAACTCGGAGACAGAACACTTGAGGCAGTCCCAGAATTGGAACAGACACTCAATCAGAACTAGCCAATATCACTCCCTTTCTTTCTGTGCATGTAAATTCTGAACTACGTTGAAAAACTTCTAGGGACCCTCTGAAATCTCCAAGGGACTAGGTCTTTGATTGCTGAAGTTTCTGTTCTCTCTTCTTCATTTCGTTGTAGAGGTATTCGAACCACTCGAATGTCTCTGGTGTATTTGTGGCTTTTCTGGCTTCTAAGGTCATATCCCTCATTTTTTCCCATGTCCTCTTGATAGGTGAAGTGAACATGTCATCCACCAGATCTATGTCTATGAGTCTTCTTTTCAGAAGAATGCCAATTCCTTCGAAGAACATGCCAACTGTTACTGCTTCAGCATTACCATACTTTTTCTGGTACTCTTGGAAATCCTTGGCTTCTCTTTTCAAGACTTCTTCCCATGTCTTCTGGAATTCAAGACTGTTGAAATCTGAGTATAGTTTCATCACGAGATCTGTTTCTCTAATCTTGTTTTGATGTTGAATCTGAAGATTCTGATGCCGTATCTGAAGACTGTAATAAACAACTCCTGCTACAACACTAGCAGAGGCAATAGCTATCGAAACTGTCTGTATGTCAACCACTATTGACACCCAGAAGACAAGATTAGGTGAATCAGTATTAAAGACTACATCATACGTGGACTGAACAGGGACTACGATGAAAATCCTGTATAGTTCCTGAGACTATTGAAAAGAATGTGGAAACTAGAAGATAATAAGCTTGGTGTAAAGGAGTTGAGTGCTAATTCTCAAGTCTTTACGTTGGTTTATGGAACAGACTTCCATATGTTCATTGAGTACGTGCCTGGCACTATACAACTCATCCATGGTAACATGATTGTTTCGATGAATTCTTTATCTTGCTCAATCCTGTCCATAATCTTCTCAAAGTTCGCCAAGCTTTCAAACTCCCCCATTTCGACATATCCACCTGTGTTGCCCCCAATCATCTGAGAGAATAATTTCCATGATTTTAGCTCTTTACACTTCTCTTTGTTCTTTATATAGGCAGCCCATTTCTTTACGACAGCAAGGTATTCCTCTTGTTTTTCTGGTTTTATGACGTACGTTTCCACCTTAAAAACAGTCATTCCTTCACCTCCTTCCTCTCATCGTGCTGACTAGTTCAGCACAGGTTGTATAAAAAAAAACGAAGTCAACAGAACTCGTTGAAATAGCACAGAACAGAAAGATGCTAACTAATTCGTGCTTCAAGCGGTTCTTGTGAGTATTTTTGGTTCTTTCCATTCTTCTCTGAGAATGCTGTAGAGGAACATGTCTGTCCATTCTCCTCTGCAGAAGTAACACTTTCGCATTGCTCCTTCTCTTTTGAACCCAAGTTTTTCTAGTATCTTCTGAGAGATTACATTCTTGATGTGAGTCGTTGCTACTATTCGAACAATGTCCTTTGAAAGGAAAAGATAGTCCACCATTAGCTGTGCGGCTTCAGTAGAATAGCCTTTTCCTCTTTCGCTTGGAACGAGACCATAGGCTAGTTCTAGCATATTCATATAAGTATTGAGAAAGTTGAAGTGCATAATCCAGCCAATTTTGCTTCCGTCTTTCTTCTCAATGATAAAATGCTTCGTTTCGAGAAAAGTACTCTCCAAGAACTTCTCCATCCCTGCCCTAGTCCCCTGTGTTGGAGAGAAATACTCAGCAAAGTCTGGGTTACTCCACCAGTCCGCAAGAAATGGCACATCCTCTTTCTCTGCAACCCTTAGATTCACATTCTTTCCTTCAAGCAATCTCTAGCACCATCCACTGTGTCTTCTTGTTTCAGCTCTTATGATTTGTGGAAGAGTACCAAAGTGAATACTAGCAAGACACTATGGAGACTTTTCTCCCAAAAGGTTGAAAGATGTCTACGAAAGAGTCAGGATAGATTGTATAGCAACCGAATAGCAGATCTTCAAGAAAAAATAGAAAAAAAAGATGGAGTTTCAAGCCACTTTTGGCGCGTGCTATGGTAGGAAGCTTCTTATCCATGCGAGAACTTCGGGCTGGTCAATGCGGTAATAGTAGCCTGTGCCCGCGCAGTTAGCATTTGAACCAAAAGATGTGGTGGCTAATATCGTCCTTGTGCCCGCTTGTAATACTGGACCACCTGAGTCTCCGAAGGCTGTTCCTCCCTTTCCCTGAGCTGGATTCTGACTGACCCTTAAGAACTCGTCACTGAAAGCAAATCTGCCTGATATGAGTTGGGCAGGGGCATAATAGCGAGTTCTGGTTCCCGTCCAAGCTCCAGATGGACCTCCTTCGTTTCTGGGTGTTACTTGGTACTGAACGCCATAACCTACCAAGTCTACGTAGGTCATTGGTGGCAGAGTATCGGCCACTCCAGCTGCTGGTAGAAGACCATACTGGCTTACGACGCTTGTCGGAACAGGCTCAGATAAGGTAACGATTCCCACATCGCAGGTTATGAAGCCAGGAAGCCCAGCGTTAGTGAGGTAATAGCCAAAGCCAGGCATAGTGTGCGGGGTTCCCTCGTACGACGTTGTACCGCCATATGGATATTCACCGCCTTGCATGTAGGAAGGAATTGGACCAGCTTCAAACCACACTCTAGCTGCAACTGCCCCGTCTGTGCCATGTCCTGCCGTTAACACGACAGTGGGCGAAAGAAGAGTGCCAGTTGTACGCCATGCTGGGTGTCCGCTGGTATCTTCGAAAACCACCAAGCCCACGTAGGGGTGATTGTTCCCGTCTGGTTGACCGTTGGTAATGGCGTAAGTAGTAGCATCCAATAGTGAGACTGCAGCCAAAGCAAAGAGAACCATCAAGACGCTGAGTTGAATCGCTCCGATCTTTTTCATAGGTATACCTGATACTATAGAACGAGTTCAGTTTTATAACACTAGAGGAACGTTCCTATAGAAGAATCCTCTATGACACATGCCTCTCGCGCGATCCGTACAGCTACATCGCAGATCGCGTCATTGGTTCTGTTCGGAAATGATGAGACTTGGTGTCTCTGAGACCTATGTTGATGCATTCTGTGGTAGAACACCAAAATCAGTTTTGGCAAGGCATTACACTGATTACAACCAGGAGAAACTGAGAGAGATCTACAGAAAAGCAGGACTGGAACCGCTTAACTGATTTCACTGTTTTTTTGTAAGAGCTATTCCGTTTGCCAGATATTCCTGGTTGCTATTCTCCTTGATCTTCAGATAGTTCTCTGAGCTTTTTTCAGTCTCTTCTCATAGCGCGCGCGAAATTAGAATGCTTGGGATTCGATTTTCTTCTTCACTTCAGATATGCTCTTCTTTAACTCTGCGACCTCTTTGCCCTTTTCCTTTCCAGCCGCCTTGTAGCAGTCTAGTCCGTATTCTAGGGCGCCCAGTCTGAAGCGGTCGTAGCCTTTTTCTAAGGCTATGTCAGCAGCCTTCAGAAAGCGTTCTATGGCTGTTTCATAGTCTTTTAAGAAGAAGCTACATTCAGCCGCTCTAAACAGCACATATGAAGCGTCGAAGAAATCGCCCGCCTTCTCATATAATTGGGAAGCTTGTAGAAACTTGTCGAGCGCGCCTTTATGGTTTCCATTGTCGTATAGCGCTGTTCCATCACGGTGGATCTTAACAGGATCCTCTTTGCCAACTTGACTCACTTCGTTTTTCTCCAACACTCTTTCACACTGACATCAGCGCGCGTTGGATAAAACTTTACCCCCAAACCCAAACGTTCACGCTCTCAAACATCTACTCTCACTCTTACGTACTCACTCACACTCACTCAGCGCGCACGCGCTAGAACTTAGTTCCATAATTCATTAATAGATCTCACGCGCACTGTGGAATGCAGAGATTCCAACATCGGTTTGGCTTTTCCCTGCAAAGTGCTGGTAGGGGAGGAGGTGAGAGAGAAATGAGGAGAGTCTTGATGTTTGTCATAGTCTTGTTGGCGTTATCGGTCCTAATGCCTGGAATTGTAAACGCAATTGCAACACGAACGGAGGTTGTAGGAGATATGAATATGACTGCAACTTCGCCAGGTGACATTTATGTCCTCAAGAGTGGAATAGTGCGCCAAGTAGGTGCGGAAGCATCAGGGCCTATCGCAAGCTCGGACCCACGTTTGACGGGGGTGTTAGAGATCGTGTTAAATGCCGTCTTTAGTCTGAATACTGGGGAAGGCGTTGGTTTTGGTTCATTCACGATCTCTAATGCTGCGGGCACATTTGAAGGAAGGTTCACAGTGAAGGACACAGACTACATCTTCTTCGAGGGCAAACTTGAAGGTCATGGCACAGCTGCCTATGAGGGTTTGCTGCTGAAGCTTGAAATGACGGGAACAGACCTGTACAGGGACGCCGATCCGAACACAAACGGCATAGACGCGATTTTCACAGGGTACATATTGTCCCCGCATGGCGCTTAGTTGCCGTTGCAGGAACAATGCGCCATCAACATCATGCTTTTTTTCGTTTCAACTTGTCTCTCTTTGCTTTCATAGAACGTTTTTTCGGGCTATGCCCTTGCGCGCTCGCTTAAATTGCGCGCACTACCACAAACACCCCGAAAACCCCGATTTCATTGCTGTTCTGGTCATTTCACTCTATGCTTGGGGCAAATTGAGCAATTTGCCGTCGAGTCCGCTTAGGGATTTGCTGATTATACTCGCTTCGTACCAAGTCCGGATGTCTTTATGCACTATGTTACTCGCAAAATGGGTTGCGCAGGATGGAGTAGTAGTGGGGGAGACAGAGAGTGGAAGACAGGAGCTTGAACAAAGGGTATTGGAACTTGAAAGAAGAATGGGCATTGGGATATGGAAATCAAAGAAACCAGAGACAACGGAATCTGAGGCGAAAGACATGGATTCTGACTCTCGAGGAAAGAGGTTCTGCATTCACTGTGGAGCACTGAATGATGTCGATGCAGTCTACTGCAATAGATGCAGAAAGAAAGTGCTCCATGCATAAGACGCTCTATCGGAGCGCGCGCTGAGACGTCGGCATATCACTTCCAAAAACCAGCAAAGCTTCGGCAGCTTTTTTATTTGGATCAGAAAAATGCTGGTTTTTGAAGTACTTCTCACGCAAAAATGCAGTGCTCGAAGACTGAAAAAGCATGCTTCGCTGAGATTTTATATATTTTCTGACGCTCCCAAGGGGATCTATACAAGATTCAGCGCGCTCTGCAAGCTTGCTTAGAAAAAATGAGGGGCTTTAACCCCCTTTTCGTGGAATGTATATAATTATAGTTTTTCATCGCTGTTACCAATGGAAGCCAGCTTTAGCTGTTAGAGAGTTAGTTAGTGAGGGATGGTTTTGAGGACGTGTATGACTGATGCCTTCTCTACTATCCTATACTCTATTCTAACTACTAACTAAAAGCCTAACAGCTTACATTTTGTATTGGTCTTTGTCGATTCTTTTAATAGCGTTCATGGCTGTCAGCTGGCTTAGATGGTATCTTATGTTTTCTTTCGAGAATCTGTCGCAAAGCTCTTTGTAGAAATCAGCAGAAGCTCTAGTGTTTCCGTCGCTGAGCAATCTCACGATAGCATCTTTGCAAGAAGAGACTTTGGATGTTTTCCTGCCGACGAAGTTCAGAACGTCGTTCCACGATTGTTTTGAAACTTCGAAGCCATAGTCAACGTCAGCTGCGCAAAGCTCTTGGCGATTGTCGAGCCAAGCATGATGGCAAGCGTACGTTATCATCTTCAAGTCTCTGCGAATCGTGAAAGACTTCGTTATGTTGAGTATCGCTTCATTCTTCATGCCTTCAAGCATCCTGTCGAGACTGTGGCAACTCTCAATGATTGTCTCCTTGACTTCCGCTGAGAACGCAAACTCCGGCGTTCCACAAGCCTTGCGCTTGCGGTCAAGCTCTTTGGCGAGTTCTTCAATAGCTCTATCGTTGCCTTCGCATGACTCTCCCACTGAGTCCACAAGCTCGTCACGAACGGACTTGTATGTTTCAAGCGGAATCTCTTTGATAGCAACGCCGAATCTTTGAAAGAGCCCTTTGTCAAACCAACGTTGATCCTTCCAGTCCAGCCGGGGTGGTACAGTTGTAGTTAGAAACAGCGAAGTCTTGCTTGAATAGGGTTCTACAACGCCTTCTGCTAGGCGTCTGCTGATCTTGTTGCTAGCGTCCTGGGACTTCGAGATGTTCGTGAGCAAATCGTTGCCGAAAGAGTCTATCTTTGTGTATAGAATGCTATCTGCTTCTGCGCATGTGACCAAGTCGTACTTTTTCAGGTCACCTTCATACTGCACGGGTTCACTGTTCTTCAGTCTGATCGTGCCAACTGCTCCTGCTGGTGTGATGTTGCTGCGTCTGCTGTTGCTGTAGCTGAGCAAGTCAGCCATTTTTTCAACGAATTGCAGCGTGGGTTTCTTTCCTGTTCCGCTGTCTTGCATTAATATGGAGCTATCTCTCATATCTGTGCAATCTCCGCGATACGATATCGTGACATGGCTCAGACAGAGTCCAACTATAGTGTGCAAGCTCCGCACAGCAAGATGGGGCATCTGGCGGACTTTCGCATTGAAAGCATCGTTCCATGCAGTGATGAACTCTTCTGCGCTGAAAGGGGGAACCCTGACTGTGAACATTACGTCTTCTAGACTTTGTGTCATGAAATCACCTCCTTTGTATTTGACACATGGTATTCTTAGCGCTTACAGCGTGCTTCAGTCGGCAGCGCAAAAGTCAATAATTGCTTTCACGGCAAAGTTCTTTGCATTTAGCCACTTAGTGATGTTTCCAAGGTAGTCTGAAAGATGCTCCGGTTCTTCGAGGCCTATGCATCTCTCAGGGATTTCTATACAGTCGTTTCCAACGCGAATCACGAAAACTGCATTGTTGTCTGCGCTTTCTGTCTCGAATACGGAAACATTCTGTTCTTCTGTCGCCGCAACGACGTAAGGGCCATCTTCGAGATACCTATGCCCTAATGGTACATGTACGATGCCTTCCTTGAGAGCGCCATCGAACAGTTTGGTTAATGAATGTTCTCTTTTCATTTTTTCATCTCCTTTTCGTTATATAGCGCGTATGCTAGTCCTGAATTTTGATATTCGAGAACTAGTTCGCACTAGTGTCGTCAAGAGCACAGTTGCACCACACATTTCTGTGTAAGGGCACTTGCGCCTGACCCACTACACTGTACGGAGTCCAATAAAACACTTGCGCGTCACTACAGAACCCGAAAAAGCCCGAATCTGCCTGCTTTCTCTCGATATCAGCTGACATCATGTGGGTGTTTGACAATAACAGCACGCAATGCCTGACGACAACTTAACATGAATCACTGAAAAGTGATTCTATATGTGATTTTCCGTGTTTTGAACATGCGCTTTTCAGCTTCATAGAGAGCCAGAACAAGAGACTCGTGTGCACTTGCTTCTTCAAGACTTGTGCGTTGTCAGGACCAGCTTTGATCGAAGTGCGCTCCCAACATTGCCGCGTCTTTCGCGTTGACCCAGTTGTCACCGTTCACATCTGCATCTGCAATCCAGCGTGGATCGCCAACTGTAGAGCTGAAAGCAGAGCCAAGTGTCACTGCGTCTTTAGCGTTGATAGACTGGTCCCCGTTGATGTCGCCTGCAATAGTGATGAATATCCAATCGCCTGTGAAGTTGTTGTTCTCTGTGAATAACTCACCTTCGAGAGCTTCTGCGGTTGCAGTGAGGCAGTAGTTGCCATAGGCGAAGCTTGTTGTGTTCCACTTGAAAGTGACAACAGTCGAATTTCCACCTATGAGAGATAGGTATTGAGTTGCAAGTTCTGTGGAGCTGGCAAGAACTGTCAGGTTGAAGCCTTCAATCTTGTTGCCCAAGTTTTCAACAGTGGTGCTGATGCTCAGATTGAAGCCTTGCCCGACAACAGACTTTGAAGAACTGACGTCAGTCACTGTTATGTCTGGTGAAGTCCAAGGCTGCATGAGTGGATAGTTGTCATTGTCGTATGCGCCAATGACATATGACGCGTCTCCGATGCCGTCGCCATCAGCATCTGCACCAGCATAGTCGCTCCAGTAGTTCCCGCCAGAAGGATAGCCATTGTCCCACGAATTTGTTGAGCTGAGGCTAATCTGGAAAGGATTGAATTGTATGAGCGTGTTATGGTAAATGAGGTTGTAGTTGCTTGAACCGACCGTGCGTATAGCGCTGTTTAGGCAAGTCACTTGATTATGGCAAATGCTGTTGTTGCAACACTCGTTTAGATAGATGCCGGCCATCTCAGACCAAAACACAGTATTATTTCTTACAGTGTTATTGTTTGACCCGAATTCAAGATCTATACCCGTTGAATCCTGGTCGATCCGCAGGTTCTCTAACACAGAGCCGGACGTGTTGGCGAGCAGGATTCCCGCGAGATTGTTTCCCAGAGCCATATCCCTTACACTCATGTTCTTGCAGTTCACCAGCCCGAGGTATCCGACATCTGGAAACGTCGAGGAATCTATTTGCCAATTTTCTTTGTTGACTAAGAAGTACAGCGTTTTTTCGTTCACACGGTTGGAGGCATCTATATCTTGGACATAATCCCAAGCACCTTTTCCCCAGACATCGAGATTGAAATAATTGTTCGAGATTCTGTTGTTTCGCAGTACGCTGTTAGGCGATTCGTCTAGGCTGATGCCTCTGTCGCCGTCTGTGACCGAGTTATTCGCGATGTTGTTACCAGTAGACCCTATTATCCACATGTTGAACCCGTTTTCTGAAGCGGTGTTATTGAAGATGGAGTTGGCTCTGCTGCTGCGAAGCTCAATGCCTGTTTCCAAGTTTGAAGTGATTTCATTGCCATAAATCATGTTGTAATGAGAGGGATACAGGCGTAAGCCTAATTCGTTGTCTATGATTATGTTATCGGCGATCGTGTGATTGCTAGATCCTCGTATGTCGATGCCTGCGCCATCGTTTATGCCTCTCCCATTTCTCAAAGTGAAAGAACTAATGTTAGCGGTATATGCTGCGGACGTCATGAGCACGACATTTCCACTGGCATTGCCATCGATGACCGTCGACGTTTTGTCTTCTCCAACAAGAGACAATTTCTTGTTTACGATCACATTCTCATAGTACGTTCCGTTTCTGACAAAGACTGTGTCCCCGTCGCTTGCAGCGTTTATCGCCTCTTGAATAGTGCTGAAGTCTGCTGGACCATCGTCATCGACAATCCAAGTCCGAGGACCAGATTGAGAGTGGATCTCAAGGTCATCAACAAAGAAAGCACCTGGGTCACCATTAGAATAATGATAATAGAGATATATGTCGTGCAATACAATGTTTGAGTCGTTTTCTCCGAAAACAGCGTGGAAATCATCTGACACATTTCTTCGTAGGAGATTCCACTCAGAAACGTTCCAAGAGAAGAACCGATAAAATGCGTATAATACTCCATTAATCTCTGTCAGGTTGCCGAGGTATGTATTCGAGCACCACGTGTACTGTATTTTGAATGCAAGTTGCATCGAAGACTCATTGTAGAAATGAAGCTCCAAACCTGAAGCGGGGTATTGAGCCTCGCCTAGACTCCCTACTGCCAGAGGATAGATCCATGATGACAATTCTATGCTAGAATTAACGAACAGACGTGCTCTTTCATACACGACCTGACTGATTGAGCTGTCAAATACGTCACTTGAGATGTATGCGGAATGTGAGCCATTGTGAACTGTTGAGTTGCTGATAGTGCAGGCCCCGCTGATGTTCCACCCATCCAATGTTCCTGTCTCAAAGTCACCATTCACCAAGGCATTTGTTTCTTGGCCACTGCCAACTGAGACAATGCCCAATCCTGACAGATTGCCTATTAGAAGCAAGCCCAACAGCAACAATCCGCAAATAAGTCTCTTCATATTGACGCCTCACGCACAGCCGTTTCAGTATTACTTCAAAGTTGTATTTCACGCTTTTCGTACCGGAGTATAGAAGAAGGTTCTATAGCACGCGGCGCTGAGAAAGCCTTTTAAGCCCAAATATGCCATAAATGTGCTGTAGAGGCTTGAAAAATGACTGAAATAGCAATTACTGCAAGAACAGATGATTTAACAAAAGAGGCGGATAGAAACTGCCTTTTCAGCAGAGCTGAGATTGACTTCCTGAAGGGAATAAAAACCGTCAGTTCGAACTATCAAAGAGTGTTGCTACATAGAATCTTCAGGAAACTCGAATTTTTCAAATGTGAGACTTTGCCGATTTTAGCGAGAAATCAGAAAACACGATCATGGGTAGAAAACGTTACGGTAAACTGTAACAGGATTACTGGTTTTTGTAACATTGCTAGAAATGATGAAATGCTTCCAAACAGCTTGTTTTTTCAAAATAGCGGAAAACTAGAGTGGACCGGTGGGGATTTGAACCCCAGACCTCCTGAGTGCAAGTCAGGCGTTCATACCAGCTGAACTACCGGCCCAAAACATTCTTTCGAAAAAGAACCGATGTCAACGAATTTAGAGTTTTCGGTTGATTTCTCGTTCAGCCTACCATCACTTTTTCCTCAGTTTCCAGATTCTATTAGGGTCGTCCTAGCAAGACATTCAATCCATGGCGAATCCTCAAAAACCCGCTCCAACAAGGTCGCGCGGCTTCATTATCTCCCTCAGAACTATCGTTGCGTAGGAGCCACGGTAAAGAAGGAAACTCAGTTCAGCTCTGCATTCCGCCTGATCCTCCGGACTGCATGAAATTCTGCCCACTGAGAAATCGTTCAAAGGCGTCAAAGCAGCACGCAGTTCTCCTCTTGAAGAGAGTTCAGGCAGTTCTTTGACTCTGAAATCGTTTGGCTTGACTTCTTCTTTCTCCAGTATCGTTTTCTCAAGGTCTCCTTGACATCCGCCTGAGGCTTCTCGCCTAAAGCCTACGAGAGGAAGCGCCAGCCGCATTCTCCCAGTTCCCATCGCTTCGTTAATCTCCCCTAGGGTTCCAGCACTCACCGCCTTGTGCACCATTACCATGGGCAACCCAGAACGCTCCACGCCTACCACGTAATCGCCCACCTCAACCCGATTCAACGGGATCTTGCTCTTGATTCTCTTACTCAGAAACCTGTTGAACAGGTAAGACTGGTACGCCTGGATGAAAAGCTTCTGCAACTTCACCGGCAGCCTCTTGAAAGCTCCAGCATAATCTTCTGGTTTCTCAGCCAAATGAGCAAGCATCAAACGTTCATAACGCAACTGCTTCGGAAAACACTCCAAGGACCGCTTAAAGTCTCCAGTCGTCAACAACTGTTCACGCGCCATTCTTGAACTAGGATGCTCATCTTGACTAGATTTGGCTAGAAAAAGCATAGCCGCCTCTTCGAGGTTTCCATTGGCGATTGCTTTCCCGACCAAGTGGGTAATCGGACGAGTTGTGCCAAATCGTTGGTGACCAAAAAAGTTTGGAACACCACCAATCGAACCAAACCCCCTAATAGCTTGTGCAATCTGCTTCTTGACCGCATCTTTCGTGTGCCCTATCGCACTGATGACTATACGAAAACTGTTACCTAACACATAGTAAGATGAATGTTCGCTGTGGAAATAACCAACTGGACGAAGCTCAATATCCTTAACTTTGACTTTTCTAACTTCTTCAGCAGAAACCCCCTCAACCGTGACATACTGGGCAGTGACGGCCCTAGCATCCTTCAAGCCTCCAATGCTGACGCGACCCATGCTTATTCCAACCTGGTCAGCAACGGTCTTCACCGCTGACAAGGTGTCCCAGTTCCGCTTGACCAGAACACAAAGCAAAAACCTGTTCCTAGCTCCGGAAGACCCCAAAACCCCTTGCTTAACAATATTACCCGAAGGGCTTATCTCGGCTTTGGAACCGTCAACCAACACTTCCTCAACAGCAAAATCCTCAACGCGTTGCCTGATTACTCCACCAATGCCCTGAGAACCTGTTACATAAGCCTCAATACCAAGTGACTTCTCAAGCTCAGGAACACGCAATCTGGGTTACGTCCTTTCTCTAAAGAAGAGGAAGCTTGCCTGTAAGCTTGTCCACTCTTTCGGCAGGCGCCGGTCCGATTCCCAGACAAGTCACCGTGTTCGGAGGAATCTCAGTCAATCCTCTATCCACGATCAAAGCACAAGGCAAACCCAAATCCCTAGTCTGCTCCTCCAGCATCATTAACTCCTTCTCGGTCTTCACCTTGACAGCTATTTTTCGCTGCCCCTCCCACAACCAAGCCTCCCACCACTCTCGATGATGCTTGCGAGTCTCCTCCGCTGCAGAAACCGCCGCGTGACCGGCTTGAACAGAAGTTTTACCCTTGCTCAACTTTAGATCAGAACGAAAAACGATAACCTGCTTATAGCGAAACTCACTCATGCGCTTCTCCAACCGCCTCTCCAGTTTGTTTCTTCACAGATTTTAAGGATTCGCAGACAGGTAAACACGGAAAAGGTAGCTCAAAGCCATCAACATCCGTGGATTTCTCAAGATGCGCAGAATTGGCCTGCCTTGAAAATCGAGGTCTTTGACACCTAGCAGAACCTTGTCCAAGCCGTATCTGCCACAGAAGTCTATTACGCCTTCTATCTGTGCGTCTGACAGAGCGTCAAGCATCTTCCGCATTCTGAACATGATCTTTGCATCAAAACCCAGTGCTTTCCGGCAACTCTTGTCGTAGGAACCTAGACGTGTAGAGGAGCAGTCTTCCTTCTGCAAAGCCTCCAATGCAGCTTCAGCAGCCAGAGCCGAACAAGTCAAACCCAAGATTATGCCACCCCCAGTCGTAGACTTGACGTGAGAAGCCGCATCACCAACAACGAGAAACCCATTCGAAGAAACATCCTTGATAGGTCCACCAAGCGATATTGGATGAAACGCCATGTTTTTGATAATAGCCTTGTTCAGCTTCTTGGACGCCGTTGGATGTTCAAACATGAGCCTCTGCAAAAGCTCTTTTGGGTTTCCAGTTCTTGTGCCCAACCCAACTCTCGCTTCTCCACCGCCCTTCGGAATCAGCCACCCATAAAAACCCGGAGCAAAATCGTTTCCCAAGAAAACCTCAACATTGTCCGATTGCACGTTCCTGACGTTTTCCACTTCAGCCTCTACCCCATTGACAAGCCAACGACGATCAAGCACGCTTAGCCCAGTCTGTCGCAAGAGCCTTGAAGATATTCCTTCAGCATCCACAATTATCTTAGCCACGTATTCCTCGATATCCCCATCACGGTTAACGATGACTCCTTTGACAAAGCCATCCTTGATAACCAAGGATTCGACACGAGAACCCATCTGATAGTCTGCGCCAGCTTTTTCCGCCAACAAGGCAAGATGCTTGTCAAAAAAACTGCGATTGACAGCGCAAGTTACCGGTGAAGAGAATCGCACTGAGAAGGTCTTTCCGCTCGGCGAATGAAACGTCGCCCCACAAAAAAGGTTCTCGACAATTCCTGAAGGAAGAGGGCACAAGCCTAAGCGTCTTAAGCCTTTAAGGCTCAAGTGACCTGCACAATGAGACGGAACCCCGATTTCTTCATGTTCTTCAAGAACTGTTACGTTTGCACCGTGTTTTGCCAGATTCAAAGCTGTGAAGGAACCACACGGTCCGCCTCCAACGACTATTACATCTGAGACTGATTTCATGAACGAGCACTTACAACTCGACGGGCTCCCATCACCTAAGCTATCAATTCCACCCGTCTTTTCCCGCGAACCGTGGAGGCCGTGCGAATTTTTCCACTGACTTCCAGCCGCATCAACAATTCATTGAAGTCCATGAAGCCCAAATCCTTAAACTCTTCAGTCAACATTTCAAAAAGGTCAGTGTCAGCCATGGCTCCCTTCTTAGCCAAGGTCTCCAGTAGGAAAAGATAGGCCGGATGCGTCTTCCAAGTTTTCGTGTGCACAGTTTTTCTCTCCTAAGCAACCGGAGTCGTAGGCTTTTGCACTTGGCGAACCTGCTGCATGAAACCCCTGTACCACTTCTCCATATCAGGCGTTACAGACGGCCCTGCCCGCTTCAACGCTTCCTCGAAGTCCTTCATAGTAACTTCCTTAGCGCTCAAGTCCTTCCTCAACGCATGCATAGCCGACTCTCGACAAAGCGCTTCAATGTCCGCTCCCGAATAGTTTTTCGTAGCAGCGGTCAACTGCACAAGGTTCACATCATTCGCCAAAGGCATATCCTTCGTGTAGATGCTGAAAATCCGCAGTCTGCTCTTCTCATCAGGCTCAGGCACGTAGATCAGCCTGTCAAACCTTCCAGGACGCAAAACCGCTGGGTCAACCATGTCAGGCCTGTTAGTGGCCGCGATGATAACAATGTCCTGCAGAGTCGTAATCCCGTCCATTTCAGTTAGAAGCTGGCTGATAACACGCTCAGATACTCCACCGTCGGAGAACCCTAGACCTCGACGAGGTGCCAGCGAATCAATCTCGTCAAAGAAAACCACGGCAGGCGCCGCCATTCTCGCTTTTCTGAAGACTTCACGTATGGCTTTTTCGGATTCACCAACCCATTTCGAAAACACTTCTGGACCCTTAATCGTTATAAAATTGGCTTCGCTCTCAGTTGCAACACCCCGAGCCAACAATGTCTTACCGCAACCAGGCGGACCATAGATGAGTATTCCCTTCGGCGGCTTAATGCCGAGCCTACTGAATATTTCATGGGTCTTCAGAGGCCACTCAACCGCTTCTTTCAGTTCCTGCTTAGCCTCGTCCAAACCTCCGATATCCTCCCAATGAACCGTAGGCACTTCAATGTACACTTCACGCATGGCCGTCGGTGTGACCTCTTTGTAGCCGTTAACGAAGTCATCCATAGTGATCTCCATCTTCTCCAAAACACTCGGAGGAATACGCTCATCTTCAAGGTTTATCTGCGGCAAGTACCTGCGGAGAGCCTTCATGGCCGTCTCTCTACTCAACGCCGACAAATCTGCGCCAGTATAGCCGTGAGTTATTTCGGAAAGCTTCTTCAAATCAACACCCTCAGCCAAGGGCATGCCACGAGTGTGAATCTGAATGATCTCATATCTTCCCTGCTTGTCAGGAACACCTATCTCAATTTCTCTGTCAAACCTGCCCGGTCTGCGCAACGCTGGATCCAGCGCGCTAGGTCGGTTAGTGGCACCGATCACTATGACGTTTCCTCGACTTGACATGCCATCCATCAAAGCAAGGAGCTGAGCCACTACGCGCCTTTCAACTTCGCCAGTGACTTCCTCCCGCTTAGGAGCAATCGCGTCCAATTCATCGATGAATATTATGCTCGGAGCGTTCTGCTGAGCCTGCTGGAAGATCTCCCTGAGCCTAGCTTCTGATTCGCCGTAGAACTTGCTCATGATTTCAGGCCCATTTATGGAGAAAAAGTTCGCCTCCGACTCGTTCGCCACCGCTCTTGCCAACAAGGTCTTGCCACACCCTGGCGGACCGTGAAGCAATACTCCTTTAGGAGGGTCTATCCCGAGTCTCTGAAACAATTCTGGATGTCTCAGTGGAAGCTCAACCATTTCTCTAACTCTCTGGATTTCCTGTTGTAAGCCTCCAACATCCTCGTAGGTCGTCCTAGGCAATCCTTTGCCCTCTGGGGCAGGTTCATTGAGAATGGTGAGCCTAGTCTCGGCCGCCACTTTCACGATGCCATGTGGCCGGGTTTTCGTGACTATGAATGGAATTGCGTGCCCAAGCATCATGACCAGGGTGGTGTCGCCTTCAACGAGCGTTCGTTCCATTAAGCGGTTCCGGACGAAATTCGTGAAATCTTCATCAACGTTCAACCTCATGTCCACAGGGGCAAGTGTCAGGCTTAAGACGTTCTTGACTTTAGCTGGTTTTATGATCACGTACTCGTTTATGGCTACGCCTGCGTTTTTGCGTGAAAAACCATCTATGCGGAGAAGGTCTCTGTTCTGATCTTCGCTGTAGGCTGGCCACGCTATGGCTGACGTGGTTCTTTTGCCCACGATCTCTATCACGTCGCCAGCTGATATGCCAAGTTTTTCCATGGTTTTTTGGTCGATACGAGCGATACCTCTTCCGACATCTCTCTGTCTTGCGTCACCAACACGTAATTGGACTTCACTCAAACAGAACACTTCCCAAGATTACTCAGACAAATTACGCCCAAAGTAGAAACTTTCGTTTAGATATAAACCTTTTAGCTAATGCTTCAAGGTTATCTGCTCGTCCTCCGCACCATGAGCGTCTGCAATTGGCTGATATCACTTATGGCCTCCAGCTTCTTCTCAAGCTCATCAAGCAGGCCGGATCTATCCTCAGGAAACCTTATCTGAACCAGCAAAGCTTTCAAGCCGAACGCGATTGGCTCTTCACCATAGCCGTCGGCTGAAGCGAATTCTGGCAGATTAGCTTGAATATCCTTTTTCAGCTTTTCAAAGTCAACTTCGGTACCGGTTGGAAATATCTTGTAAGTAATTATGACACTACCCATTCCGAACGCTTCCCTTTGCTCTTTATGGTCCAGTGAAGCCGCATTTCGGGCACTTGTATGGGCGTCCGAACTTTCTGCATTTCCTGCAACGCTTTATCTGAATCTCTCCACAGTTTGGACACAGAAACTTTGTGGCCTCAACTGCTGGCGGGATCGGTTTGCCGCAGCTTGTGCATGAGACGAGGGTTATTGTTGCAGTTTTCTCGGTCATTTGGACCATCTCGATGACGGCTTTTGTAAGTACAAGACTTCCTTATATCTTATGTGTTTTGCTTTCGCAAGTTTATTATCAGAGTTTCCGACCACTATTTTAGGTGCTACATTGGGCGTCAACCTCCGTGACTTGGTCCCAAAGACCATCGTTAAGCTTGAGGATTTGGCAGGAAAATCCATGGCAATAGACGCCTACAACGCACTGTACCAGTTTCTAGCCATAATTCGCCAGCCAGATGGCACCCCGCTGAAGGACAGTAATGGCAGAGTGACCAGTCACTTGAGCGGCTTGCTGTACAGAACCAGCAACCTCGTAGAGTTGGGCATAAAACCGATATACGTTTTTGATGGGATTCCGCCGGTGTTGAAAGAAGTCGAGATCCAGAGGCGGGTCAAGGCAAAGCGAGAAGCACAAGTGATGTATGAGCATGCATTGAAAGAGGGCAAGATTCAGGAAGCTCGAGTATACGCTCAAGCCACTTCTCACTTGAAGGATTACATGGCTGACGATGGAAAAAGGCTCCTAGAACTAATGGGTATTCCGTGGATTCAGGCTCCAAGCGAAGGAGAAGCGCAAGCGGCACATTTGACGAAGCGAGGTGACGCTGATTATTGTGCAAGCCAAGATTATGATAGTTTGCTTTTCGGCGCTCCCAAGCTGATAAGGAACGTAACTATTTCTGGAAGAAGGAAACTGCCCAGTAAAAACGTCACAGTCGAAGTTGTGCCTGAAGTCGTGGATCTTGAACGGACTTTGAGGGAATGTGGAATAACGTATGAGCAGCTGGTTGACGTGGGAATACTGATAGGAACTGACTTTAATCCTGACGGTATAGAGGGTTTGGGGCCGAAAACTGCCTTGAAATTGATAAAAGAGTACGGAAACATAGAGAACGCTGTTCCACACGTGAAAAACGCCGAGTTTCCTGTTGAACCCCAAAGAATCAGGGAGATTTTTCTGAATCCGAACGTTACAGACAATTATCGAGTGGAGTGGAGAGACCCCGATGTCGAAGGCACAGTGAACTTCATCTGTAGAGAGCGGGATTTTTCGGAAGAGCGTGTCAGAAAAGCCTTTGAGAGAATCCAAGAAGGAAACAGGAAACTCAAGGGAAAGACCACTTTGGAAAAGTGGTTTGGTTAGCTGCACAAATGGAAATCTTTAACTCCTATTCCCGCCTAATAATTCGTTCTAAAATGGTGAAATGACTTGGAAATTAATCAAATCTCACTCCCACCAGATGAACTGCCCTCAAAATGGTTTAACATTATTCCATACTTGCCAGAACCTCTGCCGCCACCCAAAGAACCTGAAACAGGTCCTTCCAGAATGGAGTTTCTCGGAAAAACAATGGTTCACGAATGCCTAAAACAGGAAATGTCAACTGATCCCTGGATTCCAATTCCCGAAGAAATAAGAGAACTGTACATTCAAGCTGGGCGCCCGCGACCCCTTTATCGCGCAAGAAGACTGGAAAAACACTTAGGATTGAAGAAGGTACGGCTCTACTACAAGCGTGAAGATCTATCCCCAACAGGTTCGCACAAAGTCAACACCGCGTTAGCGCAGGCTTACTATGCAGCCAAAGAAGGAAAAAAGACCTTAGTCACCGAAACAGGAGCAGGGCAATGGGGCAGCGCCTTATCATATGCGGCCTCGCTGATGGGGCTTGACTGCGTAGTCTTTTGGGTACGAAACGTATACGATTGGAAGACAGACAGACGGACACTCATGAAGCTCTTCGGCGCGAAAGTACATCCGTCTCCCAGCAAGGAAACGAAAATCGGACGACAACAGTTGGCCCAAAACCCAGATCACCCAGGATCTCTGGGACTCGCCGTTTCAGAAGGCTTGGAGTATGCCGAGGGACATGATGGAAGCGTCTATTGCCTTGGTTCGGTTCTCAATCACGTCCTCATACACCAATCAATAATAGGCTTGGAAACCATAAAGCAGTTTGATGCTGTTGACGATTCACCGGACATGATCACGGGCTGTCTGGGCGGTGGCTCAAACTTCGGTGGAATAGCATTGCCTTTTGCTGGCGAAGTTCTGCAGAAGAAGCGAAAATGCGAGTTTCTGGCTGCTCAATCGGAAGTAGCGCCCAACTTGGTTGAAGGTGAATACCGTTATGATTTCGGAGACGTAGCTGAGCATACACCTTTGCTTAAAATGTATACGCTTGGACATAAGGCGGAAATGCTGCCGATAAAGGCCGATGGTCTACGGTATCACGCTGCGGCACCCCTCATGAGCGCGCTCAAGCATCACAAGCTCCTGAGAGCAGTATCCTATCCCAAAGACGAAAAAGCGGTCTTTGAGGCGGCAAGAACCTTCATCCAATCCGAAGGATGGCTTATAGCGCCAGAGTCAAGTTACGCAGTTAGGGCTGGAATAGACGAAGCACTGAAAGCAGAGAAGGCCAAAGAAGAGAAGGTCATATGCATGAACATAAGTGGACACGGATTCCTGGATATGGAAGCCTACAAGCTAAAGTTGTTGATAGACTAGCACTAGAATACGTGTCCGTGACGCCCTGTTAGTGGGACAAAGGCGACTCCACCAAGATTCTCTTCTTTAATCTTTCCGTCACTTCCTTTTTTGATTTTCAGAAGATTCTGGAAAAGTGAGATGCTCCCAACAGGGATCAACATGATGCCGCCGGGCCTCAATTGCTTGATAAGAGGTTCAGGAACAGCGGGAGCTGCCGCGGTCACGAGAACCCTATCGTACAGAGCTTCATCAGGATATCCCAAGGAACCATCAGTATGGATTATGGTCACTCGGTCACCGTACCCCGCCTTCATGATGGTTCTTCTGGCAAGATCCGCCAAGCCTTGAACGATCTCAACAGTGTAAACGTGGCCCCACATGCTTCTGGGGGTATTCTGAGGCGCGACTATCTCCGCTATCGTGGCGGCGTGCCAACCTGAACCCGCACCGACCTCTAACACTTTGCAGCCGACTTCCAACTCGAGGGCTTCATTCATTATTGAAACCATGTATCGCCTAGCCCGGCAACAAAGCCGTGGCTATGTGGCGCAGAAGCCGTCTGCCCGAAGCCAATTGGAAGGGGAGTGTCAACAGCGCCATAGGACCGCATGTTTTCAGGAAGAAACCTACCACGTGGCACTCTTCGCATCGCCTCAATCACCATTGGAGAACGGAGAATACCTTCTTTGATCAGGTTCTGGATGAGCTTTTCCCAGTCAGGTACTTCCATCTGGAGCACCAAACCAAACAATGACCGAGTCGGTTATTAACGTATTTGAATCTGAAAATAAGATGTTAAATAAGAAATATGGACTAATAACCGAAAGCGAGTAGAGAAGTTTTGAGCCGCAAAGAAAACGCTGACTCCAGCGCAGAAGAACTGAGCAAGAAACTGGACCAGATAATTCGCAGACTTGACCTTCTAGAAGAGCTAATTCTTGAAAAGCCAGAGTACGAGGGTTTGGTGGCTTCGTTGCGTTTGACAAGAATGGGTATAGGCATGTATGGCGAACCATTAAAAATCGCTTCTCGGCTTAAGAACGCTGAGAAATACCTGCGTCAAAAACCGATTGCACAGGATGATATTTCAAGATGCATCGTCCAAGCATTGGCTGTGAAAGGAGCGCTAAACGTTTCTGCCCTAACGCGTCAGGTGGCCGCGATGCGGGGAAAGGCAAGCAGACGCATAGTGCGCGAAAGGGTGAAAAAGCTGGTAGAGCAAGGAGTTCTGTTGAAGTCAGAGGGCCAAGTTCCCATCTACGAGTTGGCTGAAAGAGGCTGATCACTTTCTGGTCACTTTTGCACAGAACACCTAACTAGAGTGATCACTCCATTACGTGTTTGAGGTGAAGAAAAATGATAGTAAAAGAAGGAAAAAACCATGAGATGGAGGCGGAACACGTCAAGGAAATACTCGGCGTCGTTTCCACAGAGATTCCAGCGCTGATAAAGAGCATTCTGTCATCTGTTTTCTCTGAGGAAGCAGGAAGAAACATGGGCAAGGCCGCAGCAGCATACTACAAGGAACTCAAGAATGGTGGACTGCCTGAACAAGTGGCTGTCAAAATGACAGAAGATTACATGCGAACCTTCACAAGCCTAGGCGACATGCTCAGAAGCGTTGGCAGAGGGAGAGGGTCTGGGAAAGAACATATAGGCGAAGAAATCGAAAGAAAGATCCACGAGAGACTTGAGCGAAAGAGAGAAGAAACAGAAGAAGAGGAAGAAGATGAGTAATCTTCCCCCTTCTCATTCCACATCGAAACAGCCAGAGACGAATTCAGCTTCGATATTTACGTCATTGATAAAGTCCTCTCCCCACTTAGCGCGTCTTTCTCTCAGCCTTTTCTGGACATATGTTACACTGGGTGGACAGGTGCGAAAGGCTAGGCGAGCATTTGAGAAACAGCTCATTCTGCAGGGCATGTCAAACGAGGACGCCAAGCGTCTAAGCGCTTGTTTCGAGGAGCTCAAGAACAGCATTACTGGCATGTTGAAACAAGGAATCGCGGGAAGCTATGAGCGCTAATTGAAGCTGACCTCCTGCGTTCTTTGTCTATTTCACCGTTACTGACTTAGCCAAGTTTCTAGGCATGTCCGGGTTGTGGCCTCTTTCGAGAGCCATGTAGTAAGCAAAAAGCTGCAGCGGAATGACGAAGGATATCGGCGACAGAACATCAGGAATACCTTTTGGAACCTCAACGAAATCGTCAGCTAGGCTCTTGATCTCTTCATCTCCCTCTTCTATGACTGCGATTATTGAAGCTCCGCGGGCCTTCATTTCCATGATGTTGCCGATTAAGGTCTTATGCGTGTCATCTCTTGGGCAAATGAAGACCACTGGAAAGCCGGGTTCTACCAGGCTTATCGGCCCATGCTTGCTTTCGCCTGCTGGAAAAGCTATGGCGGGTACGTAAGCGATTTCCATGAGTTTAAGTCGGCCCTCGTATGCTGTGGCTGTGCTTATTCCCCGACCAAGGAAGAAAAAGACCTTTGCGTCCTTGTATTTCTTCGCGATCTCTTTCACTTTTTCCTCCTGCGTGCGAATAATCACGTCAACCGTTTCAGGCATTTTGTCAAGTCTTTCGGCAAGATAGTCCATCTCGTCCTGCGAGACTTTACCTCTCTTCTTGGCAAGCCTCAAGGCCGTCTGAGCCATGACGGAAAGCTGAGAGGTGAAAGTTTTCGTTGCAGCCACCCCTATTTCTGGACCTGACTGCTGTCCAATGTAAACTCTTGAAACACGTGTCAACGTCGAGCCGATAACGTTTGTCAGTCCAAGAACCGTGGCGGCTCTTTGGCGAGCACAGTTCACGGCAGCCAAAGTGTCAGCCGTTTCACCAGACTGGCTTACGGCCAAAAGAGTACTATCAATGTTAACTGATTTCCCATGCTGCTCAACGAACTCTGACGCTATGACTGGATAGGTTGCCAAGAAAGCCAGCTTAGAAAACATGTATGACGAAGCTAAACACGTGTGATAAGAGGTCCCGCAAGCTACAAGGTACACTTCACGTGCTCGGTCAAGAAAAGTGGCCATCAAATCAAGATAATGCTCCTGCAACCTCAGCGTGTTCCGCAAGCACGCCGGTTGCTCATGAATCTCCTTCAACATAAAATGCGCGTATCCTTGCTTAACAGCCATCTCAGGCGCCCACTCGATAAGCTTCGGCTCTCGAACAACAGTACTTGAATCAGCAATTTTCCTGATCTCATAGCCTTTCAGCGAGAGCGTAACGGCTTCTCCATCGTCAACAATAACTGCCTTGTTCGCAAGCGGCAAGAACGCCGGGATATCGGATGCAAAATAGATTGCGTTGTCATTTACTCCGACCACAAGCGGGCTTTCGTGCCTAGCGCACACAATCTTGTCAGGCTCCTTCGTGGACAAAACCGCAATCGCGAATGAACCGTCAAGCCTTTTCGCAGTTTCAAGAACAGCATCAGTTAAGTTTGAAGATGGATTAGTTTCCAAGGCTCTTTCAATGAGATGAGCGATCACTTCTGTGTCGGTCTTGGATTTGAAAATGTGACCACGGCTCTCTAGCTCCTGTTTCAACTCTGCAAAGTTTTCGATTATGCCGTTATGGATGACTGCGATGCTACCAGTGCAATCCACATGCGGATGGGCGTTAACCTGAAGTGGCGCTCCATGAGTAGCCCATCGTGTGTGTCCAATGCCTATTCTGCCAGGCAAGTCGTCCAAGTTGTGGGTTCTGTGGACTTCGTCGATTTTCCCTTGGTCTTTCTTGATGAAAAGCTTTCCATTGTCTATGGTTGCCTCGCCGACTGAATCATATCCTCGGTATTCAAGTCGTTTCAAAGCTGCGTGGATGATGGGGGCAGCTTTTCCGTCCTTCAGGATACAGCCAAATATTCCGCACATTACTGGGCCTCATTGTTATGTTCGGTTTATGCAAGCCCTATTCAAGTTTCTTTGGCGCTATTAAGCATTCTTAGGACAAAAATGTTGGTTCTAAAAGAGTTTTCAAAGCCTTTCCAGCGCTACAACATAATTCAGCTCGGAACTCTTCATATTCTTGTCAACCATTAACAAAAATCTTATAGTGGTCCCCTCACCATATGCTTGTGACCACCATGGACAAGAAGCTACTACTGCAGGAAGATGGAAAAGTACAGCAAGTAAAGGAGATCTCGATTGTCCAAGACCCACACGACCTAGAATTGGTTCTGGGCAATCTAGGTTGGAGAATCCTAGTCATGCTTTCCAAGGAGGAGATGTATCCTCTCGAAGTGGCCAAGCGATTGGGCATCCATGAGCAGAAGGTCTATTACCACATGAGAAAACTGGTGAAGGCAGGAGCCATAACGGTCGCGAGGGTGGAAGAAAAGAAGGGAGCAACAGCAAAGTACTATAAGCCAGTGTCTCCAGCGTTCGGCATCGAACTCCCCCAAGAATACACGGAAATACCGAGACTCTCACTGCTCAGCACTGAAAAACACATTCAGGAATTCTTCAAAGAGTTCATTGGAAGCGACAGAACCTTCAAAGGAAAAATAGTCGTAGGTAGCCCAACGCCTCACGGACCATTCAAAACAAGCGCCAGAGACGGACACTACGCTTCATATCTAACGTTCTTTCTCGGGCAGTTCATCAAAATGCCCGATGAGTTTGCGATAAAACTCGACGTCGACGTTAAAGTTGAGAAAGAAGAGAAAAACAACCTAATTCTGGTAGGTGGTCCAGGTACCAACGTTCTCACTCAAGAAATCAACGGGCATCTGCCAATAAAGTTCAACATGCAACCTTCTGAGCAAGGCTTCTTGTTGGGAGGCATGGTTTCAAACAGAACTTCGCACGTTTATGCGACGGACACGGCTGGGTTGATTGCGAAGATAGTGAACCCTTGGGACAAGACTAAACGAATCATAGTGCTGGCTGGAAACAAGGCAGTGGGCACGAAAGCCTGTGTCTTGGCCCTGACGAACTTTTGGAGGAAAACACTGAAAAACTATCATGGTGAGGACACATTTGCAGCGGTCATACAAGGGTTTGATTTGGACAGTGACGGAAAGGTTGATTCGATAGAAATCCTCGAATAACCTTGAACCTTGCGCACAGGGTAAAGACTAGCATCCAACGGAATTGAAGAGTTCTGGTGCATTTGAGATTAAACGTCTTGGAAGCGACTGAAGTCATCTTAGCTAATGGACATACAAACATTCAAGCCACACACAGGACTACGCTCGAAATTACAGAGGATGCCGACCTGTCCAAGAATGGCGATTGCATAATCGCAGTTTCCGCGAGCAAAGGGTTGACCGATCTTGATCCGAAGTTCAAGAAGCTTCTACAAAGAGAAAATGCGAAACTGACGATCCTGATCCAAGCTGGGGAAGTAGCCGAGGTCGTGAACGCTTTTGGAAGCTCACGGCTGGTCCTGACTCACCCAAGAGATATGGTCATCAGAAAAAGCGAGTATATCTGCAAACGAACGTTAGCAATTAAGGCAGACAAAGCGGCACTGGACTTGTCAAGGAAGCTTGTCAATAAACTGAAAGATCCGAAACAAGAAGTGAAGATAACACTGACGGTAAGAGCCTAGACAACCTCTGCATCTAGAACCGCCTGCCATTCATACGGAGCAGTCGCACGGACGAGCTTTGACAGCGGTTTCTTCCAAATTCTTCTTCCACTAGCCTCAACAGCCTCAGCGAGCCTTTGCTCCATAGCCTGCAAGGAATTGGACGCGTTAACGAAGCAGTAGAAATGCAACACTCCACCGTCTGGTTTCAACACTTTACATGCAACATCCACGAAATCAATCGCTTTTTCTGGCAGATTCATGATCACACGATCCGCAATTCCAGTCAGTTTATCATCGATGACCTGCCTTGCATCGCCCAGAATCAGATGAATCTTGCCATCGACCTTATTGAGCCGGATGTTTCTCTTCAGGAAATCAAAAGCGTCAGGATTCAATTCAATGGCGTAGACTTCCACGTTTTCGCGTTTCTTTGCAATCTGCACGGCGAATGGGCCAACACCAGTAAACATGTCCACGATGGTTTCGTGCTCTTTTACTAGAGAAGCCACACGGTTGCGCTCGAATGATAGGCGAGGAGAGAAATAGACTTTTGCAATGTCTATGAGGAATTTGCAGCCGTGCTCTTTGTGTATGGTTACTGTTTTGGGTTCTCCAGCAATGATTTCGAACTGTCTGAGCCTGTATGTTCCGCTTACAGCGCCAGCCTTTGCAAGAACTGTTCTAACGTTTTTGTAGGCTTTCAGCATTGCTTCGCCCATCGTTTTTTTGTATTCTTGAAGTTCAGGTGATAATTCGATTATGGCTAGGTCTCCGACTATGTCGGCTGAATGGGGCAGTGACGCTTGGAGCCTCTTAGGAATCTTGCCCTCAAGCAATTCAGAATATGTCGATACTCTTTTCGGCTTTTTCTGGAAGACGCTGGTTGAAACTTGCATGCTTGTTACTTGGCGTTTGAGGGCTTTGAGAATGGTTTCTGATGGCTTGTGATGTATTGGAACGTAAATGAAGCAGTCATCTTTCTTGATTTTCAGTTCTTTGTCTACTATTTTCATTTTGTTGGCTAGAACTATGGTTTTTTCACCGCAGGTTTTTGGAACTTTGATGGCTGTTGAGCGTTTAGGCATGAAACCACTAGGTGCTACTCTCTTTCACTGCTGTAATTATTGTGTAGTAGAGGGTTAATTCGTTGCTGTCCGCTGAATACAGGTTTCGCTCATTCTCAGATGCGGTTTGCAAGAGTTCATGAAGAGCTTGCGGCTTGACTCCAAAATAGCTTCCCTTGTCTTCCATCAAGTAGTCGATGGGTTTTCGGTAAGCAAAAGTCCTCATTTCACAGACATCGAACCCCTGATTCTCCAGCATTGTCTTGGCTTCTGAGGGCTTCATGTAGCTTTTATGAGCATGGGAAACCGTTCTTTCAAGCCTGTTCAGAAAACCCAATTCATCCGATTCATGTAGTGTTAAGTCACCATAAACAAAAGATCCTTTTTCTTTTAGTACACGTGAAAACCTGGCCAGATACTGATCAGGATCAGTGAAGTAATGCATTGCACTCGTACAGATCACGGCGTCAAAGATCTCTTCCTTGAATGGTAGATGCTCAGCGTCTCCCAAGACCAGGTCGAAACGTTTCTTGCAGGAAGACATTTTCTCTTTGGCGGTCTTCAACATTTCCTTCGAAAGATCAAGCCCTACTAGGTGCGTCTCAACTCTTTTCAGCAAAGGAAGACTCGTTCTACCAGTGCCAACACAGACTTCCAATACAACCAAGTTCTCAGAGACTCTTACTGCGCCAACTATTGTGTTCACGATCTCATCGTCAAAGCCTTTACCAGATTTCCATGTTCTTCTCTTCTGCTTATCATAATTCTTGGACCTCTTTGAATAATATTCCTGAATGACTTTCTTGCGGACGAAGCTGCTCATCGGTTTCCTTCACTTTTCTTGTAGTTGCTAATGCTAAGCCAAGAACCGGGTTTTATCTTTTCCATCGGATCTCAAACCGCAAGGCTTAACCATAGCATTCCCAAATGTTAGCTGAGATGCTGTGAGGCTGGGCTTTTGGAAGCCATAGTCACGGAAGGGTTGACCAAGTACTACGGAAAAATTCTGGCTTTGAATGATTTGAACCTGAAAATAGGTGCTGGACATTGTGTCGGCTTCTTAGGTCCGAATGGCGCTGGAAAATCCACGACGATAAAAATACTGTGCAATCTGATTCGGCCAGTGCGGGGAAAAGCGTTCATTAACGGACATGACGCGAACACTGAGTCGACAAGCGCACTGAAAAACGTGGGTGCACTGGTGGAAACTCCGGAGTTCTACAATTATCTGACTCCAGTTGAGGTTCTCAACTATTTCGGGAAACTTCGGGGTATGGCTGATCCTGATCTGAAACAGAGGATTCAGCAAGTGCTGGAGATTGTCAAGCTTTCTGAATGGTCGAAAACGAGGATTGGCAAGTTCTCTCGTGGCATGAAGCAAAGACTCGGTATTGGTCAGGCAATTCTGCATGACCCCCCAATTCTCATCTTAGATGAACCCGCCTTGGGTCTTGACCCACGTGGAATGTACGAGATGAGGGAAATCATCAAGACCATGGTAAAGGAAGGAAAGACCGCTTTTCTGGCGTCGCATATGCTTCACGAAGTCCAAGAGACATGTGATCAGGTAGCCTTGCTTGACAAAGGAAAACTACTTGCTTACGACAGCATCAGCAATCTTGAAACCCTCTTTAAGGCACGGAAAATTCACGTGGACCTTCTGCGACCGTTGAAGCCCACCGAGATTGAAAGGATAAGGAAAATGGAGAAGGTGAAGACTGTCACTGCTGAAGAAAAAAGTCTAGTCATAAACATTGACGGAACAGAAGCTGACCAAGCTCAGTTGCTGACTATGCTTGTCAAGGAGATGAGTGCCCCAGTAGCATCCTTTAGGCCTTCGATGGAGGCGCTGGAGGATGTTTATCTCCAGCTTATCAAGGAGGGAAACTGACATGGCTAAAGACAAGTCTGACGATGTTGGCGCTCTGCAACACATAATCATAGTAGCACGGTATGAGCTTTTGAAACACTTAAGAAGAAAGCGTCTGCTTGCGGTGTTTGTCATCGCAGCCTTAGCCGGCTTGCTTCTAATAGTCGTTCCATACGCTCTCAACGTGGCAATGCCGAAAGATGCGAAGTCTTGGGCTTCCACGTTTTTCAGCTTTGCCAACAGCTTGATAGTCATCGTAGGAGCTTTCTTTGCTGGCGATGCAATTTCATCTGAATATGAGCATAAGACTGGCTACATGCTTTTTCCAAACCCTGTGAAGCGAACATCATTGGTCCTCGGCAAGTTCGCAGCTGCGTTCATTTCAGCGTTGCTTCCGATCGGATTCTACTATGCATTAGGAGCAGGAGGCTTGCTGGGCATCTACGGCACCATCTCGTGGGAAATAGGCGCATCCTTTCTTTACGCTCTTCTGTATCTGCTCTGTGTGCTTGGATTGACGTTTCTGTCTAGTTCTTTACTGAAGAGCAGCATGGCTGCGACTTTGCTGTCTTTCTTCATGTTTATCTTCATACTGTCGATCGTGAGTTCGGTGATAACACTGGCCGGGGTTGAACCTTGGTTCATGCCGAACTACGCTGCTGGATCAACAACTCAAGTTATTAACCCACAAAAAGACGCGGTCATGGAATTCCAAGGAAGTCCATTGAAGATCTATCAATTCTATCCAAAGTTTCCTGCCAGCATCATTGTTCAAGCCGTCTATCTAATCGCAGCTCTAGCTCTGAGTATAGTGATTACTAACAGAAAAGAAATGACTTAGCACCTTCGCTCTTCCAAAGTCCTTCTTGCTTTTCACTCAGCTGTCTTTGCGAATCTTGTAAAGCCTGCTGAATTTCTCTATGGCGAATTTCGCGTTCAACATCTCTTCAGCAAGCCAAATGTTAGTCTGCAAGTGTTCAGAAAGATCTCGTGTAAAGTATGCTGATCTTCCTTGGACTAGAGCCACATATGGAATGAGCATGTCAGCTAGGTGCATATCGACTGTGGGCTTCTCGGAGATTTCTGCAGATAGTTTTTCAGCAGCTTCTCCTCCTACTGTTTCACTTGTTTTCTTCAGTTCTCCTATTGCGTCCCCTCCCATGATGGCGCCTGTATCAGTTTCAGCCCAAAGGACAAGTGAGCTGCCTTTCTGTAACGGATTCGATTTGTCATTCACTATCTGAACATCAGCTTTGAGGCCTCTTTCATTGAGGTAATCGTTTGCCGCTTTTGCTTGGCGTTCCGCAACCTTCCTTTCTGCCAGAAACGTGCAGACAGAAACTCCTTTTATCGCTTTCATATTGCCAAAATCCTCCAAAAGCAAAGGTTTGAGAGGTTTGCAGGGCTCCACCCTCAAGGTTACTTCTCCATTCCCTTTTGGATAGTAGCCATATTTGTGAACCGTCAAATTCGCGTTCACTCCCATCCGCTTCAACAATGGCAAAAGCACGAACCGCACGTAATTGATGGTAGGGGAATGTGAAACGTCTGTTCCACCCTTTGAAACATGCAACTGCACTGGTTGCTCTGCTGAAACGCAAATGGGCAACACTGTCATCAACAACATCGGGATACTGCCAGCTGTGCCGATTTCTGCTTCAAAGCTGCCGCCTCTCACCTTCTTGGGTCTGAACCAGAGCTCACGCGAATCCAGCTTTGCGCCTTCCAGTTCAGCGTTGCATAGTTTTGCGGCTGCGAGGACAGCTTCCAAGTGCTGAGGTTTTAGACCCGGTTGAGGGCGGTTTTGTCTTATGTTGTAGACGTGTAAGGGTTTGCCTATGATGGCTGCTATTGCGACGGACATTCTAAGGATTGTGCCGCTTCCGCTTTTCTGGCTTCCATCGACTTCTATCATGTGATGGTGCTGTCCTGTTCAGTTGAGCTTGGGAGAGTCGAAAACAGTTAATAATTCCTTGAGTATTAAGGGTTTGAAGGGAAGAAGGCGTATGAGCGAAGATAAAGAGAAAGTTGAGAGCTTGACAAGAAAAGTGGATGAGCTCGTCGTAATTCTTAATGGCATAATGGAGGATCTGCGCCAAGTTTCTGCATCTCTCAAATCCCTAGCAGTTTCACGCATTACGCAACCTTTGGCTGCTCCCCCGCCGACTCCGTTGCCTCGGCCAGCTGAGAAAATAAAAGCCATTGAGGACATTAAGATGATGTTCCCAGATGATCTGGAGAATCTGCTGAGCTTTGAGGAAAAGGAGGATTACGTAATCATTAAGCCCCGGCAGTTTCTGGGTTCCGAGAACTTTTCCAAGATAGCTTCAGCCGTGCGACAAATGGGCGGAGACTACGTTAGCGCCGGAAAGGCATCGCATTTCAGAGTGCCCAAGAAAACAGCCTCAAGCGAAGAGTTTTAGCTGCCTCTGACTTCAAAGCTTTCAAACTCGCCAATGTAGTCTTGCAGGTCGACGCCTATTCCAGCGATTTTGGCATATGGCGGCCCTTTCCTACAGAATTCAATAGTGTTTTTCACGCCTGATTCCTCTCCTTCAAAAACAGCCTCTACTCTTCCGTCAGACAAGTTGCGAACCCAACCCGTGACGCCGTGCCTTATTGCTTCACGTCTCACTTCTGACCTGAAGAACACGCCCTGCACTCTCCCTCTTATGAACACGTGTGCCCTGACCTTCACGACCTACGCCTCAATCACGAATGATCTCTAAAGAAAACAGTTAGAAATGTTCACTTTAACTTATCTCTCTCCACTGCGCAGATTTGCCGTTTCAGCGCTGGTCTTAAAAGCATTCTTCTAGGCGTTGATATTTGTGGATTGCAATGTTTGATATTCAATCGGGAAAATTGCTGGTTTATGCATCGAGGTTTTCATCACGAAAAAGCCGATTGAAACCGGTGAGTTTGGCAGCTGAAAAAATGGCTAAGCTGGTGAATGCAGGCTTTGAAGTCAAAAGATTCGGAAAGAGATTCACGCCGATCTATGTTTACTACAAGAATGGCGACGAAGAGCCTATTCCGATCTACTGCAACAACGGTGAAGAATCAGACATGCAAGAGATCTACATGGCCTTGAAAAACATGATGTTCGTTTTGTCTTTTCACCCGAAGCACGCAGCTCTGAGGCAGGCTAGAAGAGAGATCATCCGGTTCTCCTGAGCTTCTTAACCACACAATCATAAGGCTCTAAGCTTCCCTGAAATCATCGTGTAACAACGCTTAATGACAGCTACACGCTTATACACATGATTCTGGTCACCATGTCCAATATCGTGGATATTTAAGCAAGGCTCAACATTCGGTCAAAGGTGAAATGGCGGTGAAAGAATACTTGCCAAGATGGCTATTCTAGGAATATTCTTGGTTTTGGCAAGCCCATACGTTGCCGCTGCCTTTGGCTGGAGTAACGGCGGATGGAGCACGGACCCGGCAACCCCCAAGTACGGCACCCACGATTGGATCGCGCAACACGCGCTGGACTGGCTACCAGTCGACGAGAAGCAAACGATCATCAATAATCTGGCAGTTTACCTGTATGGCACTGAACTGCCCGACAATGCACACGCTCCAGATGGAGCTGGCATTGGAGACACGAGTAAGCATCACGTGTATTATTATGCAAACGGTTCCTTGCAGGATGACTCGGCAGCAGTGAGAGCTCAGCAGGAATACGACAGCGCCCTCAGCTATGCGAGAGATGGCGACTGGGTTAACGCGGCGAAAAGGCTTGGCGTGATGACTCACTATATCTGTGATGTGGGAGTTTTCGGCCATGTCATGGGTTCAGGCACAGCTTGGGGTAATGAAGTGCATCATAGCGACTTTGAGGATTACGCACTTTCGAGGACAGACACATACATCGCAGAGTTCAACGCATACCTCGCTTTCGACGGAGCACTGGACAACGATTCAGCTTACGACGCCACTTTGACGCTGGCCTTCAACACGACCTTCGGCGACAACGGCAGCTATGATTGTACATGGATGGACCAGAGCTACAACTGGAGTAATCCCACCTTCAAGAATCGTTGCGGAGAATCGCTTAACCTTGCAACGAACTTGGTCGCAGATGTCCTGCACTCATTTTATCAAAATGTGGTAGTTCCCGAGATTCCGGTGAACGTGATTCTGCCGCTATTAGTGATAGCAACGCTGCTCGTGGCCGTAGCATCCAGATGGAAAAAGTGGCCTGATCATGAAACCTGATAACTGCGCTTACTCGGTTTTCCTAAATCTTATTGTCTGGTTTTCGAGCCCGATCTCATAGGACTGGTTCACGTCGAACGCTATGCCTAGGCTTTCGTATTCTTGTTCTGTCAGGAACAGGATGATTTTTGGTATTGCGAATTGTGTATGAGGCACGAACATGGGTGCTTGCTGTTGAAGAGCTTGTAGAACGTCCTGAACGACTTGTCCCTCTTCCGATTTTGGCCTGACTACAAAACGTGGGACTTCTCGTTCTTCAAGAAGCTCAATGCGTTTGCCAAGGTTGCCGTCTAAGTCTCGGATTGACTCTATCTTGTTTACTCGAACCCTGAACATGCCTGATCAACAATGCTAGAGATTCAACGCTCTTATACCTTTCCCACAAAGAGGATTGGGGTTCCAGCATTGGTTCCGAACCGAATTCAAATGGTTAGGCATCCTTCTATTCGCTGAGATTTCAGCCAATACGAACCACCCGTTTCCCCCTAGACATCGAAGAAAGCAGATTCAAGAGTCTGTCTTCTGTGACCTGCCTACCCTGTCAAATTTTATATTTGCAGCATATTATATACTTGATACGTTTGGGGGAAGCATGACGTGAAGCTTGTTACTGTACTGTTACCGGAGGCTTATCTGGAAGGCTTAGACGAGCTCGTGAGAGCAAACATGTATCCAAGCCGGAGTTCAGCGATCAGATCTTCGGTTAGGGACTTGTTGAAGAAAGAGCTTTGGGAAAGACGGGGAAGATGAAGTCTTGCAGGGCTGGGAAACCTGAGTACAGTGTTCCTTTGCCCGTGAGGCTTGTAAGCTTTCTCAAAGGCAGTCTAGCTAGAGATGTCTTGGATGTCGGTTGCGGCTACGGGAGAGCATGCTTCTTCTTGGGTGAGAATGGCTGCAGAGTCGTCGGAGTCGACGTGGACAAGGCTCAGATAGAGTCTGCTGTCGAAGAGGCTAGAGCACATGTGCCTCGTGAAGAAACAGATTTCCTTATCAACGATGCACGTAGCTTGTGCTTTCCAGAGTCCTCTTTTGACGCTGCCACGATGCTGGGTCTTCTTACCCTTGTCAGCAAACCAGATAGATCGAGAATAATCGGCGAAGTCTACAGGGTTCTGAAGCCTTCAGGCGTCATTTTCGTTGAAGAGTTCGGGCGAACATGGACAAACCCTGTCTATACTGAGAGATACAAGCAGGATCTAAAAGCGACAGGTGAAAGCTGCACTTTTCTTGTCAAGGACAAGGCTGGCGACGTTCTGCATTTCGCCCATCACTTTGACCGCCAAGAACTGCGCGATCTTTTTCGGAGATTTCAGATAGTTGCTTTCGAGAAGGGCACTTTCACAAGCTACTTACACAGGAATTGGGTCAAAGGATACACTATCATAGCGCGGAAAGAGGCAGAATAGCTTTTTTGCGTAGTCGGAGGTACGTGGCCAGTATGCTTATTTGGGTGGTGTTGCGAGGTCTCTGATCTCTTTTGCTGTGGCTTCCGGGTTGTCAGCCTGTGTTATCGTTCGTCCCACGATAAGATAGCGCGCTCCGCTTTTGGTTGCAGCAGATATTTCGCCGCCTTGAGCACCTATACCAGGTGAGTAGATCGGAATCTTCTCTCCTAGTATCGAGTGGACTTCTTTTATCTTTTCCGGAAATGTTGCGCCTACGACGGCGCCGTCAGCTTCTAGTCGAAGAGCCTTTTTGGCGAAGGCCATGTATTGAGGTATTCGCTTGCCTGTCTCAGCTTCGACTATTGTTTGTCCGTATCCTTCGTATGCGGCTTTGTGGCTCATGTAGACAAGAAGGAGTACTCCTCTCTGCATTTTGCGTGCGACGTCAAAGATTGGTTTTAGGCCTTCTTCCCAGCCTATGAAGGGGTTGGCGATTAGGGCGTCGAAGCCTGCGGCGTAGTAGTATTCGGCTATCGCTTGATTTGTTGAGCCTATGTCATTTGCTTTGCAGTCCATTATCGCCATCAATCCTTTTCCATGGGTTTCCTTGACGAGTTTTTGGACACCGTCGAACGTGCCTAATGGAAGAACAAGGTGATGGTTAAACTTCACCGCACATAGATAAGGGGAAGCTGCTTCCAAGACGTGTTCAGCCTTGGCAAAAAGGTGGTCTCGGTTTTCTGGTTTCTCAAAGGGAAAGTCAAGAGCCAACACGATGTTTGAGGCTTGCTTTTTCGCGGTTTGTTCCATCTTGACTCTGAAAGCCATTTTCAAACGCCACTCTCTACTGTGTTGAAGCGCTAAAAACCTTTGTTGTTCCGGTTTTTCCTTGCGAAACCAGTCTAATGTAGTCAAGCGTTGTTTCTGCAGCTTCTTTCAGCACCTGTTCGTCTATTTCTGGAACTCCGTACACGATTATCATTGCGTTTCGGGTTTGCATAGTAATCTTCGTGAGGTCTGTGTCTCGATAGGGATAGATGCATAGAACCTGTTTTTGATCTGCCAAGACGAGCTTCTGTTCCGTCAAAGTAATGGGTTTGTCCATGCCTATTTCAGTGAGGGTTTCTCCATTCTTCGCGAATCTGACGTGAAAAGGCTGGTTCAAGAGGTCTACGTCGAATCCGCTGATGGGTAGGATCGTTTTTGTTGAAGCCAAGTTGTAGGCGTCCACCACAGCAGAGATATGTGGGAGTTCGTCTCCATGCAGCACTCTTCTAAGCAGTGCTTCGCCTGAGGGTCTTGTTTTCGTGGGGTCTATGCCGAGTTTCCAGTAGAAGTCTCGGAAGGCTCTCACAGTCGGATTGTCCTTCAGTGTTTCGATGTTGTGTTTGGTCTTGACTTCCTGATAGACGGCTTCTCTGAGTTGCTCGATGCGTTCATTCTCTTTCTCGTTGTGAATGTCAGTGATTGTGCCTATGCAAACGGCCAGTTCCGGAAACCTGTAAGATGCTTCTTGACTCCAGTTCACATGAATTTGCATGCGGTTCACACGTTGTTCAGTCTCTATTTTGGAGTTAGGTATTTAACTGCTTCAAACTGAATCTCTTGACAGTGACCGTGTGAAACAATGATTGGAGAGCTTGCGGCCTTAGGCGCTGCTTTGAGCTGGACAGTTTCAGCCATGTTGTATAGGAAGGCGTTGCAGCAGACGACGCCTGTTGCAGCGAACATATTGAGGCTTTCTTGCACAAGCGTAGTTCTGGTTTTGTTTCTGGTCGGCATCGGCAAGTTTCAAGTCTTGACTAGTTTGCCCGTGAGCATTTTGGTTCTTGCAGGCGTCAGCGGAGTTGTAGGTCTCGGGTTAGGAGACACGTTGTACATGGTCAGTTTGAAGCGTATCGGCGTTGCTCGAGCCGTTCCGTTAACGTGCACGTATCCTCTATTCAGTCTTGTGTGGACTGCGTCTCTTTTAGGCGCACCGATCACGTTGCCCGTGGTTCTTGCAACAATCATCATAGTGTTGGGGATATGGCTTGTGACCTATGAGAAGCAAACGGGCGATGCTGGAATCGGGAGAAGCGTTTTGATTGCGGGGATCGCGGCTGCCTTGGCTACGGCTGTGCTGTGGTCAGTGAGTATTACGATGATGAACGCAGCTGTGCTGGAGGCTTCTGATTTGGACCATGCCTTGGTCATCAACACGGTCAGGGCTGGTGCAGTGGCGGTTTTTCTGCTGGCGTTGTCGCCTCTTCTCGATAGGAAGCTTGTGTTCCTGAAGACTCGACTCAGAACTGTGGCGGTACTACTAGCCGGAGGCATCGTCGCGTTGGGGTTGGGCTGGTTTCTGCTGGCATACAGTTTCACTGTGACTATTGAGTCGAGGGCGGTTCCGATTTCTTCGACTACGCCTTTGTTCTCGACGCTAGTTGGGCTTGTGCTCTTGCATGAGAAGGTCAGTTGGAGAAATGCGTTGGGTTCAGCGGTTATTGTGTTGGGGGTTTTTCTGATTTTCGTCTTCCGATGAGGGTTGTATAGGTTTTTATACTGCGTTCATTTCTTAGGAGAATCTTAGCTGCTAGGGCAAGGAATCGTCTGAATGTCAGTGTCTCCAAGTTTGCGTGAAGTTCTGGGCAGAAGGATCGCCGGCGAAATAATATTGTCAAATAAACCCGGCGCAACAATGAGGAAGTGGCGGGAGCTTTTTGCTGTTTCGCAGACGAGCCTTTCGGAGAAGATGGTGCTCTCTTCATCGGTGATTAGCGACTATGAGAGTGGGAGGCGGCAGAGTCCTGGCACGAAGTTTGTCAGGAGGTTTGTGTGGGCGCTCGTGAAGATTGATGAGGAGCGTGGGAGCCGTTTCATTAAGGAGTTTGCTAAGCTGACGAGTTCGCCTAGCACGGCGATTTTGGATTTGAGGGAGTTTCCAATTCCCGTTAGAGTTGAGTATTTGTGCAAGGCCATCAAGGGCGAGATCGTGTCTTCGTCGGGCAGGTTTGTGAAGGAAGTGCTGGGTTACACTGTGGTGGACAGCAAGAAGGCGGTTGAAACGCTGTCTGGGCTGGAGTATTCTCAGCTTTTCGGAGCCACTACCGATCGGGCTTTGATCTTTACGAACGTGGAGGATGGAAATTTGCCCATGATGCTGGTGAGAGTCAGCAACTTGAAACCACGCGTAGTGGTTTTCCACAACGCTAGACCAGATGAGCAATCGATAAAGCTGGCTGAATACGATCAAGTTCCGCTGATCTACTCCTCACTGCCCACAATCGAGCAACTCGTCAAATCGCTGAGAAAGCTATACCGCATCGCCCTGCGTATAAAGCTAGGTAGACGGGTTCAGCCACCTCCAAAGATAAGCGCTTAGGGAAGGACTTGCTTTCTGCTTCTTATAGAACCTTAGGCGTTCTCGGTCAAATGGAGAAATCACTCAGGCGCTCTTTCTTTTTTCAGGTAGTCTGCAAAGTGCTTGAAGGAGAGGGGCTGCACAATCTCTTCGCTTTTCGTGTTTATGAGGAATGATTCGACATCCATAATCCCTGTCCATTCAGTTTGAATCTCTTGTATGAACTTGGCATAGTCTGAGTAGTTTCTGTGGAATGATACTGATATTCTATCATAGCCTAACCCGATGCCGGAAGCACCGAAGATAATGTTTGAATGTCTCTTTGCAAAGTCCCTAGCCTTTTGTGTATTAATTCCAGGGTGCTTCTGGTAGTTTCGCTTTCCAAGGACTACTGCGATGATTTCGAAGCCCAACTTAGCCAAGTTAGGAACAGCACAGTAATCTATGAGTCCTTGTTTCTCAAGTCTTACCCTTACTCTTGAGACGGTCGGCTGAGAAATGCCAATCGCCTTGGCAAGCTCCCTGTCACTCCTTCTGCTGTTCTTCATCAGTTCTGATATCAGCTTAAGCTCAACGTCCTTCAAACCCAATTCCTTCCGACTCAACTATCAAGTCCATGTTCAAAGTATCATTAGTCGCTTAAGAAATCTTCTACAAGCAAAGAACTCGGACAAGACCTTAGAAACACTCAGACAGCTTGAGCAGACACTAGGCTTTCGATTGCTGAAGCTCTTGTTCTCTTTTCTTCGTTTCATTGTAAAGATACTCAAACCACTCATATGTCGCGTTTGTCTTATCTTGGTCTGATGCCGAATTTGTAGAACATAGTAGATAGCTGCAATGAAAACACCTGCGGAGGCAATAGCAATAGAGACTGTCTGTATATCAACCATTCTCGACACCTATGAAGGCAGTGTTGTTTCGGTTCGGCTATAACTTTTCTGCAAAACCCAAAACTGATTATATTCAAGTGGTTTTTGTTAGTATTTTTGGTTCTTTCCACTCTTCCCTGAGAATGCTATACACATAAACATCTCTCAGTTCTCCTCTGAGAAAAAAGTATTTACGCATTGTTCCATCCTTTTTGAAACCTGCTTTTTCCAAGACCTTATGAGAAGCCAGATTTCTTGCATCTGTAGAGGCTTGGACACGCATGGTGTCTCTCGATAGAAACAGGTAATCCACCATGATCTTCGTAGCTTCTGTGCAGTAGCCTTTCCCTCTTTCACTCGGAACTAGAGCATAGCCGATTTCCAGTTGCTTGCCGCAAAATGGGTGCAGGACGCAAAAATGGACCATAAAACCGATTTTGGTCCCGTCTTTTTTCTCTATGATGAACTCCTTCGTCTCATACGCTTTGTCATTCTCAAGCATCTTCTCTGTCTCAAGTCTAGAAACCTGTCGAAGAGAATTGTATTCACCCAAGACCTCAAGACTACTAAGCCATTCCGCAAATAGAGGCAAGTCCCCCT